>JGI994J12354_10002455_pt1 | contig 18070 bp, 15 predicted proteins | sample IntmicLarv3ML3BL_FD_12354 | JGI IMG/M metagenome (IMG submission 12354)
CGTTGATAATATGCAATTTTGGACACTCGACCAGTTCAAAAAATTTCTGGCTGTTGTATCAGACAAACCAGCGTTTAAGGCTATATTTAACCTGTTATTTTGGACTGGTATAAGGGTAGGAGAATTGCTAGCGTTGACGCTAGACGACTTTGATTTTGAAAGCATGGAATTAAATATTTGTAAAAATTATGCGCGCTTTGATAGCACTGACTTAATAATGACACCAAAAACAAAAAAGAGTACCCGAAAAATTTCTATCATGCCATTTTTGCAAGACGATATAAAAAATTATATATCAACCTTATACGATTACAAGTCGTCCAAAAGATTGTTCTCGCACTCTAAATATTTTTTAACCAAAGAGATTTTAAGGGGCTGTGAGGCCGCTGGTATACCTCGCATTAGAATACATGATTTAAGACATTCTCACGCGTCTTTATTAATAGAATTGGGCTATTCTCCTTTGTTGATTTCCGAGCGATTAGGCCACGAAAGCATCGAAACTACCCTGCAAACATATAGCCATTTGTACCCTAACAAACAAAAAGATATGGCTAGTAGGTTACAGGATTTACAAATAAAATAGTACGATATTAGTACGGTTAGACAAAAAACAATTTCCAAAACCTTGTATTTACGGTGTTTTGGGAGTTTTATTTTCCACCCCTATAATATTATAAATTTTATCCATATCTAAATTATCTCGTATGCTTTTTGCCAAAATATCATACTGTTTCTCTTTATACAAAGCATAATCAAAATTTTTGTATACACTTTGTATTCCTTTTCTTTCACTAAGACCGTCTACAAGCCCTTTTATCATTTGTGGTGCATCAAAACAACCATGTACATATGTGCCTGCTACATTATTTTTATACGCCCCGTCTTTTTTATCTCCAATTTTTGAAAAAGCCTGTCCGCTACTTACACTTTCTCCCATATGTATCTCATAGCCGAAAAACTTTAGTCCGCTTAAAAATCCAAAGCACCCTTCTAGGGTTTCCACTACACCTTCTACTTGCTTTGTAGTTTTTTCTGTGGCAAAAACAGTGTCTATATCAATTAGCCCCATTCCATTAACACTTCCGCTACCTTCAACACTGCTGGGGTCCTTCAGCGTTTGCCCAAGCATTTGATATCCGCCACAAACCCCAAAAATCGGTGTCCCTTTTTTCGCATGTTCCTTTATTTCATCTTCTAATCCGTTATTCCTAATCCACATTAAGTCTGTCATAGTACTTTTTGTTCCAGGAATTATTATCATATCCGGGGTTCCTAGTTGAGTTATTTTTGAAATAAACCTTACAGATACTCCTTCCACCGCTTTTAAAACATTAAAATCCGTGAAATTACTTATTTTAGGCAACTTAATAACTGCAATATCTATATTTCCCGAAATATTATTTTTACACAAATCTTCGCTTAAACTATCCTCGTCCTCTAATTCAATATCTACCATAGGGACAACACCTAAAACAGGCTTTTTGATTTTTTCTGTAAGCATCAAAAGCCCTGGTTCAAGCACTTTTTTATCCCCTCTAAACTTATTAATAACAACACCTTTTATACGTTCTTTTTCTTCCATTTCCAATAGCTCAACTGTACCATAAAGCTGGGCAAAAATACCCCCTAAATTAATGTCTCCCACTAATATAACAGGTGCATCTGTAAGCTTTGCCAGCCCCATATTAACGATGTCCTCGCTTTTTAGGTTTATTTCCGCAGGACTTCCTGCCCCTTCTATAACAATTATATCATATTCCTTTTCCAAAATTCTATAGCTATCCATAATACTAGGCACAAGATTTTTTTTATATTTAAAATATTGTGTCGCCGCCATATTCCCAATCGCCTTACCATGAACTATTACTTGGGAGCCCACGTCTGTTGTTGGTTTAAGCAGTATAGGATTCATATGTACACTTGGTTCAATCCCTGCGGCTTCTGCCTGCATTACTTGTGCACGCCCCATTTCAAGCCCGTCTTTAGTAACAAAAGAATTAAGCGCCATGTTTTGGCTTTTAAACGGTGCAACTTTGAATCCGTCTTGTTTTAATACACGCAAAAGACCTGCAACAACAAAACTTTTGCCTGCATTACTCATTGTCCCTTGCACCATTATTATTTTAGCCATTTTTCACCTCCTGTAAAGCTTTAATAAGACTTAAATTGTCCGCCCGCTCTTTCACTGCAATCCTAAAATAGCCTTTTTCAAGTCCTTTAAAATTACTGCAATCTCTAATCATTATGCCTTTATTTAGTAGCTTACAGCCTAAATTTTCTTCACTTTTAAAAAATATATAATTTGCCTCATGTCCATAAATTTTTTCTACATAAGGTGCTATTTCTTTAAGCAAAAACTCTTTTTCTTTCTTGACAAACTTTCTTGTTTCTTCCAAAAACTTTGTATCCTTCGCTGCCTCTATCCCACTTTTTTGTGCAATTACCGACACATTCCAAGGCTGTATAACCTTTCTTATTTTGTTCAGAAATTTTTCGTCCCTATAAATTCCATATCCAAGCCTTATTCCTGCCATAGCATACATTTTAGTAAAAGCTTTTATCACAAACACTTTATGTTTTTTACTTAAATCTTCTTCCAAAAAGTCCAAAAAACACTCATCTACTACAAGAAGTATGCCATTTTCATTGCATTTTTCAATTATTTTATTTAAAAGAAGCTCATCTATCAGCCTTCCTGTTGGATTATTAGGGTTACACAAAAATACAATATCCATATCATATTTTAATTCATCAAGAAAATCTGCCTCCAACGCAAATCCCTTTTCTTCTTTTAAAAAATAGTTCTGTATTTGCTCTACCCCTGACGCTTCTAACCCCTGCCTATATTCTTCAAAAGACGGGCACACTAAAACCGCTTTTTGGGGTCTTAAAGCAAAACATATCCCAAAAATAAGCTCCGCCGCACCATTTGTACAAATAATACTTTCTTTGTTTACATTCTCTCTTTTTGCTATTTCTTCTACCAGCTCTCTTTGGAATACATCAGGGTAAACATCTGAAAAATCCACAGCTTTTTTTGCTGCTTCCGCAACAAAAGACGGCATACCTAACGGATTTAAGTTAGCCGAAAAATCAATAACATTTTTATTTGTATATATGTCTCCACCATGTTTATACATACATTCCACCTACACAGTATACTATCATTACCAAAACCATAATACTCACTGCCGACACATACATCAAGTTATTTGCCAGTACAATATCCTCTTTTTCAATGTCTCTTATATTGTCGCCTATTGTTTTTTTCTCCACCCGTTCCCCAAAATACCAGGCAGTTCCTGCTAATCTCACATTCAAAACTCCTGCGCAAACAGATTCCGTTTGTGCAGAATTAGGGCTTGCATGGTTAAACCTATCTCTTTTAAATATTTTCCAACCGTTTTTTATATCAAGTTTCAACAACCATGCTGAAAATATCATTAATACTGCTGAAAGCCTTGACGGAATAAAATTAGCTACATCATCTAATTTTGCACCAAACCAACCAAAGTTTATATACTTCTCATTCTTGTAGCCAATCATACTGTCAATTGTATTTATCGCTTTATACACATAGCCTAATACTCCACCGCCTAACACCATATAAAATACAGGAGCAATTACTCCGTCACTCGTATTTTCTGCAACGGTTTCTACTGTGGCTTTAATCATTCCTTCTTCATCTAAGGTTTCTGTATCACGACCAACAATCATACTTACAGCCTGTCTTGCCCCTTCAATATCCATATTTTTTAAGGCATAGTAAACCTTCATACTTTCTTTTTTCAAGCCTTTAGCGGCTATACACTGCCAACACATTATGCTTTCAGCCCCAAGTCCAAGCCAAAAATTTATGTTTCTTAAAAAGCGTAAAACAAAAAAAGAGCTCCCCGCAACTACAATAACCACAACGAAAACAAGTATCATACCTGCTATTTTTTCGTTTTTAATAATCTTCCTTATAACACCTTCTGTCTTTTCTATCCCTTTACCCATTATTACAACAGGGTGGATAAAAATATTAGGGTCACCTAAAAACATATCAAAAAAAAAGCCTATAATAAGCGGTAGCAAAAACATATTCATTACTTTATCTCCCTGGGTATAGAGCAAAACACACGAGTAACCCTATCTGCTCTTTTTGCTAAAACACATAAGCATCGCCCGCATTCTTCACGCCATAATATTTCAAAACTGTCTATGGGTATAATGCCGTTTCCTATTTCATCAGCAATAATTATTTCTGCCGAAATATTATCTACTTCCTGTAATGGACTAAGCCCCTTTTTAAGCCATGCTTTTACAAGGTTTTGAAAGCCATAAATTACTTTTTCATTGCTATAGCTCTTATTTTCATCAGCAAAAAATATATCCCTTTCATTAAGAGAATACTCTTCTCTCGTGTATTTTAGCTTGCCTTGAGCTTTGCCGCCTATAATCAAATCCATTTATTTCACCAAAACCTTCCCATTGATACAATTAATACCAGCATTAAAAGCTCACTTGTTTGTAATAAAAATCCTGCTAAGTCCCCTGTTATTCCACCAAAATTTTTAATGGCAAACCTTTTAAAAATAAAGAAATAACAAACTGTTCCTAATAACACAATCCCTTTTAATATGAAAAGTCCCTCTACAAAAAGTAAATACAAAGCAATACTAGTTATAACAACACCGATTAAAACAATTTTATTTGTACCTTTTGTAAGTGTGTGCAAAGAACCATTTTTATTGGCATTTTCTATACTAACACATGCAGTAGCGCTAATACACCTGCTTATAATAAAAATCCCCCCCATAGCTAAAATACTCCCATTATCTATACAGGAGGAGAACCCTGCAAACATACTAAAATAAACAATACTCCATATTATGCCAAAAGCGCCTACATGAGGGTCTTTAAGTATCTCAAGACGTTTTTCTTTAGATGCATAACTGCTTATTGCATCCACTGTGTCTATAAATCCGTCAAAATGAATGCCACCTGTAAATGCAATTGGTACTGCTGCAAGAAGGACTCCTTTTAAAAAACCGTCCCACATCATATATTCACATAGATTAAATACAAGCACATAAAAAGCACCTAATACTAAACCAACTATAGGCAAAAAGCAAATAATATACCTTTTGCATTTTTCGTCCCACGCTAAAGTCGGCATTGGCACTTTAGAATACATAGCAAATACGCCTATAAGTCCTCTAAACATGTTCTTCTCCCTTATGATAAATAGGTATAGAATAGACTATTTCTATTACTCTATCAGATTTATCTGCTACCCAAGAATTAATTTTTCCCAGTAGTTCAATGTATTCTAGTGTATCTCCCTTATAATTATTACCGTCGGAAAACACATCATTGGACACAACTACAACTGTTTCGGATTTTTCAAAAAGTTCAGTCAATTCGTACTTGATTTTTTCTTTTGCATGTTCCATATCTTCACTAAAAAACCAATTTGCACAAAAATTTCCTAGGTCCTCCAAAAGAACATAGCTCCCTACAGATAATTTATCAAAATTTTTTGTGCATTCTATTGTTAAAAACCCCTTACCAGCCCGAAGTTTTTTATGCCTTTTAACTCTTTCAATACCAGAAGATGTATCTGACTTCATTGTGGCAACATAATATTTTTCCTCTTTACATTCTTCAAACAAATCCTCTGCAAACTCCGATTTGCCACTACCACTACCGCCTAATATCAAGCTAATCATTTATTTATACTCCTTGTACTTTTCAAGTCAACCTCATCAAAGTTTCGCCTAATATCAATTATTTATATTCTTTATACCTATCCAAATTAATTTCATCAAAAGTACACATATTTTCATACACTTTAAGCGCCATTTTCAACATAGGCACATACATTAGCGCCCCTGTTCCTTCCCCTACACAAAACCCACCATTTACCACAGGTTTCACATCTATTTCATCAAGTAATTCCTTTGCACATGATTCATTACTCACATGACTTGCCAAAACGTACCCTTTAACATCTTCACACATATGTGTTGCTACTACTGCGCTTATGGAAGATATAAACCCGTCAATCAATACAGGTGTTTTATGGATTGCCCCACCTAAAAACAGCCCAACCATACCTGCTATTTCAAGCCCACCTAAAGATGACAGCATATAAAAAGCACTTTTATCTTGCTGTTTTTTAAACCTTTTAACTGCACTTTCTACTGTAGCAATCTTCTTTTGATAGCTATCAAAGGAGAGTCCTGCCCCTTTGCCAGTAGTTTGTTCTGCATTTTTATCTAATATAACTGTCGCAAGCGTGGCAGAAGGTGTAGTATTGCCTATTCCCATTTCACCTGTAACAATAAGATTATACCCTCTGCTTTTAAGGGTTTTTACACAATCGATCCCACATTCTATTGCCTTTAAACATTCTTCTTTCGTCATTGCATCTTCAAGGGCAATATTTTTACAACCGAAAGCTATTTTGTTATTAAATATTTTATCAACTGTAAGTCTGTCCTTGCCATAAAGTTCACAGTCTATGCCTATATCAACAGGGAAAACATCTACCCCTATTTCTTTCGCCATAATTGAAGCTGTAGTTTTTCCTGTCTCAAAATTACGAGCAACCAAAGCTGTAACCTCTTTATTTGTTTGTGTCACCCCTTCTTGCACCACACCATGGTCGCTGCACATAACAACCAGAGCCCCTTTAATTTCAGGTATCTCTCCTTTGAATATTGCATTCATTCTTGCAATATCACCTTCTAAAACACCAAGTCCATTTAAAGGCTTTGCAATACTTAGCCAATGCCTTTGTGCCTCAGCAATATATTTTTCATCTATTTTTTCGATTTTCTTTAAAATATTATCTATCATTTCTTCCCTCACAGCATTCCAAAAACTTAAATACCGCCTCGATATTACTATAAAAATAAATATGAGGAAACCCTGCAAAAGTATTTTTCTTTGATATACAGGCTTTCCATTTTTTATCAATTACAGGTTTAACCGCGTCACAAAGCTCCCCTTTAACAGTACTATCCCAATAATGAAATTCATGCGCAAAAAAAGTTGTGCCTTCTCCGCCAAAAACAGTCTTTTCTCCTGTTGTCAGTGTTATATACCCAAACCTTGAAAGACAATTAGTTTTTACACCCTGTCCATTTAAAAATCCTACCATAGGAAATGATGCGCCACTTTCACTTTCAAGAATATCCTGTAGATACAAAAACCCACCACATTCCGCTATACAAGGCATCCCACCCTCTAAAGCGTTAAATAAGCTTTCTCGCATAGATAAATTCATTGATAGCTCTTTGGCATACAACTCAGGATAGCCACCACCTATAATGAGCCCTTTAATCCCTTTTGGAAGTATCTTATCTTCTAGTGGAGAAAACTTTATAAGTTCAGCACCCATTTCCTCAAGCAAACTTAAATTTTCGTTATAATAAAAGCAAAATGCCGAATCCAGCGCAACACCTATCTTTATTTTTTCTTTAAGCTTAGGAACTATTGGTTTTTTATATTCTAAAACAGGTGCGCTCTTAGACAGCTTAATAATTCCTTCAATATCAATAGTTTCCATGGCTTTTATCGCCAGTTCGTGCATCTTTTGCTGTAAATCCTTAATTTCATTAGGCATAACCAAACCTAAATGCCTACTTTTTAGCGTAAAATCAGACATTTTTGGCAAATATCCAAGTACACTTATATTAAGCTCTTCTTGGATTTTATTTCTAACCCTTAAATAAAGCTCCCCTGAAATTTTGTTTAATATAACACCCTTTATATTGCTATCTTTTCGATATTCCAAAATGCCTTTAATAATTGAGACTATGGATAAGCTCATTCCTTGACAGTCAACAATAAGGACTACAGGTGTATTTGTAGTTCTTGCCACATCGTAAGTCGACGCCTTTTCATCAACGCCTCCAAGTCCGTCATAATACCCCATAACACCTTCGACTATAGAAATATCCAAGTTACTTTCGGTATCCAAAATATAGCGCACTGTATCTTCGCCACAAAAAAATGTGTCCAGATTACCTGTTTTTGCCCCGAGTACTGTTTTATGAAACATTGGGTCAATATAATCAGGGCCACATTTAAAAACGGACACCCTTAGCCCTTTAGTCGATAGCGCTTTTATAACTGCACAAGTTACAGTTGTTTTCCCGCTTCCACTACTTGGTGCAGCAAAAAGAACTCGTCCCATTTTACATTACCTCATTTCCGCCAAAAGATACAATATAAACAGGGTTTTGCCCCTGCATAATATCATGCCTACCTATTTTTTTGCTCCTTGAGACAGTTAAATTTACTATTTCATAGTTTTCAATATTTTTATTAGCTAAATATTTTGTAACAGTTGCTAACGTATCCAACGAAATTAAATTAATTACTACCTTCACACAAGGGTTTTTAAGTAATACCAAATCTAATATTTCCGCCATGTTGCCACTACTTCCACCAATAAAAACACTGTCAGGTACTGGTAGCTCTTCAAAACAATTTGGCGCTGTCCCTTTTATAATACTTATATTGTCGCACTTTAAATTAACAGCATTTTCTTTAATAAGCTCCACAGCTTTATCTTCTTTTTCTATTGCATAAACCTTTAACGCTATTTCTGCTATTTCTAAACTTACAGAGCCTGTACCTGCGCCTATATCATAGGTAATACTGTTTTGTCCCAATTGCAACTTGGATATAGAAACTCTTCGTACTTCTTCCTTTGTCATTGGCACATCTCTTCTTATAAAGGCATTATCCAAAAATCCATAAAAAATTTTAGGGTTGTGATTTTCCACAAGCATTACAGATAGGCCCGCATCATCCTCACCCACAAAATCCTTTGCTTTTCCTTTACAAATTTTTTCATCTATACTACCAAGGTTCTTGCCGATACTTATGTTTAAATCCCCAAGTCCGTATTCTGTAAGTTTTTTTGAAACAACGCCAATATTATTTACTCCGCCTAAAAGAAGAAACGTTTTTTCGCTTCTATGTACAGCTGTAATAAAACTATTGTCTCGCCCATGTAGACTTATTTGCTTTACATTTTCATAATTTTTTTTAAGCCTATTCATAAAATAAGCCATAGACGACATACCACTTATGTATTCAAAATCCGTATCAGCTAAGCCCTTTGCACCACTAAAAAAGCCTATATCACCTGAAAAAATAACGACTATATTTTCCTCTTTTGCGCTATTAATAATTTCTTTGATTTTGTCCCCACTGTACTCAAGGACATGTTTTTTATCTGCCAAACCAAGACCGTCTAAAATTCTTTTAGTTGTTATTATAAGTTGACTTTTTCTTATGGCTTTTTGCCCTTCTAAAGTAATAGTTTCCCAAGTGCCCATGCCCGCCCCGACTACATATACTTTTTTAGTTGGCTGTATGTCAAAAATATCCAATATTTCTTTTTTTGCAGCTTCTATAGAAACTCCTATTTCTTCTTTCCTACCTATTACAATCGCCTTAACACCAAGGCTTTCGCAAGCTTGCATTTTTTCTACAAACCCGCCTTCTTTCCCGCTTTCTTTCGTAACAAGATACTCTGCTTTTGAAAATTTAAGGATTTCTTCGTTCATGGTCTTACTAAAAGGCCCTTGCATACAAATAATATTTTGGGCTAAAATCCCTATATCCTTGCATTTTTTTATTCCGTCTTCAAAAGGCAAAATTCTTACATAAAGCCTGTCTTGAAACTTTTTTACTGCTTTAAAAACTTCAATCTCTTTGCTACCTGTTGTTAAGAGTACATTGCCTTCTGTTTCGTTTATATAATTTAGAGCATCTTCTATTTTTTCAACATATATAGTATTTTTATTTTTAATATTTTCGTTTGCTCGCAAAATACGTAAATATTTGACTTTTGCGCTACTACAGGCTTTTTTCAAATTTTGGCTAACCAAAACAGCAAAAGGGTGGGTCGCATCAATTACCACACATGGGTGCTCGTCAGAAATAACCTTCATCATTTCTTCTTGCGAAAGTCTACCTTTCACTACTTCAACCTCGTGGGTGTCATCAATTAAAGTTTCCCCATAGTCTGTTGCCACAAAAACAACAGTTTCTATCTTTTTATTGCCTAAAAACACAGCAATCTCTCGTCCTTCTGTTGTCCCTGCAAAAACAAATACTTTGCCCCTCATATGCATGCCTCTTTCATTTATAGTTTATAACCCCTTGGTGTAACCATTTTTCCATTTATAACTTTTGTTTCATTATTTCCAACAATAATCGTTGTAAACATGTCCGCCTCATAGTCGACAAGCTCCTTAAGTGACATTACTTTACTTTCTTCTCCAGCACGACCAATGTTTTTCACTAACCCACAAACTGTACCACCTTCTTTAAACTCCAGCATAATACTACATGCCTTTTTCAAATAATCACTTCGTTTATGGCTTGACGGGTTATAAAAACAAATTATAAAATCCCCTTGTGCCGAAACCCTAATCCGTTTTTCTATAACTTCCCAAGGCGTTAATAAATCACTAAGACTTATTAGCGAAAAATCATGATTTAAGGGCGCTCCAAGCACTGCTCCTGCGCTTAATGCCGCTGTCATTCCGCCAACAACTTCTATTTCAACACTAGGATATTCCTCACCTATTTCAAACATTAGCGATGCCAGACCGTAAACTTCAGGGTCACCACTGCAAATTACTGCAACCTGTTCCCCTCTTTTCGCCTCCTGAAACGCCATAGTACATCTTTCTTTTTCTTGTCGCATTGGCGTAGATATAAATTTTGCTTTAAAATGCTCTCTCACCAAGTCAACATACACTGTATATCCTACAATTACATTGCAGTTTTCAAGCACTCTAGCCGCTCTAATAGACATTTCCTCGTATCTTCCAGGTCCAATACCCACAACATATATTTTATTCAAATTTAACACCCCAATTTTTTTCGGCAACAGCCACTGTCACACCGTTAATAATAGTTTTAGAAATTATAATTTTGCTGCCACCTAATGCCATAGCACTTCTTTCACAAACATTATCTGTTCCTGTAATTTCCTTCACAAAGTCAGAAGCACTTGTTGTTCCCTCTTGTTTTGAAAGCTCATCAGCACTAAAAAACTTTAGACTTAGGTTTTCGTTTTCACAGTACTCTAAAAGCCCTGTTTCGTCCTTTTTTATGTCTATAGTTCCAATGGAATAAATAGCTTCTTTGAACAAATTATTCTCAGCAAACACCGTGTCTATTGCGTCAAAAATCTGTTCTTTAGTGGTGCTTCGCCTGCACCCAACGCCAACGCATAATGCCTTTGGCACTAGATGTAAAGTATGCTTATAGGGCATTTTTTTGGCAACACCCACACAAACACCAAGCTCGTCAGTTTTACTAAAACCGCGCTCTTCTATTTCTTGTTTTCCAAATAAAAACCCAATTTTTTTGCCCTCAAGTAAATATTTAGAAACTTCTTTTACCAAATCTCTTTCGATTATAGAAAGATTATTTTCTACTGCAAAAGTATCTATAGAAATTACATCGTTTATATCTGTAGCTGTCGTTATAACCGAATGCGCTCCTAAAATCCCGCTTATTGTATTCGCCAGTTTATTCCCACCGCCTACATGTCCGCTTAAAATAGGTATTACATAGCTACCGTTCTCGTCTATTACCACAACAGGTGGATCCAAATATTTATCTTCAACATATTTGGCTATCGCTCTAACTGCAATGCCAACCGCACCAATGAATACCATAGGCTCCTTTTCTTCGAACCCTTTTTTACTAAACTCGTCTAGTCCTGTTACAGCCAGCCCTTCATACTCTCCTATGGAAAAACCTTTTCCTTGCAGTTTTTCTGAAAGGAAAACATTAAGCTTAGAACCTTTTTTAGTAAAGCTTATAATTTTCAATCATTCCAGCCCCTTACGAAATTCAGTAGTAAATTCAGGGTGATATAGCATTGACCTATCTCCATTTTTATTTAATACATCTCCCACAATAATCAGCGCAGTTTTATAAATTCCATTTACTTTAGCTTGCTCCTCTAGGGTATCAATAGTGCATAATACTTTTTTTTCGTCCCCCCATGTTGCTTTATATACAATTGCAGCTGAAGTCTTTGGGGCATATCCGCCTTCTATTAATTTTTCTGATAGTTTTTTTAACATTCCTGTGCTTAAAAATATAACCATTGTAGTTTTGTGTGACGCTAAAAATTCTATCCTTTCCATTTCAGGCACAGGGGTTCTGCCCTCCAAGCGGGTAATAATAAGGCTTTGGCTTACTCCTGGTAAAGTGTATTCCATTTTAAGACTAGCCGCCGCACCAAAAAGAGAGCTTACTCCAGGGCATACATCATACTCTATGTTAAGATCGTCTAACGCCTGAAACTGTTCATCAATAGCGCCGAATATAGAAGGGTCACCTGTATGTAGTCTAACCGTCACCTTTTCTTCTATTTCAGCTTTTTTAATAACATCTATTATCTCCTCTAAGGACATCTCTGCGCTATTATAAACAATGCAGGTTTCTTTTTTGTACTCTAAAAGCTCTGCATTCACTAAACTGCCTGCATAAATTATAACGTCTGCTTTTTCTAATAATCTGTGGCCTCTAAGGGTTATAAGGTCTACCGCGCCACTTCCTGCGCCTACAAAATGTACCATATAATAAATCAGTCCTTATCCTCAATAATTACTGTAGTAAAATAGCCATATTTATCGTCAAAATCCCTTATTATTCTTTCTGTATCCATGCCACAGTTTTCTATTCCATGAGCTTTAGATACACCAAAATATTTCTTTATATCCTCTGTTTTACCGCCTGCTTTCATAAATACTTTTGTGCCTTTTAAGTTAACACAATCTGCAACCTCAACATGGTTTGCAGGAATAATATGTAACGGTTTTTTCATTTTTGTAAGACTAGTATTAAGCCTTGCCCCTACAGCACAAAAACTTGGTACTCCAGGGCATATTTCCGTTTCAAACCCCATGTCGCTAATTTCTCTTTGTATATAAGAAAATGTTGAATATATAGATATGTCACCTAACACAACGAATGCTATATCTTTGCCTTTCTTTAGTACATTTGCTATTTTTTCTGCTATTTTTTTATGAGACCTAAGTAGCTCTATCTCATCTTTCGTCATAAGAAAATCTAAGTATAAAGTTTCCTTATCCTCTATATTTACAGCCTCTGATACAATATCAAGGGCTACAGATTTTTCGCCTTTTGTTCTTGCCGAGGCAATAGTCTTGCATTCATTAATTATTCTAATGGCTTTTATCGTTAAAAGCTCTGCATCACCAGGGCCAATACTAACGCCCCATAACTTTCCTGTCATTTTCATTCACCTCATTTTTAATGCTTATCTGTTTTCCTAACCTCTTGCCTTTTTAAATCCTGTAGCTATATACTGCAACCAAATTTTTTTTACACCTGCACTAAAGTTTTTCAAATTCTCTTCCTAATGTTTTGGCTCATTGCGCAAGCGCTAATCCCCTTCAAGTCATCTAACTATCTTATACTTACACATCTATACTACCACCAAACTCTTCCAGAAGCTTTTCCCCATTTTTTCCTACTGCTAACAATCCATGGCTATTACTAAATGTAATAGCACCCACTGTCACTTCTTTATTTGTTCTTCTATTTAAATAAAACTCTATTTTTTTGACTATACTCTTCATCACGTCATCTTTCAAACCATATTCGTCTAAAATATCAATTCCCTCATCAACGGTATTGGCCTCCATTATTCTGCTTACAGGCATCGAAGAAAACAGCGCTGTATGGGCACTTAAAATTTCCATTCTGCAATCGCCAAAGGATGAATGTGTATTCATTATTCCTCCTGCTGTCTTTATAAGCTTGCCAATATGTCCAACAAAAAGAACCTCTTTAATATTAAACTCCCAGGCATAGTCCAAAACATCACCTATAAAATTTGCACACTTTATATGGTGTATATCTTCCAAATTCATCATATTTTTTAGAAAAGCCTCACCATAGTTACCTGGTGTGATAACCAGTCGTTCACAGTTTTCCTCGGAAAGTATTCGCATTTCAACTTTAATAGCATCGCTCATCGCCTTAATGCTTTGGGGTTCAACAATACCACTACTTCCTATTATAGAAATCCCTCCGACTATCCCCAAATTTGAATTAAAGGTCTTTTTTGCCACTTCTTCGCCTTCAGGAGCAGATACAATTACATCAATCCCTCCGTTATAGCAATATTTTTCCCTTGTCTCTATAACTGCCTGCACTATCATTTTTCTTGGAACAGAATTAATTGCCGCAGCACCCACAGGCTGGTCTAAACCTTTTTTAGTAACACGCCCAATTCCTTTTCCACCGTCAATCGTAATTCCTTTTTCTACTTTCTTTACCTTTACATATATCTCCATGCCATTTGTAGCATCAATATCATCGCCACCATCTTTAATAACACAACAGCTACATTCAGTTTCACTAAACTCAGCATTTTTAATTTCGGAAACAACTGTCATTCCCTTTGGTGTCACAACCTGTATTTTCTCCACAAGTTGTTGGGAAAAAAGCATACAACAAGCCGCCTTCGTGGCAATAGCCGCGCAAGTACCTGTAGTGTATCCAAGGCGCAATTTTTTGTTGTTTTTAGTTATATAAAAATCAAAAGACATATAAACCACCAAATAATTAAATTTAAACCTCTCTTTTATAAAAAAACCAAAAATATATCTCCTAATTCCAGTAATGAAATTCATTTGTATGCTAAAGAACTATCTATTAATGTGTATTACTTGTATATCAGTAGTGCGCTATTAGCGTCAACCAACAAAACATACTCCAAAAAGGATACCATATCATCCATTTTCCTTGATGTCTATATATCGCCAAAATAAGCGGAAAAATCCAAGTAGCAACATACAATGGAATACAAAAATACTCATAAGGGGTATATAAAAATTGTTTTCCTTCAAATTTTTCAGAAATGTTGCTGCATATATTAAAAAGCTCAAGATGGTCAAACATTTGGTTACCATAATATTCATCTGTGAGATTATCATCAAATAACAAATTTCTATTAACAAAAAATTCCATACTCGAACGCCTATCTATTCTCATAAGCGTCAGAGAATTTACTTGCCCGTCACTATAGTTAAACCTAAGCTCAATATTGTTTTCTTTATCAAAATATGCTGTATAAGCAACTGTTGTACGGCTATCCTCAACTGTGATATGATTGTCGCCAAGACTTTCCAATGCGCTTATAAAATCAGAAACTGATGTCCCATTAATTGTAAATCCCATCCAAGTTTCTAACCCCTTATCATCGCTCCACGAACGATTAACTACAGGATATTCCATTTTAATAATTGCAATAGGAGAATTCCCTGTAAATACTAATGGTGAAAGTCTCTCTATCCCTACAACCACACCTTCCATATTTGCCCAAGTCATCGTATCATCAGTGCGTCTATAATATTTTTCTCCACTTTCACAAATTGCCGTACATAAATTTTCTTTTGGATCCCAGTCTGTTATAAATTCCCCAAGAACATATCCCTCAATCTGTATTTGCGACAAATTGGTACTTTCAACTGCGGCTCGCACATTTTGAGTTTTAACATCATATAAAAACGCATTTATAAACAATGATACTGAAATAATACTTCCAGGAAGCAAACAAATTATCATAATTATAATCAAAGGATTGAAGTATTTTTTCAATTTTTTATTTCCTCCAATAAACTATTTTATAACAGTACTAATTTTACCCTAATATTCAAGCCAGATATATGTATGCTAACATACTCACAGATTGTGCCATTTCCAAATTTTCTCAATAATTTAAGTTAAAACAAAAACACGACAGCGAGTTTTCTCTATTTCCTGTGTAAGAAGTTGCAACTCATTGTTAATTGCCAACTTTTATATTAATAGAAAATCTCTAATCAAAGCCAATAAAAAATCCCTTTCTTAAAAAAAGGGATACTTAGCCATCCAAAAAAAAGACTAAAAGTTATACCCCTTAATGCTCGTTAAGAGTATAAAAATATAATTCTATGGCAGGTATTCTGACTTAGGCTTTAATATCTGTTTACCTTCCCGTCAAAAAAGACAGTGGCATAAAACTAACAGACAAACACCATTACAGCGGCGGCACCGCGAAGGATTTTCACTCTTCTTCCCTATTACCTTGTAAATACAAGCACCATATACGTTAATATTTTATTATAGTATTTTATCATAAAAACTCACAAAAAAGTATACTTATTATATTTACCTTTCTAGCCCCGGAAATAGCCATAAAACCGCTTTCTTAATTGTTTATACGAAATTTAAGAATACCTTTATTCTCATCAATTTCACACTCTTTAGGGAAAATTAACATAAAAAAACAGACCTTAAATAGCTTATATAAAATTTGATACCCTTTCCTTATTCCTATTGCTTTTATATTATTTAAGCCAAGTTAACACACCCAACCATTAAACTATTTTCCTAATGATTCACATGAAAGTTGAGAATACCTTTATTCTCATCAATTTTGCATTATTTAGGGCAAATGAACACACACGGCCATTAAACTGTTTTCTTAATGGCTTATATAAAATTCGATAGCATTTCATTATTACTCAGGCCAAATTAACACGCAAGCAACCATTAAACTGTTTTTTAATGGCTTATATAAAATTCGATACCTTATACCTTATTCCTATCAATTTTACACCATTTAGAGGAAATGGACATAAAAAAACAGCCCCACTTGGCCGTTATCATATGATATATATTAAAAAAGTGTCTACCCGATAATCATTGTGGTAAACACTATCACCTAGGGTAGCAGGATTTGAACCTGCGAATGACGGAATCAGAATCCGTTGCCTTACCGCTTGGCGATACCCCAATAAAGCAAAAAACTGGGCTAGTTGGATTTGAACCAACGAATGCAGGAGTCAAAGTCCTGTGCCTTACCGCTTGGCGATAGCCCATTAATAAATAAAAGCGCGAAACGAGATTCGAACTCGCGACCCTCGCCTTGGCAAGGCGATGCTCTACCACTGAGCCATTCGCGCATATACTGCATTATGCAATCAGAAGAAGATAACTGCTTCGCAATCGGCTTCTTCAGATGAATAGTATAATGCAGTCGAGGGGACTTGAACCCCTACCCAGAAACCCGGACTAGATCCTTAGTCTAGCGCGTATGCCAATTCCGCCACGACTGCATATTTAATTGAAAATGAGTCACTCGGGGCTCGAACCCGAGACACCTGGATTAAAAGTCCAGTGCTCTACCAACTGAGCTAGTGACCCGTAAATTAATACGTGATAAATGGGGTGGATAGTGGGATTCGAACCCACGGCCTCCAGAGCCACAATCTGGCGCGCTAACCGACTGCGCCATACCCACCATATTGTCGTTCTAAATTATGCAAAAATTAAAAGTCGGGGTGACAGGATTTGAACCTGCGACCTCCTGATCCCAAATCAGGCGCGCTAGCCAAGCTACGCTACACCCCGTTATAGAATCTGGCAACCATCTACTTTCCCAGGCAGTCTCCCACCAAGTATCATCGACCGTCTATGTCTTAACCATCGTGTTCGGTATGGGAACGGGTGTCTCCCATAGACGCATTATCACCAGAAATTTTAGCTATTATATCACTGCAAACCTAGGCAGTCAATAGAAATCTTTAACTTTAAATCCATACTAGTTTTATCTTAAATTTAAATCTCTGTTTTTAAATACAAACTAGTTTTGTCTTAAACCCAAAATCCAGCTTTAAATCCAAACTAGCCTATCATAAAAGTATCTCCATATCTAAATTCAACGCCTCTACGAACCGCTAAACCCAAACATGTTACATCACTGCAAAACTTAACAGTCAACATAAAAATATACCATTATTAAATCAAAAGCATTTCCACATCCACCGCAAACCTATATCGGTCTCCAATAAATATATCAATACCCACAAAACTAAACAAAGAGGAAAAGTGATCTTATCGAGTGGTAATATTCTTGGTCAAGCCCTCGACCTATTAGTATCGGTCAGCTCAACATGTTACCATGCTTACACCTCCGACCTATCTACCTCGTAGTCTTCAAGGGGTCTTACTTGCT
>JGI994J12354_10002456_pt1 | contig 18068 bp, 10 predicted proteins | sample IntmicLarv3ML3BL_FD_12354 | JGI IMG/M metagenome (IMG submission 12354)
GTGGGCGCGCAATGCGCGCCCCTACGCCCCCCGCCGCAAAACAAAACAAAACCGGTGAGAATCACCGGTTTTGTACCATCCTAAATAGCCCCAGATGCTCACGCATCCTCGGGTTTTTGCCCGTCGGCTTCCTTTTCCAAGGCGCCGTCGATGAGCTTGATGAGCTCGAGGGCGCTGCGAAAATCCTGGATTTGATTGCTCTCAACCCATGTGACCTTGCCCTGCCACGTGGCATTTTGTGTGTGGGCAATGCGCACCAGAAAGCTCTGGGGCTTAAAATCGCTCATAGGCAACGGCCACCTTTCCACAAATACTATTATCTGCTATTATTTTAGGATGCGCCGGTGACATTCGGGTAATATTTTGCGAATTGTTTCATTTGGCCCGAAAAAAGTAATTTATTCTTGAATTATCCCGAAATACTGTATATAATGTAACAAATATCATTTTAGCACCCGTCCGCCCGGGGAGACCCCGCGGACACCGGCACGGAAAAGGCAGGTGAAAACCATGAAGACGCCCGAAAAAGAGGCCCCGGAGGCGCTGTGCGCTCATATTTCCTTTCTAGGCGGCTTCGAGCTGCGCATCGGTGACCTTGTGCTCACCGATGAGCTCAACCGTTCCATGAAGCTGTGGAACCTGCTCACCTATCTCATCATCAATCGTGGACGCAGCATCCCGCAGTCCGAGTTCATCGAGATGCTGTGGCCCGACGACATGGATGGCAACCCACTCAGCGCCCTCAAGACGCTTTTTTTCCGCATACGCCGGATGATTGCCTCGGTTTTTGGTGACGAGCTCAGCCTCATTGTCTCCCGCTACAGCTCCTATGCCTGGAACCGCGATGTGCCCTGCGTGGTCGATGCCGAGGAGTTTGAAAAGCACTGTCGCCAGGCGGCGTCCAGCAAGCTTCAGGGCGATGAGCGCATCGAGCTCTATCGCCGGGTGGTCGAGCTCTATCGCGGCGATTTTCTGCCCAAGCTGAGCAGCCAATTGTGGACCATCTCCTTCAAAACCCACTACCACGCTCTCTATATCACGGCCATCAAGGAGTTCGCCGAGCTGCTCAGCGACAGCGGACGCTTTGAGGAGATGGCCGAGGTCTGCCTGCGGGCCATCCAAGTGGACACCTACGACGAGCGGCTCCACGTGCTGCTGCTGCGGGCCCTTATCGCCCAGGGCAAGCACGCCGCCGCCCAGAGTCACTACGAGCGGGCCACCGACTTTCTCTATCGCAACCTGGGCATCCATCCCTCGAAGGAGCTGCGCGAGCTCTACAGCGAGATTATGAACGTGCAAAAGAGCCTCGAGACCGACCTGCTGGTTATCCAGCAGGGTCTGGGTGAGGGCTTTGAGAAGGGCGCCTTTGTGTGCGAGTTCGGCTTCTTCAAGGAGGCCTATCGCATCGCCAGCCGCCTGGCCGGGCGGACAGGCGTGTCGGTGCACGTGCTGCTCTTCACCCTCTCCAACCGGGACGGCAGCACTGTCGAGCTGGGGACCTTGGGCGGGGCCATGGATGTGCTGCTTGAGGACATCAAGCTCAGCCTGCGCCGGGTTGATATTGTCACCAAATACAGCGGCGCACAATATCTGGTGCTGCTGCCCCGGGCCAATTACGAGGACAGCATCATGGTGGCCGAGCGCATCACCTCGGCCTTTGGCAAGCACTACCGTTATCGCAAGCTGCGCATGGTGTGCAGAGTTCAGCCCTTGGAGGTTCCGCTCAGCGAGAGCGCGTCCTCTCCCCTGCGAGAGGATGGCAGCATCGCCTTCGAGCGCAACTGACCGGGTGCCGGTGCAATGCTGCACGCAGTGCAACTTGACGTTTCTTGTCGCGTCTGGCAAGATCGAGGATGGCCCCACCATCCGAGCATTGGAGTTGCTACGCAACTCCTGTAGTTTGCACCCCGTAGGGGCAAACTACGATGACGCCGTAGGCGGCGAAGGCGCGCGCAGCGCAAGAAACTGTGACCACGAGAAAGGGAGAATGAGCCATGGCCGAGGCCGGGAAATCACTGGGATACAACGAACAGGCTCTGCGCATGTGTATCGATGGCGCCGACGGCGACAAGGTGTGGGGCCGTGTTTTCAGCATGCGCCTCTCGCAGCCGGTGGACTTCACCGACCTGAGCGATTTTGTCATGAAGATGGACGCCATCATGGACGCGCAAAACTTCCCCCAGTCCTTCCAGCGCAAGCGGGCCTTCAAGGTGCCGGCCGGCCGCAGCCGGGAGGCCCACCTGCAAGCAGCCCTGGAGGGCGAGGCAATGACCGAGGCCGAGGTCGAGGCCGCCAACGGCCTGTGCGCCACCCTGGTGGTGCGGGTGCTGGCACGGCAGAACGCCAGCTGGCAGGGCCATGTGGCCATGCCCGGCCACAGCGGCCTCGTCGATTTCAGCAGCGAGCTCGATTTTGTGGAGATTGTATTAGCTTCGCTTCGCGGCTGACGCTCGAGAAAACACAAGCATTTTCTCGAATTTGAACAGAGATAAACGAGACCGGGAAGTGAATTCCCGGTCTCGTTTTGATTTCGTAGGGAGGGGAATAAAGGGCGTTTGGATTGCTTAGGCCTACGGCCTCGCAATGACGGGCGGTGCGGCCCTTCGCAATCATTCGTCCTTCTTTTTCAGCTTCTCCACCGTGCCATCCTCGTTNTGGATGGAGGTGTGCTCCAGTTGGGCCTCAAGGTTACCGGTGACGCTGTTGATATACTCCCGCCTTAGGATGTCGCGCTCGGCGATCTCCTCCGGGGTGAGACCCTCAGCCTTGGCCTTGCGGGCCAGGGCGTTGATGCGGGCCAGTTTCTCGGGCGTCATACTAGCAATCGCAGCAGCCGCAGTCGCAGACGGTCTCGCCGCCGGCGTACTTGGCGAACCAGTCGGTCATCTCCTGCATACGGCGGGCGCGGTGCTTGGGCTTGCCCGAGCGGGAAAGCTCGTGGTTCTCGCCGCGGAACATGCACATCCGCGCCTCGCAGCCGTGGAACTTGAGGGCGGTGAACATCTGGATGCCCTCGACGACCCAGCAGCGATAGTCCTCCTCGCTGTGGATGAACAGGGTGGGCGTGACGCACTTGTCGGCGTACTTCATGGGCGAGTGCCACCAAATCTTGTCGTGGTTGTCCCACGGGGTCGACTGCTGCTGGTCGGCATTGAAGAAATAGCCGATGTCGGTGGTGCCGAACTTGCTCACCCAGTTGGCGATGGAGCGCTGGGAGGCGGCGCAGCAGAAGCGGTCGGTGTGGCCGATGATCCAGTTGGTCATATAGCCGCCGTAGCTGCCGCCGGTGACGCACACCTTCTTGTCGTCGATGTCGGGGAACTGCTCGATGCAGGTGTCGGTGAAGGTCATCAGGTCGTTATAGTCGATGGTGCCGTAGCGGCCGCGCAGGTCGGCGAACTCATCGCCCCGGCCATCGCTGCCCCAGGGATTGCAGATGAGGACGAAGTACCCGAGGGCCGAGTAGAGGTGATTCTCGTGGAAATAGCTGTCGCCAAAGGCCGTCTTGGGGCCGCCATGGATGTTGAGCACGGCGGGATACTTCTTGCCCTTGACATAGCCCACAGGCGGGATGACATAGCCCTCCACCGTGGCGGCCTCACCCTGGGCGTCGCAGCGGATGGGCTTCTCGAGGGTGACAGTGCTGAGGAACTCGCCGTTGAAGCTGCCGATCTGGCGGGGCTTGCCGTTCTCCAGCTTGAACAGCTCGTGGAGGGTGACGGCGCCCAGGCCGTAGAAGATGATGCCGCTCTCGCAGATGTCAAAGGCATCCAAAGTGTCCAGCTGCTGGACGAGGGTCTCAACCTTGCCATCCAGGGTGACCTTGCGCAGCGCATTTTCCACATGGTCGACGGCGGTGTAGTAGATGGCATCCTCGTACACCATCAGCTGGGTGCCGCTGCCGTAGCGGGCATCCGAGTTGGTGTGGTTGCCGGCGGCCTCGTCCATCTTGACAAGCATCTCGAGCTTGCCGTTTTTCATGGTGTAGAAGTCGCCGTACTGGCCGTTGCCGTGGGCCTTGCCGTCGGAAGCCTTGATGACATAGCCGCCTGTGATAAAGTCGACATAGCTGGCCTTGAGCTCGCCGACGACGGCAGGCATGAGGGTTTCGGTCTTACCGGTGGTCAGGTCGTGGACATAGGCGCCCGACATAATCTCCTGCTTGTTCTCGAAGTGGTTGGCCGTGTAGGCGATTTGCTCGCCGCACACCTCAAAGCCCGAGACATTGGTCAACTCATCGGTGATGAACTGGCCCTCGTTCGTGGCGATGTTGTAGACATAAAGGCGGCTGCGGCGCTTGTTGGTGAAGCCGCCGCCGTTGGCCCAGAAGGGGATTTCATCCATGACCTCATAGTCTTTTTCTTCCTTGAGGTGCTTGTAGGCGGCCTGCTTGCCAGCGGCATCGAGGGACGCAAAGTCGGGGTCAGCGGGGTGCCAGCGGACGACCAGAGCAAAGCGCTCGTCGCAAATTTTCTTGTAGCCCACGACGGTGTAGGGGACGGAGAAATGCTCGGCCGCCTCGCCGCCGCGGATGCAGATTTTCTGGAAGGTGGTAATGCGCTCGCCCTTTTCGGCGCGCTCCTTCTGCTGGGGGCAGCGGATGGCGGGGAACATGAGCTCATGGTCATTAAGCCAGATGAAGCTCTTGGCGTCGCCCTTGGTGGTCAGGCGGTGGAGCTGCTCCTCGGGGGTCATGACCCAGATGTCGCTCCAGTAGTCGTTTTGCTCCCACCGGGCATTGGAGGAAACAAAGGCGGCGTGCGCGCCGCCGGGCGCCCACTTGAGCTGGGAGAGGAACTTGTAGTTGAGGAAATCCTTCATGACGAGCTTTTTCATGGCGTGCCTCCTGTATAAAAATATAAAAATTGGGTAACACTGTTTTTGCAAGGACAAAGTCCCGGAAACACAAAAAAGGAGTGAAAAACATGAGCCCTAAGGAATTGCTCTACATTGCCGACGGCCTCGGCCACGAGCAGCACATGGAGTGCTGCTGCCAGAGCACTGCGCAGCAGCTCAGTGACCCCCAGCTCAAGGCATTTGTGGAAAATCTCGCCGAGCGCCACAGCCAGGCCTTTAACAAGCTCTACAGCCTGTTGGGCTAAGCTTACAAGAAAGGAGACATCACTATGCCCGCCAAGAAAAGCAACAATTCGAGCACCCATGACCGCCAGCTGATGGAGACTCTCCTGAACACCACCAAGGGCGCCTGCGACCTCTATCTCCACGGCACCATCGAATCATCGACCCAGAAGGTGCACAGCGCCATGGGCGACGTGCTCGATGAGTCCCTGTGCATGCAGAACGAAATCTACACCATGATGTCGGACAAGGGCTGGTATCCCGCCTCCCGCGCCGATTCCAAGCAGGTCGAGCAGACCAAGAGTCAGTATTCGGAGAACTAGGTCAATGCCGCAGAGGCTCCATCCCGCGTGGGTGGAGCCTTTTGCAGTGGCCTTACCACAGGGGAACACCCCTATTATACCCCCGCCGCGCAGGGAAGTAAATAGGCAGTTGCGGGGGGAGCAAGGGCACCACCCTGCCGCCTTTGGCCTTTCTTAAACAGAGGAGGTTTGGGGGGCCGCCTGGGCCCATCCGCACACAAAAAGACAGGCTGACTTTCGTCAGCCTGTCTTTTTGATGAATGATTTACTGAATTACGCTGTAGAAGCACCCGCGCAGCGCGGCAAAATCCTGCGCCGCAATCATGGTGCGCCCGCCGTGGAGGGAGGCGGGGAAGACGAGGTAGGTCTCGGCGCCGCCCACCAGGGCCTTGGCGCCGCCGATGGCCACGGCGATGGCATCGCTGCCCTCGATTGACGCCCAAGCGGTGCGGGTCTCGGTGTCCCAGGTCACGGTGTAGCCCACCTGCTCAAAGGCGGTGCGGAAGGGCACCAAAGCGCCCTGGAAGGTGTCGCTCTCGATGGTGATGAGGCCGGCCTCGCCCAGGTCAATGGCCTCGCCGCCGATGGTGATGGTGCCCAGCGTCATGTTCACCTGCACCCAGCCGTTGTAGGCATAGGGGAAGATCAGGGCACGGGTCGGCGCGATGACCGGGGTCTCGCCCTCCTCAGCGATGTTGCCCGAGAAGATGAGCATGTCGGTGCCGGGGATGAGCATTTCCAAGGTGATGATGTTGCGGGTCAGGTAGGGCTCGAGGGCGACCTTGTCGTCCAGCACGAAGGCGGCGTTTTTGTCGGTGAGGATAGTCGCCGTGCCGGCCTCGGCGTCAAAGGCGGACTCGACCACGCGGTGATAGGTGGGCACCGCATAGTCCTGGGGGATGTTGACCAGCACCAGCTGGGCCGAGGTCTGTGGCGGATAGCTCAGGGCCATAATGGGGTCGACCCAGGCGTAGACCGTGTCGCCGTCCCGGATGGCGGAAGCCTCAACGGCCTCCAGCTTGACGGCGTCGAGAATGCGGGTGGTGTCGGAGAACCCGATGATGAAGGTGGCCGGCTCCTGATCCTCGGCGGCGGGACGGGCGGTGAGCAGCAGGCGGCCGTCCTCCATGACGGTCACGGTGCCGCTGAGCGCCACGTTGGCGGGCAGGGGCAGGTGGAGGGCCTCCTCGACGGCCTCGGCCTCGGCGGTGTCGCCATCCACTGACGTGATGGACTCGTTGGTGGGCACGGCGTCCGTCAAATCCTCGACGGCGGCGACCGGGATGGCGAGGCACAGAGCCAGCGCCAGGCACAGAGCAAGTGTTTTTTGGATGCGATTCATAGATAAAATCTCCTTTTTTGAGTTATTTCCATGAGATTAGACTGACAGATTGATAAAAAGTTGCGCTGTGGGCCGGAAGATTGTGGTAGAATGGGGTCAAGGTCAAGGGCCGATACTTTTCTCCCCCAATCATACCAAATTCGTCGCATATTTGCAATATAAACTCATCTGGGAGGTCTTGCCATGGCAAAGTCGGGTAACCAAAAGCTCAAGGTGCTTCATCTGTGGGATATTTTGCAGCGGGAAACTGACGAAAAGCACCCCATGTCCATGGATGCCCTCATGGCGGCGCTGGCCGCCCGCGGGGTGGAGGTGCGCGACCGCAAGAGCCTCTACGATGACATCGAGGCCCTGCGGGTGTTCGGCCTCGACATTATTCTGGAGCGCCAGGGCCGCAGCGCCGGCTACTATGTGGCCGGACGGCCCTTCGAGCTGGCCGAGCTCAAGCTGCTGGTGGACGCTGTGCAGTCGAGCCGGTTCATCACCCACAAAAAAACCGGCGAGCTCATCGCCAAGGTGTCGGCCCTGGCCTCGCGGCATCAGGGGGGCGAGCTCAAGCGCCAAACCTTCGTGGCCGGGCGCATCAAGGCCATGAACGAGAGCATCTTCTACAATGTTGACGCACTGTCGGGGGCCATCACAGGCGGGCGGCAAATCAGCTTTCTCTACAACGAATGGCAGCTTAACTGGGGCGGCGAGCGGGTGTCCAGCTCGCCCCGCCGCCAGGGCGCCCGGTACGAGGCCGGGCCGTGGGCCCTCTGCTGGGCCGAGGAAAATTACTACCTGGTGGCCTGGGAGGGCGGGCGCCTCAAGCACTTCCGGGTGGACAAGATGCAGGACATCAAGGTGCTGCCCGATGTCCGCCAGGGCGGCGAGGCCATGGAGAGCTTCGACCCCGCCGAGTACTGCGCCCGGATGTTCGGCATGTTCGGCGGTGAAGGCACCCGGGTCAAGCTGCGCTTCGACAACCGCCTCATCGGCGTGGTGGTCGACCGCTTCGGGCGGGATATCTTCCTGACCCGGGAGGACGAGCGGCACTTCGCCGCCACGGTGGAGGTGGCGCTGTCGCCCCAATTCCTGGCCTGGGTCTTGAGCTTTGGCCGGGAGGCCAAGGTGCTCTCGCCCCCCGAGGTGGCCGAGGCCGTCAGGGCGCTGGCCCTGGAAGCCCTTGAAAACTAACGAAAAAACCTTCTGGCTGTCCGTTTTATCGGACTCCTTCCTTGGTATGATGGGTACAACAAAAGGAAGGGGGCCGGCAAGCATGAAGTACGACATCCGTTACACCTATGGGCACTACAGTGTCTACACCCGCTCGGGGCAGTTCCTCTTTACGGCGGACACTCGAGAGGAGGCCTGGCGCGAGATCGAGGCTATGGAGGCTTCGGCGGCGTAGCAAAAGGCAGAAAAAAACCGCCGAAGGGCGAACATTGTCAAGGGTATTTCGGAGAAACCGCAAATAATCTGCCTAAAGCCCCACGGGATAAGATTCTCGTGGGGTTTTTCGTTCACAACCCGGCTGTTTTGTGCATTTGCGGCAGTTATATTTTTTTAGAAAAACAACAAAAAAATAACCAATATGTTACGGCCCCGTGGCATAATGGGAAATAAGTGGGAGGGATTGGCAGTTTCGCCGGCGGCTTGCCGCGCAACCGGCAGGCCTCGAAACCGTTGATCCGACAGCACTGATAAGCCTTTGAGGCAAAATCAACTCGCCTGACATGGCGGGATAAAACCGAGAATCATGCGAGTTTTTTGAAGGAGCGAAGAGTTATGAGAGTTAAACCGGGAAGATTTAATAGGGTGCTGGCACTCGTCCTTGCAGTTATGATGACTGCGGCGTTGTTGCCCCTCAGCGCGCTGGGCAAAGAGGGCTTCTTTTTTGGGCCCCCGGAGGCTTCGGACTTTGTCTACTATTATACCGGCACCAAACAGCCCTTGAAGGCTGACGGAGATGCCGCGCTGACGTATACCGTAAAGGGCCCGGCCCAGGTGAATGGTGAAATCGTGCCCGGAGTGATCGGCACTGTTGATGTTTTGCAGTATCAGCTTGCCAATACAGTTGACAAGAATGTCATTTTCACCTATTGCAGCGACTTTGCGGTTAAGCCGGAGGCAATGACGCAGGAGCAGGCCCAAGCAGACAGGAGTGCGCCTACGCTGTACCAGCGCATCCAAATTGAGGGCATCGAGCAGTGCGGCGTGACGCTTGACGGAACCTTTTTCAAGGCCAACAAGTATTCTGTGACCGAAACGGCGGAAAAGCTGCGCGCGATTCTGCTCAAGTCGGATTTGTGGTATAAACAGGATGCCACCAAAACCGATGCGCAGTACAGGCAAGATTTGGCAACTGCGGCAAAGATTACAGGCACCCTGACCGACGAGGATGTCATTGCCGCTGTGCAGCTGGCTATTTGGCATGTGGTAAACGGCGCAACGCCTTCGATTCCGTCCGGCACTGCCAGAGAGAAGCTTTATAAGTACCTGATCAGTGATAATAAGGACACCGGCGTTCCGGGCGTTAAGGCCGACGATATGGCCCGCCTAGTGCCCGTTAAGATGACCAAGGTGGTTGGCGACACAAACTATCAGGGCGGAGCCCAAACCACCTACACGGCAGAAGTCGAGTTTGCCCTTGTCGGCCACGGCGCGGAGGGCGTTGATGTTGACTTTGGCACCACAGCCAAGGTTGTCAGCGTGTTCTCTACCGATGCAAGCGGNNNGAATCGGCAGCCAATCACCAACTATACAGCCACCGGCATAAAAGTCACAGTTCCCAATGTCACCATGGGCCGGGAGCTTGAAATCGTGGTCAGCACAGTGGAGACGGAAGTTACCAATATTTATCTCTATGTTCCCCAGGGCGGCCGCGGCAGCTCGCAGACCTTGGTTTCGGTTGAGCGTGAAGCGCAGGATCTTGAGACGATCGTGAATGTCGAAAGCCCCAATGGCTTGGCGCGCCTTTCTTTCACCAAGAGCTGGGTTACCGGCAACAACAACTACCCCCTGGGCGACCAAGCCGTTCAGGGTTATCAGTCGCGCTTTGTCATCACCCACGCGAGCAAGGATGAGGGCCTCCTGAACTCCTTCTATGGCACCGAGGTGTGGAGCGGCACCCTGGATGGCAACCAGGCCGTGACAACCGGCTATATCTTCCAGGTTGGCAAGATTTACAAAATCAGCGAGATTGTTGAAGACATCGTCACCCCGGAGGGCACCAGCGGCGCCCCTGTGGGCACGACGGAGCGCTACTTTACGGTTAAGCTCAACGATAAGCAGGAGTACGCAGTCGTTTGGTGCGATGCGGACAACAAGGGCACCAATACCGCCGGCTATACCGGAGCCTTTGTCAACAAGGTGGACTTGGATACCGGCTCGGTTACGGTCTCCAAGAAGGTTACCACAAGCCCCGACAGTGTTCCCGTTCCGGATCAGGCGTTCACCTTTGCGGTTTACTACACAGCCCCGAACGGAACTACCTCTGAGCTGTATAAAAACGCGGGCTATACTTTAACGGGCGGAACCGGCGGAGCCGGCACCACCGGCGACACCGGAACGCTTACCCTCAAGCACGGCCAGACGGCCACCTTCCAGGCGATTCCGGCCGGTGCAACCCTGGAGGTTGTCGAAGCAGAGAACACCGGCTACAATACCACCGTTGCAGTCAATGGCGCGACGGCTGCTAAGGCGTTTTCCGGCAGCGTGACGGTTGCCAAGGATGGTGAACACACCATCGCCTTTACCAACGAATACATCACGGGCAATTTGACGATTAACAAGACCTTTGCGGGCAGCTTGCTAACCTGGGACGCCGTGAATGCCGCCGGGCGCAGCAGCATCGATTTTCAGATTAAACAGGGGGACACGGTCGTTAGAGAGGTTACGCTTGAATCTCCTAACTACAACGTTACCGTGCATGGTCTGCCTGTTGGCGAGTATACGGTGACCGAGGTTAACGCAGGTGTTGATACCTATGTCGTGACAGTTACCAGCGATAGCACAGACGGCAACACCGGCAATTTGGAGACCGTGTCCATTACGGAGGGCCGGACGGCGACAGCCAGCTTCACCAACACTTACTCCCGCGCCAGCGTGACGGTTAGCAAGACGGTGCAGGCGGTTTCTCCTGTCAACAAAACGGGGCTTCCCACAACATTCAGCTTCACGCTGGAAAATGAGCAGGGCACAACGGTTGCGGGCCCCATCAACGTCCAGGAAGGCACGCCAGGGCAGTTCGCTGACCTTGCTCCCGGCACCTATTACATCCGTGAGACTAATGCCACCGTAGATAACCTCCGGCTTACGGTCACAGCCTCGAGCAGTGACGTGGGTCTGACCCCGGCGGGCGATGGCCGGTACAAGTTTACCATCGCGCCGGACAGCACAGATGCGATTGCCATTAGTTACACCAACAAATATGCCGAAGAGAGCGCATGGCTCACCGTGACTAAGCGCGTTGTGATTGATGACGGCGCGGCCATCCCGGCTGACTACTCGGTTACAATTACAGCGACAAGTGGCAATCACGTTGAGACGTTTATTTTCAACAAGGACACTCTGACCGAGAGGCGGGAGGTTCCGCTGGGCACTTATATTATTGCGGAAACTGTCCAGTGCGGCATTCCAAACTACACCGCAGGTGCGCCCAGCTACGACAGAACGTCTGTCGACTTGTCTACAGACAAGGCTACGGGCAGTGCCACCGTCACCAACAGCTATACCCGCCAGCTGGGCGGCGTCAGCTTCACCAAGCATGTGACCGGCAGGACCTATGGCGATACCTTCACCTTTGTGGCCGCCTTTGGCGGAGCTCTGACCGAGGCGCAGCGGAATGCCATAATTGCAGCGGCAAATGTTACAATTACTGGCGGTACCATTGGGGCTCGCAGTTGGGCAGATGTGACCACTGCGAATCCGAAGCTTACCATCAGCGGTGTTGTGGTTCCGATTACAAATGATTCCGGCAGCGCCACAATCACCATTGGCAACGTGCCCAAGGGTGTCACCGTCACGGTGACCGAGAACACGGCCCCCAACTACACGACGACCTATTCTAGCGGCAGTAGCCTTACCGGCGGAGCGGGCACTGCGGAGAATCCGACCAACCTTGGCACCATTACCAATGCACGTAAGAACAATCAGAGCCTGACCGTCGAGAAGACCATTACGGGCAACTTGAACTGGAGCAACGCTGCGTTTGATGATGGTATTATGTTCACCATCGTAGGCCCTGAGGGCTGGGGATATTCAAGCGGCACAACGCCGATTCCTGGCCTCGTGCATCCGGCAGGTGCAGACAATAAGACATTCACGTTAACGTTGACACGCGGGATGCTGGGTAAGGACGACAAAGTCAATACGGCCAGCTTTACTATTCCCGGCGTTCCCCGGGGCAGCTACAGCATTTCGGAGAATATTAGCGACGCTAACAATGCAGCCTCTTCTGCCCATGTTGACAACTACACACGCACAACTAGGATTCAAATTGGCAGTGGCGCAACCTTGTCGTTTGCGGCTACCGATTTTAGTGTCGCCGGCGAAAGCCAGACAGTTAAGTTTTTCAATCACTATGTTCAGTGGACGGGCGGCTTTGATTTCTACAAGACGTTTGCTGACAACCAAACCTTCCAGGTTGGCGATTCCTTTAGCTTTAGCATGACCTTCTATACCGACGAAGGAAAAACAACGACCTATGACGCACAGGCAATTGTCGAGTTTATTGGTAGCGCTTGGGGTAGTGAAGCTGTGGAGCGTAATTGGATCAACAATCACACGCTCACCTTCACCATTACACCGACACTGCCCGCGCATCTTGGGCCGTATGGGATTTCCGGTTTGCCTGTTGGGTCTTGGGTTTTTGTCCAAGAAACTGACACAGAATTTCCAGCTAATTTCGGCACGCTTCAAGAGCATTTTGTGGAGATTGAGAATGAAACGCTCTTTGACCTTGAGCTCATGAACACGCGTCTTCTCAATGGCAACCTGGCCGTTACAAAGACAGCCCCCAACGGCAGCGACAATGAGGACTTCAACTTTGTTCTCATGGTCGGCAACAGCGGCTGGGGCAGCAAGAACTTCACCATTACCACCGTGGATCAGCAGGGCACAACAAATGGCACAACCGGCGACGATGGCTCCTTCACCCTTAAGGCCGGCCAGACGGCGACCTTCACAAACCTGCCCTTGGGCGTTGCGTATCAGGTGAAAGAGGCTGTACGGGCCCACTACACCACCGAGGCCACGGTGAATACTGTTGAAGTGAATCCGCTTTCCCCGGTAAATGGAAATTATATTGTCAACGGCACCATAGACGACGACGAGGCCGTCGAGTTCATCAACACCCGCGGCATCGGTTTGCTGACGATTAACAAGACCACCACAGGGGCTGGTGTAGCCGGGATTGAGGCAAACTATACCTTCTACTTTATGCTTGAGCGCCAGAGCTTGCTGAACAGCAACAATTGGACGCAGGTAGGTGAGAATATTCCGGTTGCGTCAGGCACCCCCGTGCCGGTCAACAACCTGCCCTATGGCATCTATCGTTTGACCGAGCTGCAGTCGGGCGTTGGCTATAATGCGAGCTCCACGTTTACCTGGGAGGTGAACGAGGCACCGTTTAATTTCGAAGCCGGCCAAATGCAGATAGGCAATACAATCACCGTTGACGGCGTAGAGACCGTAACGGTCAACAATGTCTTCACGCGCAAGACCAATTCCCTGACAGTGACCAAAACGGTCACCTCCGATGACCCCAACGAGTTCACGGCCCAGGGCGGCGGTACGCTGAGCTTCACCTTTAAGCTGATGAAGGTTGTCAGCGGCGGCGAAGATGAAGTGATTGAGACATTCACGCTGACACATGGCGGCGAGCCGAAGGTCTTCCGTAACCTTGATTATGATGCCACCTACTATGTTGAGGAAGATTCTCCGCCGAGTGTGCCGAACTTCACCGGCCCGGCTGTTACGACAAAGGTCAACAATGCGGATGGAAATCGCGTCACCCTCACCGTTGCCACCCCAAATCAGGCCATCGCGGTCACCAATACCTACACCCGCCAGACCGGCAGCCTGACGGTTACGAAGGCACTTACCGGCGATATCGAGACCATTAGCACCCCATTCACCTTTACCCTCTCTAAGCAAGTGATGGTCGGTGGTGTGGCAACCTACGTCGAGCCCGAAACCTTCACCCTGACCGTCGGCGGCGCGCCTGTAAGCTTCACCCTGCCCACCGGCACCTATAAGATTACCGAGGGTGCTGCGGCCATCGAGGGCCATGCACACACTGTGTCCTTCTCCGTCGGTGATGAAGTTGCGGGTGACCCGGCGTCTCGTCTGGTTACGATTGGCCAAGGCGCAGTCGTTGCCATCATCTGCACCAACCACTACGAAGAGCTCTTCGGCGACCTGACCATCACCAAGGCCCTTCAGGATGCGCTTTCCGAGACTATTGTCGGTGAGATTGGGAGCGCGCAGTACAACTTTACCATCACCGGTGTTGTGGCCGGCTGGGGTGCGGATATTGAAGGCTTGAATCTCGTTGCAGACGGCAAGAATCTTACCTACAGCTTCACCCTGACGGCAGGAGATGCCACTGGCCTTGTGCTCACTCGTATCCCCATCGGCAGCTACACCATCACCGAGGTGAGCGGCCCCGGTATGGGCGACCCTCGCTTCGAAGCCAGTGTTGCCGTCTCAGGCTCCGTGACAGGCACCAGCTATACTGCAACCGTTGCGGTTGTGGACAATAGCAACAAAGATGCCGCAAAGTCGGTCATCTTTACCAACACCTTCGCGCGCAAGCTGGCCAATTTGACCATTGAGAAGTGGGTTAAGAATACAAGCGAAGCTATGGGTGTCACCCTGTCGGATAGCATGATCTTCACCTTCGACATTGTCGATGCTGAGGGTAACCCCTTCCGTGAGCGCAGCTTCCAAGTTCCGGTGAACATGCCGATGCTGGACGGCCGCGGTGCGGTCATCGAAAATGTTGTCCCGGGCACCTACTACATCAAGGAGACGACGACTCCGGATGCCCTCGCGATTCCCATGTATTCCTACGACAGCCATAGCTTTGCCGGCGCGACCGCGGTTACAGAGTTCCCCGAGGAGCATCCGCTGTACGGCGAAGATGGCTGGTATAAGATTGTGGTTACCGGCGAAGTCGGCACCAACAAGGCCATCACGGTTGCCTGCACCAACTTGTATGAGAAGGACGGCGCCGAGCTTCGGGTGAAGAAGACGGTCACCGGCTTTACCCAGGCCGAGCAGGAGTTCACCTTCCGGCTGGCCATCGGAGACGGGCATACTCAGGATGCTAAGGAGATTGAGTATTTTGTCATCGATGCCGAAGGCAAGCTTGTGGAAAATCATGAGTTGGGACAGCTCACGGGGCCGAAGCAGCACTTTGCGAAGGCTGCGGCCGAGGTTGCTAATACGTACGAGTTCACCCTGAAGGCCGGAGAGGTTGCGGTGTTCAGACAGATGGACCCCGCCAAGACCCACACGGTTACAGAAGTGGCCATTGATGCGGACTTCACCCTCGGCAAAATCGAGGTTAAGAGCTTCGCCGTTGGGCCGGATGATAAAACCCTTGACTGGACCGAGGAAGACCTGGCCACCAAGCTGACGCCTGTTACTGCGACCGTTGTGCTGCCCGAGGCATCGGCCATGATGGGTCAGAAGGTAGAGACAACCGAGGTTACCTATCCCGGCTTGCACTTCACCTTTACCAATACGCGCACTCATAACGGCGCCCTGACCATTTACAAGGCGTTCGAGGGGCAGATTGACGACCCGGCCGAGGTGTTTGAGGTTCATGTCAAGTTCTTCGAGACGCTGACCGGAAAGCCGGAAGTCCAGGTTGATGCAAGCAAGTTCGCGGGGCTTACCATCAACGGCGAAGCCGCCGCAGAGGCTGATTTCAGCGGCAACACGCTGGTCGTTACCATTGCCACGGGTGCGCCCGCCGTCATCGCTGGAATCCCCAGCGGCGTCCGCTACGAGGTGGAGGAGATTCTGCACAGTGCCTTCGTCTACGAGCCCGGCTATGCAGGAAAAACCGGAACCTTTGGCACCGGCGAGGGTGAGAACGAGCGTGTCTGCACCATCACCAATAAACGCGTGACAAATGGCTCGGTGGTAATCACCAAGATAATCATTGCGCCCGACGACGCGAATGTCGACTATGGTGCCCCCTTTGATGTGGTGGTTACCTTCAAAAACGGCAGCAACTGGGATGAGACCCTCCTAGGTGGCCTGTTTACCGTCAGTGTCGGTGGTAAGATCTTGGATGCCACTGTGACGCCCATTGGCGATGTGGTTAAGGTTGCCTTCCAGATTAAGCACGGCGAGGCGCAACAAGTGACCATTGCCAATATCCCCGTTGGCTGCACGTACGTGATTGAAGAAACGAACCCCGGCGAGTACGAGCCCTTTGTGACCAACTGCGATGGCAAGGTGAATCCTTTCATCAAGGCGCTGGGCAAGATAGACGTTTCTGTCGACACACCGTTCCTGTACAACCTGAATATCCCCTCGGATATGCTGATGATTACCAAGGCGGCCGTTATTGCCATAGAGGACTCTGTCCGGTTTGACGAGGCTTATGCCTTTGAGCTGCGGCTTACCCAGCCCGGCGAGGGTTCAATCTTCGAGCAGAATGAGATATTCAAGCTGAAGGATCAGGTGGCCAGCATTCTGGCCGGCTTGGATGATGCGCAGCAGGCCTATGAGTCCAACGCCGAGCGCGCAGAGGACGCAGACTCCGAGGTGCCGGAAGACATCGAGGAGGCTCTGGCCAGCTACCACCGGCATCACGCCGATCTCGAGAAGGCCCAGAAAGACCATGACGACGAGTACGAGCGCATCGAAAATGAAATCAGCCCGACCACCAAAGACTGTGATACCTGCCTGACTATGGGCACAATCAGCGGAGGCCCGTGCCTGGCCGCTGGCTGCAACGGTGGCCGCATCGAGATAGGCCATGATGAAGCCGAGTGCGATGGATTCGGCACTTGCTCCACATGTTGGGGTTCAGGACGCGGCGATTTGATTGACACGGTTTGCGAAGCTTGCGGAAATGCTGAAGACACAACCGAGTGCGGCGATGCGCATAATCCCGTCGATGTCTATGGCGTTTGCGACACCTGCGGTGGTAATCCGGTTCCTTGCACCGAGACCCACACAAAGGATTGCGAAGCCTGTGTTGACGGCGATGTGAGCGACGAGACTGACTGCCCCAATTGCGAAGACGGCTATTACCAGGATGACAGCGCAAAGAAGGCTGCCCAAGCAAAGGCGGATGCAGAGCTTAAGGCGGTGCAAGACGAGAAGCAGCCCTTAATCAAGGACATCGAGGAGGCCTACGAAGGCTTTAAGGATGTTTACCTGCCGCTGCTTGCCAAGATTGCACGGTTCGAGGTCATTCAGGATAAGCTTGAGAACGACATCATCGTCGACTTTGCCCCCGATGGCACGATTAACAGCGAAGGCGCCCCGACGCCCCGCCTGCCCTACGAGCTGAACATTGCGGCTCAGGCGGCCAAGTACAAGGGCGATGACAAAATCGAAGGCGAAGCCCTGACGCCGGTCAAGGACAGTGAGAGCGGCGAGGTGCTTTACTACACCTTCACCCTCAAAGAGAAAGAGCGGCTTGTCATCACCGGTCTGCCCGAAGGTGCCGGTTATGAGGTCAAGGAGCTTGCGCCCGCCGATCGGGATGCCCAAGGCGAAGGCGTAGACCATGACAATAGCACGGTTTGGTGCTCGAAGCACAGCGACGACTGCGGCTGCAACGATGCCTCGATGCTGAGCCACGGCGATGTGCCCCTGACCGCAGATAAGAAGGGCACGGCAATCTTCTTCACCAACGCCTTTAAAACCCCCACAGGCAGCATCACGGTTGTGAAAAAGTGGGATCTTGGGCAGTATGGCGAGATTCCCGCCGATGCACTGGCTAACGGACTTCAGGTGAGAATCCGCAGCGATAAGGGCTACGATGCCGTCATCACGTTGCTCGAGAACAACCGTTGGACCGGCTCGGTCTCCGGCCTGCCGCTGAATGCGGAATATGTCATCGATGAGATTAATCTTCCCGTTCGCTTTACGGTTGCCTACAGCAATGGCACCCAAGAGAATCCCATCGTGCTGACCTATAGCAATCCCGATGGAAACGCGACCATTACCAACACCTATTCCTACACGCCGCCGGTTGTCCCGGAAGACCCCGGGCCCTATAAGCCGGTTATCCCGCCCACCCCGTATGTTCCTACCGATCCGGTTCCCAGCGACCCGGCTCCCTCCGATTCGGTTCCCGCCGACCCTGTGGTGCCGGATCCCGACCCGGA
>JGI994J12354_10002457_pt1 | contig 18068 bp, 21 predicted proteins | sample IntmicLarv3ML3BL_FD_12354 | JGI IMG/M metagenome (IMG submission 12354)
AAGTATTGATTTGTCAGTACTTTCAACTATTTTATATGCAAAAATTCCAGCGATTTCTCACTGGAATTCTTACTTTTCTGACTTCCTATTCTAGGACGCACTCTTGTTTTGTAAAAAAGTTATATTTATCTTTTTACAAAACATCATTATTACCATTATTTGCAATGCTACTGAAAGGATGGTCTTTATGAAAAAAGCAAAATCATTGATAGTTGTAATAGTTTTAATACTAGGGTTATTCGGAAATGTGATTTCTGTTTCTGCTGCTCAAAATTACAACACAGTATTACTTTCAACATCATGGAAAACAATAGCTTCTTCCTCTACAGGTTTCAACTGTAAAGTTGCAGTAAGTAGCATGACTACTGGAACTATTAATAATATCCAGGCAGTCAATCCAGACATAAGGATGCTGGGAAGAAATGGAAATGTTGTATGGTCCGAAAATAGTTCTACTCCTGGTCTCAGTACAAGAGTTTACAACTGTGGATCTGATGTGTATACTATACAAATCAGAGTTTCAAATGGTAGTGGAACCGCACGGGCTTACAGATATTAACAACAGTTTTGTAACTTGAAAAATATTTTGAAAAGTAGCATTTTGCAAAGAAAAATGGTGAAAATGTAAGATGTTCTATTTTTAGAACATCTTATTTATTAATATAATACACAAATGATAAATTTTAAATAATAAAGATGAAAGGAGGTTTCATAATGAATAAATTAAATAAGATATTTCTAGTTGTATTTATTATATTAACAATAGCTTTATTAACAATGACATACTATTGTTTTTATTGGAGAAATGCTTATATAAGAGCCGTTGATGAAATAATTAGAATATTAGAATTAAATGGTGGAGAAATAGTAACTGTTATAGAAGATGACTACTTAAATAATATTATAGAAGAAATGAATACATAGTTTTTATGGATTATATCTTAAGAAAAATATGAAACTACAAATTAGTAGTCTCATATTTTTTAATATTCATATAAATCTTCAAATTGATTTTCATAAATCGATCTAGGTCTATGTGGTGGCCTTCCATGTCCTCCAGGAAATGGTGGTCTACCAGGGCCTGGTCTATGTGGTGGTCTTCCAGGAAAAAATCCAGGACTTGTTAATAATTCTCTAATTAATAATATTTTTATTATATCTTGCACACCTCTATGTCTAAATGACCTATCTTCTCCCCTATTTTCTTTATCTTCCAATTTAGTATCTTTTCTTGAATCTCTTCCAGAACTAGAAGATACTGTATTAGTTAAATTAATATTTATTTTAGTTTCCATACTAGCATTAATTTCTAAGAAAATTTCATTTACCATTTCGTCTATAGACTCTTTTGTTATTGGTCTTGTGTTATTCAAACAAGCCTTCTGAACAGCTGGATATATAGCCATATAAATTTTAGGATAACAATCTTCCATCATTTTGGTATTATGTTGGTGTGAATTTTGATTATGTACTAAATTAGATTGTGAGAAAAATGCTTCTTGGTTTGCATTCATATTCATCATATTTGGCATCATTTGCATATATTCATTATTATAAAAATCATTAGTATTAGGCATTGCATTTCTTGGATATCCTACAACACTTCTTATGTATTCATCATACATTTAATATATACCTCCTTTATTTTTAGCATAATAACACATTTAAAGATACACTCATGATGGAGTTTTAATGTGCCAAAACCTTATACTTTATATATTATATGTATGAAATATATAAAGTGTGAAAAAAATAATTGTTATAAGGCTCATATAAATAAATTTAGAACTAGCTATATTACTAGTTCTAAATTTTTATATTTCATTTACTAACTTTTTAAATTTATTTCCCCTATCTGCGAAATCTATAAACATATCAAAACTTGCACTAGCTGGTGAAAATAGTACCACTTGATTTGGTTTAGCAAGTTTTTTTGCGAGTGTTATAGTTTGTTCTAAAGTCTCACACATATAAATATCTAATTCTTTATTTTGGTTTTCTAGCTCTTCTTTGACTGAATTAAATATTTTTCCAGAAGTTTGGCCAAGTAAAATTAAAGTTTTTACATTTTCAACAATTGGTTTTGCAATTGGTGTATAATCCAAATTTTTGTCATATCCTCCACTAATTAAAACAATTTGTTCATCAAAAGCATTAAGCCCTGCTATTGTTCTTGTTGGAGATGAACTAACTGAGTCATTATACCATTTAACACTGTCTATTACCTTAACTAACTCTAGTCTATGTTCTACTGGCTTAAATTCTTCTATTGCTTCTATTGCTTTTTCAATATCTACTAATGTTTTTGTTGCAGCAATTGCAGTTGCTATATTTTCATAGTTATGGTTTCCTCTTAATATAGATTGTTTGCCATCTAAAATATGTTTCCTTATTTTATCATCACATTCTTTTATAACTTTATTATCTATAATAATCCCATTATCTAACTTTTCTTTACTACTAAAAAATACAACCTTTCCTTTAGCTTTTTTACTACATTCTCTTGTTATATCATTATCATAATTTAATACTAAAATTCCATCATCTTTTTGATATTTAAAAATATTTTTCTTCGCTTCTATATATTCATCATAATCTTTATGAATATTTAAATGATTTGGAGTAATATTTGTAATTACTGCTATATCAGGACTTACCTCTATCTCCATTAATTGAAAACTACTTAATTCTAATACTAAAATATCTTCAGGAGTCATATCTTTTAATTTTGTAAATAAAGGAGTTCCAATATTTCCTCCCAAATATGTATTATATCCTGCTTTTTTCATAATACTAAAAATTAGACTAGTAGTAGTAGTTTTTCCATCACTTCCTGTTATACCAATAATTTTACAAGGACACATTTTCATAAGCATTTCTATCTCAGTAGTAATAATCGCACCATTTTGTTCTTCTTTTATTAGCTCTGGTCTATGAGGCATACAACTTGGAGAACGAAATATCATATCAAAACCATTTAAACTATCCAAACAATTATGGCCTAAATTAAATTCAAATCCATAATTTGTAATCTTATCCATTACATCCTTTGAAATTTTCGATATTTCTCTTTCATCAAAAACTGTAATTTTTGCTTTTTTGCAATACATGTAGTCAAGTAATGGTAAATTACTTACACCTAATCCGATAATCGCAATTTTTTTATTATAAATAAATTGGTTAAATTCATTCAATTTTTTATTTTCAAAATTCATTTTTTCCTCCTATTTTTCTATATTATATTACTAATTTTAATTTTCTTGTTACTCTTTTTTAATATTTAGCTTATTATATCCAATATATTAGAAAAAATCAAATTTAGCATGTATATTTTTTGGTTTTTTAGGCAAAATATATTTAAGACTTTAAATGGAGGTGGCTTTCATGTCAAAGAAAAGTAAAGAAAATAAAAATAATAACAATAACAAAAGTAATCCAAATACTAATCATGATGAAAAAGAAAATAACAAAAACTGTAGATAATTTTTGAAATAAGTTAAATTTACAGATTTAATATAAAAGTGATATGAAATTTTTGTTTTTCATATCACTTTTATATTTTTCTATTTAGTTCCAAAAATTCGATCTCCAGCATCACCTAAACCTGGTACAATATATCCTAATTCATTCAATTTTTCATCAATACTTGCTGTAACTATTTCAACATCTGGATGAATTTTTTGAAGATTTTTAATACCTTCTGGAGCAGCTAAAATACATAGAAATTTAATCTTTTTAACACCATCTTCTTTTAACATAGTAATAGTATCAATAGCAGAACCACCTGTTGCAAGCATTGGATCCAACACTATTGTCTCTCTTTTAGCAATATCACTTGGCATCTTATAATAATATTTTACAGGCTTTAAAGTTTCCTCATCTCTATATAATCCTACATGTCCAATTTTAGCATTTGGTATAACTTTCAATCTATGACACACATGGGACGGTGGTAAAATGTGTCACTTTTATAAAAAGTTTATATGTAATTAAAAAAAGCAGAGAATGACACATTTTACCACCGTCCCATGTGTGTCATTTTACAACTTCATTTTCTGTTTTTCCTTTTTTTTCGTATCTTTTTGGCCTACATAGTTCTGTTGGAAAAAATTTTTGATTTTCTAATATGTTTATTTCTATATCAACTCTATCTAATCCGTCTAATAATAATTCTTCTCTTTTTTTATATAATTGTATTAATACTTCTTTATGAAGTTTTTTCATTACATCTAAGTCTAATTCTTTATATTTTCTTGGCATATTCATTATGATTTCTTCTTTTCTTTCAGGGTATTCTTCTATTAGAAATTTCATTCTCATAATTGCTGAATCTCTATATGCTCCGTTGTGATATTGTTTGTATATGATATTTTCCTATATTTTTAGTGTCTATATTAGGTATATCATGCCAAGGTATTACCCATCTTTCATGTTCTGCTTTTCTTTTTATTAAGTCTCCATAATCAAATCCAATTCCTGCATGTCTAATATATACATTTCCTCCTATTGTCACATTAATATGGAATCCTCCTTTTGATTTTATTCTATCACCTGCACCATCTGCTAAATCCATACATAATAAATAAGGTTTTTTTACTTTTTGCTTTGCTTCATTATAGTATTTTTCTACATGTTCATGACTACAAGTTCTTCCTCGTATATTTGGATATTCTTGTCCTAATTTAGTATCTGTTCTTAGTGCTACTTTTTCAGGAAATTCTTTTTTGATTTTATACCATTCTTCAATTGAATCAATTAATATTGTTTTTTTATGCTTGCAAAGTAGTGGTAAATATTTAGATACCCAGTATATTCCTGAACTTTTTTGGTATTGTGTTAATATAATTTCATTTTCTTTATTTAATATATCTAATATCATAATTATATCTCCTATTTATTATATTTGATCAATATACCATTATTTAATACTTTTATTTATATTATCACTTATTTCTCTATATTTCAACACTCTTTTAAAATTTAGAAATATTACTTATTAAGTTAAATAAATCATAAAATGTATTATCTTGTTTTTTTAACTTTTTTATGCTATTATTTAATCTACACAACTAGACTAAATAAACTAGATAAGGAGTGTTTAAATGTTTAAAATAGATTCAAAATATAAACCAAATGGTGATCAACCAAAAGCCATTTATGAACTTGTAAAAGGGATTGAAAATGGTGAAAAATATCAAGTTTTACTTGGTGCAACAGGTACTGGTAAAACTTTTACCATTGCTAATGTAATAGAAAAAGTACAAAAACCAACACTTGTGTTAGCCCATAATAAAACGCTTGCTGGACAACTCTACTCAGAATTCAAAGAATTATTTCCACACAACTCAGTAGAGTATTTTGTTTCATACTATGACTACTATCAACCAGAAAGCTATATACCATCATCTGATACATTTATAGAAAAAGATTCTTCTATAAATGAAGAAATAGATAAACTAAGACATTCAGCAACATTATCATTATTTGATTCTAAAGATGTAATAATAGTTGCTTCTGTATCATGTATATATGGATTAGGAGACCCAGAAGATTATAAAGAAATGATGTTATCACTAAGACCCACTATGCAAAAATCTAGAAATCAAGTCCTAAAAAAATTAGTATCAATGCAATATGTACGAAATGAAGTAGATTTTAAAAGAGGTACATTCAGAGCCAAAGGTGATATAGTAGAAATTTATCCAGCAAGTACTGCTGAATCAGCTGTGAGAATTGAATTTTGGGGAGATGAAATAGAAAGAATAACAGAAATAAATCCATTAACAGGAAAATCAATTGGAACAAGAAAACATATTTTAATTTCACCTGCATCTCATTATGTAACAACAAAAGATAAAATGAAAAAAGCAACTGAAACAATAGAAAAAGAAATGAAAGAAAGAGTAAAATATTTCAAAGAAAATAATAAATTAATAGAAGCTCAAAGAATAGAAGAAAGAACAAATTTTGATTTAGAAATGATGCAGGAAACAGGTTTTTGTTCTGGAATTGAAAACTATTCAAGACATATTAGTGGAAGAGAAGAAGGTAGCCCTCCCTATACCCTGTTTGACTATTTCCCAGATGATTTTATGTTGGTGATAGATGAATCTCATGCAACTGTTCCACAAGTTCGAGCAATGTATAATGGTGATAGGGCTAGAAAAGAATCATTAATAAATTATGGATTTAGGTTACCATCAGCATTTGACAACAGACCTTTAAAATTTGAAGAATTTGAAAAAAAATTGAATCAAGTAGTATTTGTAAGTGCAACACCTGCAGATTATGAAAAAGAACATAGTAATGATAATATAGTTGAACAAATAATTAGACCTACTGGATTAATAGATCCAAAAATAGAAGTAAAACCAGTAAGTAATCAAATTGATGATTTATTAGAACAAATACGAATAAGAGTAGAGAAAAATGAAAGAGTATTAGTTACAACTTTAACAAAAAAAATGGCGGAAGACTTAACAGAATATATGAAAAGTTTAGATATTAAAGTAAACTATATTCATTCTGATACAAAAGCTTTGGAAAGATTAGAAATTATACGAAAACTAAGACTTGGTGAATTTGATGTACTAGTTGGAATTAATTTATTAAGAGAGGGATTAGATATTCCTGAAGTATCATTAGTTGCAATATTAGATGCAGATAAGGAAGGTTTTCTTCGTTCAGAAAGAGCATTAATTCAAACAATAGGTCGAGCAGCACGTAATATAGATGGTACTGTTATTATGTATGCAGATGTTTTAACAAAAAGTATGGAAAAAGCAATTTCAGAAACAAATAGAAGAAGACATATTCAAGAAGAATATAATAAAAAGCATGGAATAACTCCAAAAACTATTAGTAAATCAATTAGAAGCTCAATTTCTAATATAATAATAGAAGATATTAAAGTAGAATATAAAATGGAAAAAGAAGAAGATATTAAGACAATAATCACAAAATTAACTGATGAAATGCTAAAATATGCAACAGAAATGGAATTTGAAAAAGCTGCTGAATTAAGAGATAAGATAAAAGAATTAGAAAAATTGCTATAATTAAAAAGTAATCAAATCTACTAAAAGATTGATTACTTTTTATTTCTTTATTATTTTTTTATATAATATTTTTCATCTAAAGGCTTGTCAAATTTAGCAACTGAAATTTGTGATACATCTATATTATAAAACTCTCTATGAATCCCTTTTACATCTATTGATGTTACTTTTGATTCATCAACTTCTAATAATTTTATTGTCTCTTGTACATCTTTAGAAGATTTTCCTTCTATCTCAACATATGTTGGTATATATGGCCAAGTATCAATATCTATTTCTACATTATTTAAGATATATCTAGTTCGTAAGTTCTCTTGATATGAATTGGATGTATATCCTAATTCATTTAACATTTTATCAGTTTCATCAAAATCTGAAACTTTTATCTCCATCTCTTTTGTCCCATCAATTTCTAAACTTTCTAATATTTTTATCGTTAATGTTGTTTCATTTCCATCTGTTCTTAACCTTATCCATTTCTTATTAGATTTAGGGTTAAAATCATATACTCGTCTTTTATATTCAAAATCCGCTTCCTTTTTAGCTCCTAATTTTTCTAATTTCTGAATGAATTTTTCTTTATCAATATCTAAAACTCTTACCTCATATTCTATATGCATTTTTTTCACCTCAACTTATTTCAATTTCCAGTATCCTAATTTATCTGAACCAATTCTTTCTACTATATTCTTTTTTCTTAATATACTTATATTTCTTTCTACAGTTCTCGATGTTGTTTTTAACTTTTTAGCAATTTCGTTTTGTGTTATTGAATTATTTTCTTTTATTAATATTAATATTTTTTCTTGTGTTTTATTTACCCCGACATTTACCCCGATATTTACACCGACATTTACACCGACATTTATTTCTTCTTTTAAAGGTATGCTTACTTTAAATATATCTCCATCTTTAAATGTTGGAACATTATTCGAATATATTTTTGTATATTTAGTAACATTTCTAACACCACTTCCTAATTCATCAGCTAACCCTATCTCTCTAAAAATTTTTGCAATCTTAGGGTTTTTAGAATATGGCATACAATTATTCATTGTTATGAAACCTCTTGCCTTTGGTCTATTTGGATTTTCTGTATATATTTCATCTTTTGTTATTATAATTCTTGATGTTGTACCATCAGACAATTCTCTATGTATTAATAAATTACAACATATTTCACGCAAAATTTTGTCTCTTACACTTACACTATGTGTATCTTCTATATAGAATTTATCATTAGTATGCTTTTGAACAAATGTTATTAGTTTTGTATAGCTATCTATTAAATTAGTTATTATAATTTCTCTATCATCATATCTATCTATATTTTTATCACGATATATACTATCTGTTTTAAAATGAGATAAACAAGACATTATTATTTCATCTTTACCAAACAATAAAATTGCTGCTAATGTGATACCTTTTTCTTTAGTTAATTTATCTTCTCTATATAAACCCGAACTTTTTAGAATTTCTTCATTACTCATATTTTTCCATGTATGATTATTGTTTTTTAATATTGCCCATTTTTTTGCTTTTTCAAATACATCAGACCTTAAATCTTCCATTGTAGCATAAGGAAAAATTTTATCTTCTATATGAATATCTTTTTTTCTTATATACATATTAGACACTAAATTTGTATTATCTGTTATATCAAAATCTCCATCTTGGTTTCTGTCATAAATTCTGTTATTACATCTATGAACTTCTGATGAATCTGGAACATTGATATATAATACTTTTTTTCCTTTTATTTCATAATCTTCAATATTTAAATATACAGTTGGAGATATTTTTTGTGAATTATTACATAAAGTTACAAAGTCTTTTTTTAATTGTTCTATTTTTTCTTTATCAATCCCTATAATATTTCTATCATCATCTACTCCTAATACTATATTTCCACCAAATCTATTTAAAAATGCACATACTGTTTCAAATAAATTCTTAGGTAAATTATTGTTAGATAACTTAAATTCTGTATCTATTTTTTCTCCATTATTTATTATGTTTTGTAATACATTTATCATATAATCTCAATACCTCTTTATAAAATATTTTTTACTCTTACAGTTTTATATCATACGAACATAGTTTTGTAAATAGTTTTTATAAAAAATAAATTATATAGTTTTATATTAGTTTTTACCTTTTCAATATTTTCTAATAACTTATATATTTTTGTTAAACTAATTTAAGTATTTCCAAATCACTTTTTTCATATTTATTATGACCTTGTATACTTTTTTTGTATTTCCAGCATTTTATTGCTTGCTCTAAATTTTTATCATTATTACTAGCAAAAAAATCCCTAATATATGTATTATACTCAAACTGCTTGTCTATAACTGTTTTATTTTTCTTTTTTTCTTCTAATAATTTATAATATGCATCTATTGACTCTTTATATGTTTTTCCAGAGTTAGATTTTAACCATTTTTGAAACAGCACATTAAAAGAAAAAGATTTACCAATTTGCTCTTTATAAAAATCCCTATGCTTTTCAGAACATACAAAATTATCTTCTATTATTGAATCTATTGTAATTGTACCTATAACTTGAGCCCTTTTATTATTATAACTTTTAACTGTCTTTTCTCCTGTTTCTAAATACTTTGCTATCCTATTAGTAATTTCTATTTTACTACCTGATGTTTGTAAATTATTTTTTTTGCAAAATTTTACAAGTTCTTCTTTTAAGTAATAAAAACTTCTAAACTCTAAACTATCTAGTCCTTTTTCTAAATCTGCTCTTTTATTCATAAGATTTTCTCCTTTTAAAAAATATTTAATTAGTATATATTTTATATTAATAATTTAAAGTTTTTTTTATCCTTCTTTTTGAGCTAACAGATAAAGCCGTTTGTGGACAATGATGGATACATCTATAACAATTTTCACAGTTATTTTTTATAACATTTGGATATCCAAATTCATCTTTTTGAATAGCTACTACTGGACAATTTTTGATACATTTAGAACATTTATTACACCTGTTTTTATGTGTGTATATTTGAAAAGTAATCTTTTTTCCTATGTATTTATTAATATAATTTGGAATACTATAAATTTTAAACCTTGGCATATTAATTTTTATTTCATTACTATTTACTATTTGAATAAATGTATTTATATTATTTGATATTTTATCATCTATATTTTTAGAAAATATAAAAAATCTTTTTATATTTGGAAGCAATAATGTACCATCTGTTGCAGGACACCCATTATATGTATTATGTAGTACAGGAATAATATTTTTTTCTATACATTTTTTTGCAAATATACGCAAAGTATTTGCTGAATAAAATGCACATGTAGTAAATATGTATATAGGCTTTTTATCTTTTAACTGCTCTATATTCTCTATAAATTCTAATATCCTTTTACTTGGACTAGTATGAATTACTGGAAATCCAATTACTATACCATCATAATTATTAAAATTAAATTCATATTGTATATTTTCTAATGAATATATTTCTACTTCAAATGAATTTTTTAATATTCTACACATTTTTTCAGATATTTTTTTGGTATTACCAACACCTGAATGATATATTATTACAATTTTTTTCATATTTTATTTATCCTAACCTATTTCAAAAAATTAAACTAAGAAAGTTTTTATTGTTTTCTTAGCTTTATTTCTTATATAAATATTTTTTTACTTTATTAAATATAGCATATATAGTGCATACATAGCAACTAATATGAATCCTTTAAATCTTGTTATTGTATTTTTCTTACCTATGAAATTAAATAACCACACTACCAATGTTAATAATACTAATATTATTAAACTCAAATTGAATTCTTTAGAAAATGTTAGAGGTGTTATAGTTGCACCTATTCCTAATATTAAAAACATATTTAAAGCACAAGACCCAATTAAATTTCCAACTGCTAAATCAGAGTCTTTTTTAATAATTGCAACTATTGATGTTATTAACTCTGGAAGTGCTGTACCTACAGCAATTATAGTCATTCCAATTATTTGCTGACTTATACCAAAAAGATTTGCAATTTCAACACTATTATCTACAACAAAATCTCCACCAAATTTTAATAATAAAATACCTATTATTATATTTATTATACAAACAAATATATTTATTGTATTTTTTTCTTCCTTATTTTTATAAGTCTCTATTATATCTGATATCTCTATAAATATTGGATAAGAAAAATATATTATGAATAATATAATAAGAACTATTCCACCAGTAATACCTACTATACTATTAGTTTGTGTAAAGAAATTAGTTCCTAATAATAGTACTATTAATGCAGAAAAAATTGCTACTGGTATATGAATTTTCTTAGCTTCTTTATCCATTTTTGTTGGCATAATTATTGACATTAACCCTAAAATAAACAATAAATTACAAAAATTGCTTCCTATTGCATTACCTATAATTAAATCTACATTCCCCCTACTTGCAGATGAGATTGTAATTATCAGCTCTGGCATGGAAGTTCCAATTGCAACTATTGTAAGACCAATTAATAACTCTGGTATATGAAACTTTGTTGCAATACTAGTTGCACCTTTTACTAGAAGATTTGAACCGTAATATTAGTAGTGCAAATCCTAATAAAATAAACATAATATAACCAAACATTAAATTCCTCCTTTGTAATAATTAAGCCAATTATATACTAGGTATATTAATTTATCAATATTTATACTTGTTTTTACTATGAATTACAGTAAATGTAATATACTTGTAATATTTCTACTTGAAAATTTTCATAATTTATTTAGTATAATCATTTTTATTTTGAAATTTATATCATTGATTACTTAGAATAATTTGTTTTACTTCACTTGGATAATCTGTAATAATTCCATTTACTCCTATTTTTATAAATTCTTTTATTCTATCTGAATTATTTACAGTCCAAACAAATACTTTTTTATTCAATCTTTGAATCTTTAAAACAATTTTTGGATTTATAATATTATATCTTAACACAAAAAAATCTATATTTATATCTTCTAATACTTTATCTGAAACATCTTCTGTTTCTTCTGATAATATATATCCTATTTCAAAATCTGGATATTTTGATTTCATTTCTTCTATTAAAAAATACTTTGATGTTTGAAATATAACATTTGACTCCATTTTATTATTATTTATAACTTCTACTACTTTATCTACTAAACTATCTTTTTCTTTTCCATGTACTTTATAATCAATTAATATATCAATTTTTCCATTTACTGTTTTACATATTTCGTCTAAAGTTTGTATAGTACTATAATAATTATTTTGTGTTAATTCAAATGATTTCAATTCTTCTAATGTATGATCATATATGTTTATATTCTCACCTGATAATCTTAGTAAATTAGTATCATGAAAAGCTATTGGAATTCCATCTTTTGATAATTGTACATCAATTTCAACATAATCTGCATTTTCATGTATTGCTCCAATAACGGCTTCTACTGTATTTTCAACTCCTTGTTTACTAGCTCTATGACCAATTACAATAATAGATTCTTCCTTATTTGTATAGTTATAATATAAAAAACAAATATAAATAAATATTGAAATAAATATAAAAGTAATTTTAAATATCTTAGACATTTTTATCCTCACTATCTTTTTATTCTTCTTTTTCTATTATGTTCTATTTTTCATTTTTTATTAATTTTTAAGTATGATTAATCTAATTTGCTTTTTTTATTATTTAGTAATATTCAATTAATACACCACATAAATTTAAGTGGTGAATTAAAATTGAGAAAAATTAAAATATTTTTTATAAATGGTATAATATTAACAATTACTGCTATTGTTATGAGATGTATTGGATTAGTATTTAATATTGCTATTTCAAATAAAATAGGATTAGAATCTGTTGGAATATTTAGTTTAGTAATGTCTATTTACTTATTTTTTGTAACCCTTGCGAATTCAGGACTTAGTATGGCTGTTACTTACACTTTATCTGAAAAGTTTGCAGAAAATAACAATAAATTAGCATTAAAAGCTATTAGAACTAGTATTTTATTTGCACTTATTTTAGGTGTTTCATCTGGCATATTTATAATTATATTATCTCCATACCTTACTACTATTTTTTTATATAATGCTATTTCAAGTAATACTTTTTATTTGATTGCAATAGGTTTGCCTTTTATTGCAATGTCTTCTTGTATTAATGGATACTTCTCAGCAGTTCGAAAAAGCTATAAAACAGCTTTTTCACAAGTATTAGAATTAATTATAAGAGTTGTTTTAAGCCTTTTTTTATTACAAATTGCTATTCCAAAGAGTGTTGAGGAAATTTGCAAAGCTTTAATTTTATCTGATGTTATTTCAGAAATAGTTTCTTTTAGTTATTTATACATATCTTATTATATAGATAAGAAAAAAACATATAACATATCTATACAAGGTTTTAGACAAAAGAAAAAAATAATTCAAATTGCTTTTCCTATTGCAGTTACATCATATATGCGTTCTGGATTATCTACATTAAAGCAACTCTTAATTCCAACACAACTTGAAAAGTCTGGTCTATCTACTTCAGTTGCTTTATCTGGATATGGAATTATTACAGGAATGGTAATGCCTTTACTAATGTTTTCTAATGTTTTAATAAGTTCTTTTAGTGGATTGTTAATTCCTGAAATTTCTACTTATCAAGCTCAGAAAAATAATAAAGCAATTCATTTTGTGTGTAATAAAATCTTTTATATAACTTCTTGTTTTTCAATTTATGTAGCTAGTATATTTTTAATATTTTCAGAAAAAATTAGTTTAATAGCTTATAAAAATACAGAAAGTAGCTTATTTTTATGTATTATGGCTCCCCTTATCTTTTTTATGTATATGGATAATGTGATAGATAGTATTTTAAAAGGACTTAATAAACAATTTAGTGTTATGATTTATAATATTATTGATCTATTATTAACAATTATACTTATTTACTTTTTATTACCAATTTTTGGCATTTATGGTTATTTAGCTTCTATTTTTATAAGTGAAATTTTTAATTTTTGCATTAGTTTATTTCAGCTAATTAAAACTATTAATTTAAAAATTGATTTAATTAATTGGGTTTTAATACCTATTATTTGTTCTTTTTCTAGCTATTTTGTACTTATATTTTTATCATTTAATTTTAATAATTTAATAATTGATTTAATTGTTTGTATAATATTGTTTACTTTTTTTTATATAATAAAAATATACTTGATAAAAAAATTCCTTATTAGATAAAAACTTTTTAAAATAGATATTTGATGTTTTAATAAATATTTATTTTTTTCTTTTATATTTATAATATATTAACTAAAATCATAAAATTTTTAGTTAAATTTACTAGACATTATTATTTTTTTTTGATATTATTATAAAATAACAAAAGAAATTAAGCTTGGCTTTAACGGAGGTAAAACAAATGTCAAAATTATTAAAATTAATTATTATATTAATAATGTCTATTTTTATGTTAGGAATTACAAATTCTTATGCTGTTGATTTAAATTTAACAGATAATTCTTTGAATAATAATTCTAGTTCTAGTAATAGTTCAAATACATCTTCTACACCATCTGCAACTGTTAGTAGTGTTAGTGATACAAATTCTGAATTGCTAACTATACTTAATATTTTACTAATCGTAATTGGTGTTCTTCTTATTCTTCTTGCTATTGCAATTTTGATTAGATTAAAAAGATAAAATGATAATAAAAAAAATCAAATAACCTAGTTTATATTACAGCATTAATCTATTATAGATTATGCTGTTTTTATATGCTTGTATTTCCTCTTTTTAAAATTTATAAAATAATTTTTTTGAAATTTTTGTTAGTATATTTTGTCTACTTTTTTTAAATAATATTAATAGTACTTATTTTTCATTTTTGTTGGAAAATAATTATTATTAAATTTTAAAAAATAGGAGGATAATTTAATGTACAAAAAATTACTAGTTACTACTGCTCTTTTAATAATTGGTATCTTCTCTTTTACAATGTGTTTTGCAAATAATGGATTACAAGATGCTGCCAATGGAGTACAAGATGCTGTTGGTGGAGCAGAAAATGCTGTTGAAGGAGCTGTTCATGATATTTCAAATACTTCTAAAAATGTAACTCAATCAATTGAAAATGATGCTCATGAAGCTACTCACAATGCTGGACACACTGTTGCAGAAGATAATAATCATGGTACTTATCATGCAACTAGAACTTCTACTAATCATGAATATCAAAATACTTTTATGGGAATGGGAGCAACTGCTTGGACTTGGCTTATTTTAGGTATTGCTGCTATTGCTATTGTAGCTATGGTTTGGTTCTATTCAATGCAAGTTCGTACTTCTGATTATGAAGATTAGAAATTGTCTTAAATCATACTTTATTTAGTTTTGATTTACTGAAGTTTAAAATGTTAAATTACAATTGATATTTTAAACTTCAGTATATTTTTATATTATGCTCTTTTTTCATTTTTTTATTTTTTTGCCTATTGTAAATCTATTCATTTATGTTATAATTAGAAAAAATATATTATAGAGGTAAATAATGAAAACGAAGTTAATTTCAAAAAATCCTACTGCTTATCATAATTATGCAATTGAAGATAAATTAGAATCTGGTATTATTCTTTCTGGTACAGAAATTAAGTCTATTAGAAGCGGAAAAGTTAATTTAAAAGATAGTTATGCTTATATAAAAAATAGTGAAGTTTTTGTATCTGGAATGCATATTAGTCCTTATGAACATGGAAATATTTTTAATAAAGATCCATTACGTGATAGAAAGTTATTATTACATAAAAAAGAAATAAATAGATTAATTGGATTAACAAAACAAAAAGGATATAGTTTAGTTCCAATCAGTATCTATTTTAAAGGAAGTTTAGTGAAACTAGACTTAGGATTTGGTAAGGGTAAAAAACTTTATGATAAACGCCAAGATTTGGCTAAAAAAGATGCTCAAAAGCAAATTGCTATTAATTTGAAAAATAAACAATATTAATTTAAAAATATAGAAAAAGATAAGAAAATTATATTATATCTTATCTTTTTTAATATCTATATTTAAATTTTAAAATTATGCTTTATTTGAAGAACCAAATAACTCTATTTTTTCTTTTACCAATTCTTTCATAGCTATAAATCCAGGGGCAAATAATTTTCTTGGGTCAAATCCTTTACCTTCTAAATCTTTTCCATCTTCAATGTATTTTCTAGTAGCTTCTGCAAAAACTAATTGACATTCTGTATTTACATTAATTTTTGAAACTCCTAAATCAATTGCTTTTTTTATCATATCTTCTGGTATTCCAGTTCCGCCATGTAAAACAAGAGGCATATCTTTTGTAAGTTTTTGAATTGCATCTAATGTTTCAAAGCTAAGACCTTTCCAGTTTTCTGGATATTTTCCATGAATATTTCCAATACCTGCAGCCAACATTGTTATACCTAAATTTGCCATTATCTTACATTCTTCTGGGTCTGCACATTCACCTGTACCTATTACTCCATCTTCTTCCCCACCAATTGAACCTACTTCTGCTTCTAAAGAAATATTTTTCTTAGTTGTTAACTCAACTAATTCTTTTGTTTTTTCTATATTTTCTTCTATTGGATAATGAGAACCATCAAACATAACAGAACTAAATCCTGCTTCTATACATTTCAAAGTTCCTTCATAACTTCCATGATCAAGATGAAGAGCTACTGGAACATTTATATCTAAATCTTCTAACATAGCATTTACCATTGCAACTATTGTTTTATAACCACACATATATTTTCCAGCACCTTCAGATACACCTAATATAACTGGTGAATTACATTCCTTTGCTGCTAAAAGTATAGTTTTAGTCCACTCCAAGTTATTTATATTAAACTGACCTACTGCATAATGCTCCTTTTTAGCTTTTTCCAACATTTCTTTTGCTGATACCAACATAAAATCATTCCTCCTAAATTTTTAATAATTATTTTTTATATTTCTATATTCTATTTCTATTTTTTAAATCTGTCAAGTCAAAAAATGACACACTAGGGACGGGTTCTAAATGTGTCATTTTGATTTCCATATTATAAATATCTTATTTGCTTCAATATTATTTGTATATTTTGAAAAATTACTTTCATATGCTTCTAATATATTATATTGAATTTCTATATCTATTTCAGTTATCCATGATACTACAGTCTCTAGCATACCTCTGGTTATATAATATACCATATTTTTGATAAAATTACACGTTTTTTTAATATTTTTAAAGTATGCTTACACATTTTTAACACGTTTTTCATGTAAAATATCACATTTATTGCATTTTTTATAAAATTACTTCTTTAATTTTATCTACTTCTAATCTTAAATCCTATTAGACCTATCTCATATTTTTAAAGATAGGTCTAATTCTTATATACTTGAAACATTTAAACTTATGTATGTTAAACACTTTTTTCCTCTATTTCTTTAACACAATTCTCAGGTGGCTCTTTAAACCCTAAATACCAACTCATTCCATTTTGATTTTCTTGTATATATCTACTTCTTTCTATTAAATCATTAAATGTTGTTGGCACTGGCATTATAACAGGCTCTCCTGGTCTCCAGTTGACTGCTGTTGAAGCTTTACTACAATCTGCCATTTGAAGTGCTTTAATTATTCTTAAGATCTCTGGAATAAATCTTCCTATATTCATTGGATAACTCAATATTGTTCTTATAATTCCTTTATCATCAATTATATATATATTTCTGACAGTTTCAGTATTGCTAACATCACTTGCAATCATTCCATATTTTCTTGCTATTTGTCCATTTCTATCTGAAATTATTGGAAAAGAAATTTGAACTCCAGTTCTACAATAAATATCATATACCCATGCTAAATGTGAACTATTACTATCTATACTTAATCCTAATAGTTCTGTCTTTGATTGTTTGAAATATGGATATGCTTTTGCAAATCCTATCATTTCTGTTGTACAAACTGGGGTAAA
>JGI994J12354_10002458_pt1 | contig 18063 bp, 10 predicted proteins | sample IntmicLarv3ML3BL_FD_12354 | JGI IMG/M metagenome (IMG submission 12354)
CTGAACCATGGGGTGCATGTGCTGCTGGAAAAACCCATGTGCGTCACCACGGAGGAAGCCGTGGAGATCATCCGGGCCGAAAAGGCCAGCGGCAAAATTCTCAGTGTCGGCCTTCAGCCCCGCTTTGACGTCAACATGCAAAAAATCAAAGAGATCGTGGATTCCGGCGCGCTGGGCAAGGTGTATTACATCCAAACCGGCGGCGGCAGGCGGCGCGGCATGCCCGATAACATCACCTTTGTGGAGCAGAGCACCGGCGGCCTCGGCGCCTTGGGCGACATCGGCTGCTATTCCCTGGATATGGTGCTGCGGGCCGTCGGCTATCCCAAGCCGCTCACCATCAGCGGGTATACCTCCAACTATTTTGGCACAAACCCCAAATATAACACCGGCACCGACCCTGCCCGCTTTGAGGTGGATGATTTCGCGGCGGCGCTGGTGCGGCTGGAGGGCGGTATCGTGCTGGATTTCCGCATCAGCTGGGCCATGCACGCGGATACCCCCGGCGACACCATCCTCTTTGGCACCGAAGGCGCGCTGCGCATCCCCTCCACCGATTGCTGGAACGGCTCCGTGGGCGGCCCCATGACGCTCTACTATGACAAAAACGGCAAGCAGACCAAGAAAAAGTTCCCTGTTCTGGACAAAAAATGCAACTGGGATACGCTGTGGCTGCGGAAAATCCGCTCCTTCCTTGATGCGGTGCAGGCGGGCGGCCCAAGCCCCATCCCCTCGTCGGAAATCCTCATCAACCAGGCCATCATCGACGGCATCCAGAAATCCGCGCGGCTGGGCCGCGAGATCGAAATTGAAATCCCGGCGATATAAGTAAGCACTGATTAAGTGCATACGCAATTGTAGGGGCGAACTGTGTTCGCCCGCAACCCCAAGAAAACAAAGGTTTTTCTGTGGGCGAACACAGTTCGCCCCTACAAGATGCGATTAAATCAGCGGTTACTTAATTAAAAATCACAAAGGAGCTGCGGCATGAAATTTTCCATTCAGCTTTATACCCTGCGGGATCAAATCAAGGTGCCCGCCGATTTTCTGGCATTGTTCCCAACAATCAAGGCCATGGGCTTCGACGGCGTGGAGCTTGGGGGCGACTGCCACGGCATTGACGCCGAAGACACCCGCCGCGCGCTGGACGACGCCGGCCTGACCGCCACCGGCGCGCACATGGACCTGAAAGACCTGCGCCCAAAAAATTTGCAGAAGACCATCGACTACTGCAAGGCGATGGGCATTTCCAAAATCGGCATCGGCTACTCGGACCATCACACGCCCAAAAAAGCCGCCAAATCGTGCGCCATGCTGAAGAAGGCCTCCGATGCCGCCGCGCTGCAGGGCATCACCATCTACTACCACAACCACGAAAGCGAGTTCAGGCCCTATAAGGACGGCACGCTGCCCATCGACCTCTTTCAGGCCGCCTGCGCGCTGCAGGTGGACACCTATTGGAGCTTTTGCGCGGGCGCGGACAACTTCGCCTTCCTCACGGAAAACAAAGAACGCATCTCTTCCATCCACATCAAGGATGGCGTTGGCAGAGATACCAGGGCGCTCGGCGAGGGCAATTGCGACCTGGCCGCCGTGGTGCGCGGGGCAAAGGCCATTGGCCTGGAGTGGCTTGTGCTGGAAAACGACACCCCAAAGCCCGACGGACTCAGCGACGCGGCCCGCAGCATGGCCTGGCTGAAAGAGAATGTGTAGGCAGCGCTCATCATAAATGACAGGCAGCTGCGTTACTGCGTATGCGTTATGCCTTGCCCAATCAATGCTCCAATGCGTCACGGGCAGGGAGAGGAACAGGCCCTGCATGGCGAAAACCCCAAGGCTTGTGCCCTGGGGTTTTCACCATTGATTTGAAATTCTTATTTGATTTTCACGCTATACTCGTTGCCGCCTAAAAGATGCTGCGGAACCAATTGGGAATTGTTTGGGTAATGAGCTCTTTTATGATATACAATATATATTTCAGCCATCCAAAAAAGCCTTTGACCAATGGACCCTTCCACTCCCAGGGCTGATTCATAAATGCCGCCCGTTTTTGCGCAAAGTCATGCACAAATGACGCAGTCGCGCCAAAGTCGCCGGTGCCCCAAAACAGATTGTTTATATTTGCGGACTCCCGGATGCTATCTGCATACGAACCAATATATTGCATCCCCTGGGAAGCGGCCGGCGCAGCGGGATTCAGCATTGTTTCAACAAGAGGCGCATAGACGTTTTGCCATTGACGCAAAGCCGCGTCCTTGAATCCCGCATGCTTGCACAGCGCGGTAAATATATGCGGGGTCCAGATCCACCAGCTTAGCGCGTTGCGGATTCTCCCCCTGTTTGCCCACCAAAGATTCGGGTCTTTCAGGTTCACGGTGTCCCTCTCGTCGGAATTACCAAATGCCACGTCGAAATCCCACGCGGGCGCGGCGTGAAGCTTGCCGTCGCCGGTCAAGTCCGATTCCTTATAGAAAAAGCAGCTGGTTACGCCTGCGTCAACGTTCATTGTGTATTCCTGCAAAAGATACATCTTCGCCAGGGACTCTTCATCAACGTAATCGGTGTAATGCTTGCCTTTTCTGTTGTATCCGGACGATGAATATATGGCGTTTTCCATATCTTGCACAAAAGCTCTGATATACTGAACCTGCCGTTTGGAGGCATATTCCGGCGAGGTAAGCGTAACGGCCTGGCCTTTTTTTGTAACAAAGCCCGATACTTCATTCTTGTAGCGGTAATCCAATTCATATTCAATCAGATAACCGCCGGTAATATCCGCCGGGTCTTTGGGGATTTTGAAATATTTATAGGTATTGGGCACGTACATATTGAGTCCGCCGCGCGGGAACGTTGATAAATCCGCGCCGTCGTTTGCTTTTTCTGTTTCTTTTTCCAGATTTGTTATGTTCACCGCGCCGCCGACTTCACGCCGTTCGACCAATGAATACAAGCCCAGGTATTCGTTATTTACGTAAAGATCAACAGGCTCAAGCTTTGATGTAAAATCAAGTCCCGCGTACTCGGCGAGGCTGTGTGACAATGCATTGCGCATGTGGGAAGCATCATAATGATTTGCAAGCAGCGACCATTTATCATGCCGAATCATACCCAACAGCGATGTGGATTTGCTGAGTTTAATATTATATGGCTTTTTCGCTGCCTCCCAAGTGGCGTTGCCCCGGCCATTGATTCTGTCAAGCGTGCCGTTGTATGATACGGTAGCGCCGTCTTTTTCTACAAGAAGGATTCTTCCCGCTTCGCGGTTGGATTGGTTCGCATTCACAGAATCCATATTTCCTGATTCCGTTGTGATAAACATGGTTGGAATCGCGCTTGTTTTTCTAACCGTAATCGGGTAATCGATACCGCCGCAGCTCAACACAAAATCTCCGCCGCCAGCAAACACATTTGTCGCCTGGCCCAAAACAATGCGCTGTGCGCCAACCATAACGGGAGCGCTCGCTTTATAGAACACCTTCAGGCTGTTGATATCCGCAGACTGCGGCACGATCAGATGATATCGTCCGTTTATCTTCTGCCAGCGGACAAGGTCTGTGGCTTTTCTTCCGTCGCTGTAGGACGCGGCGGCTTCCGCACTGCCGTCAAACCAAAGCTCCGCAAGGCCTGTGATATCGCTGCTGTAAACATTCTCCTCGCCTTCGCCGGTCCAGCGCGGACGAGCCTGGGCAAGGACTTCGTCGCTGATGCCCGCGGGCGGAACCCGGTAATCAACAACGCTGAAATCAGCAGAATTATCGCCTGTGTTGGCGAAAGAATTGCGGCGGACGGACTTTTGCTTGCTCATCCCTTCAACGGGAGAGCCGGCGGCATAGTCCCACGGATCGGACGCGCTGTTATATGCGCCGACCAAATCCAAAACGCCGTCATCAACCGTTGGATTTTTCACGGTTAAGGCATCGTGATTGCCCACCAGCGCAACCTTGAGCGCGCGGTTGCTGATCTGAATATTCCATTCCATATCATAATCCGCGATGAGGTAACGATGGTTTCCGTCGTTGTTGCCCGGCAGGCAGCGGACCAAATACGAGTGGTACGGCTCGAGTGTTCCCAAAAGATGCAACGTTTGCCATACAGCGCCGCTTTCGGCATATTGCAGCGAGTACGCGCTCAAGTCCACAGAATCGGAGGAACGGTTATAAAGTTCAATAAAGCCGTGCGATACCGCGCCGTCTGTCAAACGTCCATACACTTGATTGATGATGACAGCGGAATTTAAATCCACTGTGGGAGATGTGGTTCCGATGCTGCCAAGCGTACCCCATGAACCGTCAGCCAAACTGCGAGGCGCAAGCTCCGCCAGCCGTTCTGCAGTCATGCCCGCGGTGGTTCTGTAGTCAACTTCAACAAAGCCTGCAGCGCCAAAGTCGACACGGCGGAGCGAGGTGTGCTTGTTGGGGACATCCAGGTTCGTCATTTCGTTCACAACATCGCCGTTTGGATTGAGCAGCTTCACGCTGTAGGTTTTATTGTCCAACCAATTGCCCGGCAAATCAAGGTCATAGTTGTCGATGCTGTATGCCGGAGAAACAAGGCCTGTTAACGCTTGTCCGCGTATCAGGAAGGAAGCGCATGAGGCAAGGCTTGCCGTGGGAAGCGCGGCTTCCCAATCAACGGGAGACCCGGCTGTTCTTTCATCGTGATAGACCACTTTCCAGCCAGCCAAATCCACAGCATCGCCCGATGCATTGTAAAGCTCAATAAAGCTGTGAGAAATTGGTGTGCCATTTTGATTTTTTCCGCCGCCGTAGGTTTGCAGAATCATCAACTGGCCGGCAGGTTCGGCGCTTGCCGTTACCGCAAAAAGCGGAATGAATTGCAGCAGCAGCATCAATGCCAAAAACCCCGCGAACGCTTTGGATGAAATGTTCTTGCTCATAGTGTTCTCCTTTAACTCCGGATGTGTAAATGATGTTCTGAAAAAAAAACCCCAACATGACTTACAGTATACTTCATCACATAGGATATGTCAAGAAAAACAGGCAATTGTTTAAAGCATATAGAATTGAAGTCATACTATTCGCTTGACACCTCGTATGATTTATGATAACATGAAACTCTTTCCTCCCCTTTGTCATTGCCCGATTTTCACGAACAGGAGAACATCAGATGGAATATCAAGTTGATTTGCTGAATGCGCCGCAGGACGTGAGCCGTGCATTCATGAGGGGCGAAAACACATATTTTTGCAGCAACAGATTGACCGGCTTCGATGCCGAAACAGGCCGGGGCAGCATCGAATGGAAGCGCTATGCGCGAAAAGTGAGAATGGCGTTCAATCAGGGGTCGATGCCATTTGAAGAATCGGGGGCGTGGGAATTTCCGCCGCAATACGCCCAAAACCCGTCCCTGCCGTTTGCGGTTTCCTTTGTGTCCGAACGGGTTGTGCGCATCCAAATGGCAGCGAAGCCGAACGCGCAATTTGACAGGGACTCGATCATGCTGGTGAAAGAACCGCCCATTGACGCATCGTGGAAAACGACAGAAGACGAAAAATCTATTGCATATAAAAGCAAACATGGCTCTGTTGCAATACATAAAGATGTTTTTAATATTGAAGTTCGGGATGCCGCCGGAACGCTGCTGACGAAAACGCAAAATATACTGGACAAAAGAAGTCTGCAAAGCGGATATCCGCTCCCTGTGTCGTTTGTCCGGCAGGCGGGCGATTTCTCGCGCAAAATTGCGATGACATTTTTGCTGGCGCACGATGAAAAAATCTATGGCTGCGGGGAGTCGTTTACGCGTCTGAATAAGCGCGGGCAGAAGCTTGTTTTGTGGACGCAGGACCCGCACAGTGTGCAAACGCAAGACATGTATAAGCCCATCCCGTTTTATATGAGCAGCCGGGGATACGGGGTGTTCATGCACACGTCAGCACCGGTTACCTGCGATTTTGGGCATTCCTATGACCAGGCCGCAACATTATACATCGGCGAAGATTTTCTGGATATTTTCATCTTTTTGGGAGACCCAAAAGAAATTCTTTCGGAATACACCGCGCTCACCGGCAGAAGCCCTGTGCCGCCGCTGTGGACCTTTGGCCTTTGGATGAGCCGCATCACCTACAGCAGCGAAACAGAGGTTCGGAGTGTCGCAAAAAAAATGCGGGCCGAACAAATTCCGTGCGATGTGCTGCACCTCGACACCGGCTGGTTTGATGAGGAGTGGCGCTGCGATTACCAATTTTCGGCCGCCAGGTTTCCGCGTCCGCAAAAAATGATAGCGGATCTGAAGAAGGCAGGCTTTCATATTTCACTGTGGCAGCTGCCCTATTTTACGCCGACGAACGCGATGTATGCCGAAGCGGTTGCAAACGGCTATGTTGTTCTGGATGGGGAAGGCAACTTGCCCACCGAGGACGCCGTCATAGACTTCAGCAATCCTGCGGCTGTGGCGTGGTACCAGGGCCTGCTCGCGGCATTATTTGACATTGGCGTGGACGCAATCAAAGCGGATTTTGGCGAGGGCGCACCGTATTATGGCCGCTACGCATCCGGAAAAAGCGGCCTGCACGAGCACAATTTATATCCGCTCCGGTATAATCGGGCGGTTGCGGAAATCACAAAGGAAAAAACCGGCGGGGCTGTCCTTTGGGGCAGAAGCGCATGGGCGGGCAGCCAGCGCTACCCCGTGCATTGGGGCGGCGACGCGGAAAACACCGACAGCGCCATGGCGGCAACCCTGCGCGCGGGGTTATCGCTGGGGCTGTGCGGGTTTTCGTTCTGGAGCCACGACATCGGCGGGTTCGTGAAATCAAGCCCCGAGGAGCTTTATCAGCGATGGCTTGGGTTTGGCATGCTGACCTCGCACAGCCGGTGCCACGGGGCTCCCCCAAAAGAGCCATGGCACTATAGCGATGCATTCGCGAAAGTGTTCAAAAAAACGGTCGAAATGAAATATCAATTGATGCCGTATATATATGAGCAGGCAAAACTCTCAGCCGCAAATGGGTTTCCCATGATCCGAACGATATTTTTTGAATACCCTGCCGATCAGACTGCATGGTTAATTGAAGACGCGTATTTCTTTGGCTCAAACATGCTGGTTGCGCCGCTGATGGAGGAAAATAAATACGAACGTGATGTGTATTTGCCGGCGGGCGATTGGATTGATTACCAGACGGGAATTCACTACGAGGGTGAACAATGGCATGCGATTCAATCAGGTGAAATACCCTGTGTGATTTTGGTGAAAAGCGGCAGCGAAATTGCGCATATCGCGCTTGCGCAGTCAACGAGTGAAATGGACTGGAGTACGGTTGAAAAGAAACTCTATGTGTAGGTTTGAGGCTGCAATCGGTTCACAGCAGCTAACTCACACAAAATAATGTTCTGCTTCTTCCCCGGATTCGAGAAATATTTCTGCATTCTGCATTCTCATTTTTTACTTATACGGACGGAATCAGCAGCATTTGCCCGGCGGCGGCGGTGTCGGCAGTCAATTCATTTTCTACCTGTATGGATTCCACCGTGGTGCGGTAGCGCTTGGCAATCTCCCAAACCGGCTCGCCCTCCGTTGCGAAATAGATGGTGAGCGGCGAACGGCTTGGCAAAACTTCTTCTTCGTTGGCGTTCACGGCGTTGACGACATTGCCCGACCCTGCGGCATAGACCTCACCGGAAACAGCAAGCTCGGCGCGCACCTCCATGTGACCGCCGCTCACGCTTTCCTGCAAATGCAGCAGATCAATTTCCACTTCTGTGCTGAGCACCCCGTTGGGGGTACCACCCTGTTTCAGTGCCCTGCGGAAATTGTAGGGCAGCTGCTTTTCCGCGTTGGCGATTTGCCCTTTTTCATTCATATAAACAGCGTGGAGCTTCAAATTGCCGCTGACCCGCAGCGCGTCGTCTTTGACGGAGATTTCGGGCGGCATGAGTTCTCCGCTGAGCAGCTGCATGCTTTGTATTCCGCCGGAATCAAAAGAAAAGCTGTCTTTCGCGAGGAATGGCTCGCGGAAATCCTCCAGCAATTCTCGTACTTCCAGCCGGCGGGTGTCCAGCGCGATGCCGCCCTGCGTGGAATACGCGTCCTTCACCACCGGCAGCTCCACCGGTGCGTAACCCTTGATATCCGCCGCCACGCGTGCCGCAATCTCCAGCAGCCGCGCCGCGCCGTTGGAATCCGGCTTCGGCGTCACGTCAAGGGAATTCACGCGCAGGCGCAGGGTGTTTGCCGTTTGCTCCGAAACCCCGGGCGCTTCGATAATCTGGCTGATGGGCATCGTATGCGTCACGCGCACAGGGTCTTTTTCGCCCCGGCTGCTGTAGATCACAGTGGAATCCAGGTTGCCCTTGACGAGCAATTTGTTTTTGATGGCCTTCACTTCCGTGGGAATCACCGCCGCACGCCGCAGAAGAATTTGATCCACCGGCGGCTGGCCGGGCGCGACCTCAATCACCTCGTTGAGCGGGAACGCGGTGCTGTGCAATGCCTCAAGGCTCGAAAGGCGGATCGTGTCGCCCAGCGCCTGGATGCCGCCGCCGCTCACCCCGGTCAGCACGGCATCCTCCCGCCGCCGCCGCACCTGCTGCGAAATCGACAGCATGCCGTGGATATCGAGCCTGCGGGGGCTAACGGCCCTTGCGTTGGCGAACTCCGTTTTGACCGAGGCGCGGACGGCAGCGTTTTCTCCCAGCCCGTTGATATCTGATGTTCTGGCGAATGGAAAGGTCTGCTCAAAGCTCTGCAGCGCGCCGTCCTCCGCGGCATAGAGCACGTGCACGCGGGCGGCGCCCTCCACTGTTACGCGTTCGCCCGCGGCCTGTGCGCTGTGCACGCTCGGCTCCACGGTGGTTTTGAGGATACGTTGGATATCCGGGCAATATTCCGGCAGCGTGATGTCGCCGTCCACCGCCTGCTCAAGCTTGCCGTCATAGACGGTTTCCAGGCTCCCCACGGCCTGCGTGGTATGTTGAAACTCCATGATGATAATCCCTCCCGCTTTGATTTGGGTTCTCACGGCATGTATATGCTGTGTGTGTGATGGTTAGACTTGCCTTGGCGTGTAAATAATGCCCGCGTATATAAAAATAACCAATTTTTTTCACTTTAGATTATATAAAATGTGCGTTATTAAAAACTCGAAAAAACGGCATTTTTTATGTTGACAGAGGGTACCTTTTTGCGTTATAATAAGGTATGAACAATGGCGTTCATCCATCGGGTGAACGCATTTTGTGTTTGAATTACGGCAGTGCCAAAATATAGGGAAATCAGGGGAGGAAGCTATGGGAGGAATCTTCGGGGTATGCTCCAAAACGCCTTGTGTGACAGACCTGTTTTTTGGGACGGACTACCATTCCCACCTGGGCACGCTGCGCGGCGGCATGGCGGTTTATGACGGGCAGCACTTCAGCCGCTCGATTCATAACATCGAAAACGCGCCGTTCCGCACCAAGTTTGAGTCCGACCTTGCCGAGCTGCCCGGGAACACCGGCATCGGCTGTATCAGCGACAGCGGCCCGCAGCCCATCGTGCTGCACACAAAGCTCGGCAGCTTCGCACTGGTCACGGTGGGGCAAATCAACAACAAGCAGGCGCTTGCCGAACAATTGATGGCCGAAGGCGGCACGTATTTTTCCGAGCTGAGCGGCGGCAGAATCAACGACACGGAGCTTGTAGCCTCGCTGATATGCAAAAAAAGCAATATCGCAGACGGCATTGTATATGCCCAAAGCGTGATCGAAGGCTCCATGACCTTTCTCGTTTGCGCGGACGGCGGCATTTACGCCTCGCGCGACAAGCTTGGCCGCACCCCATTGAGCATCGGCAAAAAAGAGGACAGCCATTGCGTCAGCTTTGAGTCGTTCGCGTACATCAATCTGGGTTACCGCAGCTGCTATGAGCTTGGCCCAAACGAAGTGGCGTTCGTCACCCCGGAAAAGATTGAGCAAATTCAAGCCCCCGGCAAAGAGATGCGCATGTGCGCCTTTTTGTGGACCTACTACGGCTACTCCCCCTCCCGCTACGAGGGCGTTTGCGTGGAAGACATGCGTTACCGCTGCGGCAGCAGCCTCGCCGAGCAGGACGCCGCTCTTTATGCGAAAACCGGCATTGATTACGTCGCCGGTGTCCCTGATTCCGGCACGGCACACGCCATCGGTTACGCCAACCGCTCCGGCCTGCCCTTTGCGCGCCCGCTGATTAAATACACGCCGACCTGGCCGCGCAGCTTCACGCCCCGTGTGCAGAGCATGCGCGATTTGATTGCCCGCATGAAGCTCGTCCCCATCCATTCTCTGATCGAAAACAAAAAACTGCTGTTCATCGATGATTCCATCGTGCGCGGCACCCAATTGCGCGGCACGGCTGATTTCTTGTATGATTGCGGAGCGAAAGAACTGCACATACGATCTGCCTGCCCGCCTATTCTTTATGGGTGCAAATATCTGAACTTCACGCGCTCCACCTCGGAAAACGAGCTGATCGCCCGCCAGGCCATTCACGCGCTGGAGGGCATGAAGGGCTTGGAGCACTTGGACGAATACGCAGATAGTGCAACGCAGCGCAGCAAAAACATGGTCGATTACATCGGCAAAACCCTCGGTTTAACCAGCCTTGCCTACCATTCGCTGGAAGGCCTGCTGGGTTCCGTGGGCATCGATAAGTGCAAGCTTTGCACCTATTGCTGGGACGGAAAAGAATAACTCATATTTTATTGCCAAAGGAGATATATGTTATGCCGAAAAGAAGCGACATCCACACGGTCATGATCGTCGGGTCGGGTCCCATTGTCATTGGGCAGGCATGCGAGTTCGATTACTCGGGCACACAGGCCTGCAAGGCGCTGCGGAGTCTGGGCTACCGGATCATTCTGGTCAACTCCAACCCCGCCACCATCATGACAGACCCCGTTGTGGCGGACGTGACCTACATCGAGCCGCTCAACGTGGCGCGCCTGACGGAAATCATCGCGAAGGAGCGCCCCGACGCGTTGCTGCCGAACCTCGGCGGGCAATCGGCATTGAACCTGAGCCTGGAGCTGGACAAAGCCGGCGTGCTCGACGAATACAACGTCAAGGTCATCGGCGTGCAGCTCGACGCCATTGAGCGCGGCGAAGACCGCATCGAGTTCAAGAAAACGATGGACAAACTGCACATCGAAATGCCGCGCAGCTTTGAGGCACTTTCTGTCGAACAGGCGGAAGAAGTTGCCGCGGTGCTCGGCTACCCGGTGGTCATCCGCCCGGCGTATACCATGGGCGGCACCGGCGGCGGCATCGTGTATAACAAAGAAGAGCTGCGCACGGTTGCGGGGCGCGGCATTCAGGCATCGATGATCGGGCAGCTGCTGATTGAAGAAAGCGTGCTCGGCTGGGAAGAGCTGGAAGTCGAAGTCGTGCGCGATGCGAAGAACCAAACCATCGCCATTTGCATGATCGAAAACATCGACCCCATGGGCGTGCACACGGGCGATTCCTTCTGCTCGGCGCCCATGCTCACCATCGCCGAAGAGTTGCAGGCAAGACTGCGCGACACCGCCTTCCGCATCGTGCAGGAAATCGGCGTCATCGGCGGCACGAACGTGCAAATGGCACACGACCCCGCCACCGGCCGCATCGTGGTGATCGAAATCAACCCGCGCACCTCCCGCTCCTCGGCGCTCGCGAGCAAGGCGACGGGCTTCCCCATCGCGTATGTTTCCGCGCTGCTGGCCGCTGGCCTCACCCTGGACGAAATCCCCTACTGGCGCGCCGGCACCATGGACAAATACGAACCCTACGGCGATTATATCGTGCTGAAATTTGCCCGCTGGGCGTTTGAAAAATTCCCCGGCATCGAGGACAAACTGGGTACCCAAATGCGCGCCGTCGGCGAGGTGATGAGCATTGGCCGCACGTTCAAAGAAGCGTTCCAAAAAGCCGTTCGCTCGCTCGAAATCGGCCGCAGCGGCCTCGGCTTTGCAAAGAACTTTACTGACCTGCCGGTGAACGAGCTCATGCGGCTGATCACCACGCCCAACAGCGAACGCTACTTTGCCATCTACGAAGCCCTGCGCCGCGGCGTGAGCGTGGAAGAAATTTTTAACGCCAGCAAAATCAAGCATTATTTCCTCACGCAAATGCAGGAGCTGGTGGAGCTGGAAACCGAACTCCTCGCCTATAAAAAGAGGGTGCTGCCGGACGAGCTGCTCATCAAAGCCAAAAAAGACGGCTTTGCCGATAAATACCTTTCCGCCCTGCTGGAGGTGCCGGAGGAATACATCCGCCTGCACAGAAAAACGCTCGGCATCACGGAAGAATGGGACACCGTGCCCGTCAGCGGCGCGGACGCCGAATATTTCTACTCGACCTACAACGGCCTGGGCAAGCTTTCCGGCGAACTCGCAGCCTCGCGCAAGGCAAACGGCCTGCCTGAGAAAAAAGACGATGGCCGCAAAAAAGTGATCATCCTCGGCGGCGGGCCCAACCGCATCGGCCAGGGCATCGAGTTCGACTATTGCTGCGTGCACACGGCCTTTGCCCTGCGGGAGATGGGCTGCGAAACCATCATGGTCAACTGCAACCCGGAAACCGTTTCCACCGATTACGACACCTCCGACAAGCTCTATTTTGAGCCGCTGACCGTGGAGGACGTGCTTTCCATCTGCGAGCACGAACAGCCCTACGGCATCATCGTGCAGTTTGGCGGGCAAACGCCGCTCAACATCGCCATGGAGCTAAAAAAGGCGGGCGTGCCGATTTTGGGCACCACCCCGGAGGTCATCGACCTTGCGGAGGACCGCGATTTGTTCCGCCACATGATGGAGCAGATGGACATCCCGATGCCGGAATCCGGCATGGCCTGCAGCTTTGACGAAGCCGCCGGCGTTGCCAACCAAATCGGCTATCCCGTGATGGTGCGGCCGTCCTTCGTCCTCGGCGGAAGGGCCATGGAAATCGTGTTTGACGACGCGCAGCTGCGGGCTTATATGCAGACCAACGCGCAATATATCAGCAAGGACGCACCCGTTCTCATCGACCGTTTCCTCGACCATGCCATCGAGTGCGAAGCAGACGCCCTTGCCAACGGCGGCCTCGCCTTTGTGCCCGCCGTGATGGAGCACATCGAGTACGCGGGCATCCATTCGGGAGACTCCGCCTGCGTGATTCCGACCGTCAACATCACCCCGGAGCAGCTCGACACCATCCGGGATTATACCCGCAAAATCGCGGGCGAGCTCGGCGTTGTCGGCCTGATGAACATCCAGTACGCGATTCAGCGCGGCAAGGTGTATGTCATTGAGGCCAACCCCCGCGCTTCCAGAACCGTGCCGCTTGTCTCCAAAGTTTGCAACCTGAACATGGCACGGCTCGCCGCGCGGCTCATCATGGGCGAAACGATTGACCTTGAAGCGATGCGCCCGCCGGTCATCCCCTATTACGGCGTAAAGGAAGCTGTGCTTCCCTTCAATATGTTCCCGGAAGTTGACCCCGTGCTGGGGCCGGAAATGCGCTCCACCGGCGAAGTGCTCGGCCTTTCGGATTCCTTCGGTCTGGCGTTCTACAAAGCGATGGAGGGCAGCAAGTCCATCCTCCCGCTTTCCGGCAAGGTGCTGATTTCCGTCGCCAAAAAGGACCGGGAAGAGGCCGCGCTGGCCGCCGCGCAGCTGGAACAACTGGGCTTCAAAATTGTCTCTACCAAGGGCACGCAGGCGTATCTTGCGGAACAGGGCATCCACGCCGAGGTGATCAACAAGCTCTATGAAGGCCGCCCGAACATCGAGGACGCCATCAAAAACCACGAGCTGCAGATGATTGTGAACACCCCCAGCGGCAGCCGCCGCAGCAACGAGGACGACTCGTACATCCGCAAGTCGGCCATCCGCTATAACATTCCCTACCTGACCACCCTCACGGCAGCGCTTGCCGCAGCGCGGGGCATCGGCGAAAAAATAGAAACCCCGAGCGAACCGATTTGCTCGTTGCAGGAATATCATCTGAAAGGGGAAAATTTATGAGTAATCTCAAAGGAAGCATCGAAGCGTTTATTGAGGAATCCATTGCATCTGTCCGTGCAGAAGCCGCCGGGCGGCCCATCCTGTGCGCGCTGAGCGGCGGTGTGGACAGCGCCGTGTGCGCCATCCTCGCACATCGTGCCGTGGGTGACAACCTCACCTGCCTGTTTGTGGACACCGGGTTCATGCGCAAAAACGAGGGCGACCAGGTGACGGCGCTGTTCCGCGACGCCTACGCCATCAACCTCATCCGCGTGGACGCCGAAGCCCGCTTTTTGGCAAAGCTTGCGGGCGTGACCGAGCCGGAACAAAAGCGCAAACTCATCGGCGAAGAATTCATCCGCGTGTTTGAGGAGGAGGCCAAAAAGCTCGGGCAGGTCGGCTGTCTGGTGCAGGGCACGATTTACCCCGATATCATCGAGAGCGGCGCGGACGGACACAAGCAGGTCAAAGCCCACCACAACGTGGGCGGCATGCCGCTGAACATCGAGTTTGACGCTGTGATTGAGCCGATCAAGCTCCTTTATAAAGAAGAAGTGCGTGCCTGCGGCAGGGCGCTCGGCCTGCCGGAACCCTTTGCGGCGCGGCAGCCCTTCCCCGGCCCCGGCCTGGCCGTGCGCTGCCTGGGCGAGCTCACCAAACCCCGCCTCGATTTGCTGCGGGAAGCGGATGCGATTTTCCGTGAAGAAATCGAAAACGCCGGCCTGCAAAAAGATATTCAGCAATATTTTGCGATTCTGCCCGGCGTGCGCAGCGTTGGCGTGCGCAACAACGAGCGCTGCTACGAAGAAACCATTGCCCTGCGCGCCATCAGCACAGTCGATTTCGTGACCGCGGGCTCTGTGCGCCTGCCCTACGAGCTGCTTGAAACCGCCGCGCGGCGCATCACAAGCGAGGTCGAGGGTGTGAACCGCGTGGTGCTGGACATCACGCCCAAGCCCCCCGCCACGGTGGAATGGGAGTAATGGCATGAAGATCGGTTTTGATAACAATGCTTATATTCAAAAACAAACGGAGCAAATCCTCAAACGCGTTGGGCAGTGGGGGCAAAAGCTGTATCTCGAATTCGGCGGAAAGCTTTTTGACGACTACCACGCGGCGCGGGTGCTGCCCGGCTTCCATGTCAACGGAAAAATCCAGCTGCTCTATGCCCTGCGGGAAAGCACGGAAATCATCATCTGCATCAACGCGGCGGATATTGAAAAAAGCAAGATGCGCGCCGATTTCGGCATTCCCTACGACATGGACACCCTGCGCCTGATGGACAACATCCGGCGGATGGGGCTGTATATCAGCAGCGTCGTGATCTCGCAATACCGCGGCCAGCCCGCCGCCGAGCTGTTCTATAACAAGCTCGAGCGCAGGGGCGAACGCGTGTATATCCACCGGCCGATCGCGGGCTACCCCGTGGATGTGGACCATGTGGTGAGCGAAAAAGGCTATGGCGCAAACCCATACATCGAAACCACAAGGCCGCTTGTAGTGGTTACGGCATCGGGCCCCGGCAGCGGAAAAATGGCGACCTGCCTTTCGCAGCTATATCACGAGCACAAACAGGGTGTCAGCGCGGGCTATGCCAAGTTCGAGACCTTCCCTGTCTGGAATCTGCCGCTGAACCACCCTGTCAATTTGGCATACGAAGCCGCGACGGCGGATCTCAACGACATCAACGCCATCGACCCCTTCCATCTGGAAGCCTACGGCCAGGCCGCCGTGAACTACAACCGGGATATCGAAGTGTTCCCGCTTGTGAAGAATATCCTCGCCAAAATCATGGGGACGGATATGGTGTACCAATCGCCAACCGACATGGGCGTGAACATGGTGGGCCATTGCATCACGGATGACGCGGTGGTGCGCGAGGCCGCAAAGCAAGAAGTCGTTCGCCGGTATTTCAAGACCCGCTGCGATTATAAAGAAGGCAGCCTTGGGATTGACGCCGTGAAAAAGCTGGAAATCACCATGAAACAGCTTGATATTTTCCCGGAATACGGCTTGGCGGTGTGCCCCGCGCTGGAAAAATCAAAGCAAAATAACTGCCCCGCCATGGCGCTTGTGTTGCAAGACGGCAGAATCATCACCGGCAAAACCACTGATGTGCTGACCGCGGCCTCCAGCCTGATCCTCAACAGCGTGAAGGCGCTGGCGGGCCTCCCTGATGAACTCCTGCTGATTGCCCCATTTGTGCTCGAACCCATGCTGACGCTCAAGCGGGAAATTTTCCGCGACCAGCACCCGCAGCTGCGGTTGGAGGAAGTGCTCAACGCGCTGAGCATCTGCGCGGCAACCGACCCCGCCGCGGAAGAATGCCTGAGCCGGCTGCGGCAGCTCAAGGACTGCGACGCCCATTCCTCCCACATCATTTCGCGCTCCGATAAAAACGCGCTGGGCAAGCTGGGCATCAATGTCACCTGCACACCTGAATTCCTGTCTGACGACTTGTATTATAACTAACTAACTTAACTAATTATTTTATGGAGGTAACACGATGAAAAAACTTTACGATGGCAAAACCAAGAATGTCCTGCTGGACGAGGCAACCGGTGATTATTACCTGCTCTTCAAGGACTCCGCAACGGGCGAAAACGGCTTTTTTGACCCGGGCTACAACACCGTGGGCGGCAGCGTCCCCGGCAAGGGCAAGGTCGGCCTCACGGTTTCAAAATACTTTTTTGAGCTGATGGAGAACAACGGCATCCCCACGCATTACCTCGGTGCCGATATCGATGCCTGCCTGATGAAGGTGCGCCCCGTCACCGTGCCGAAGCTCGAGTTTGTGCTGCGTTATTTCACGGCGGGCAGCATGTGCCGCCGGTTCACCATGGAGCAGGGCATCGTGTTCGACCCCCCCTATCTGGAAGTCACCCTCAAGGACGACGAGCAGGGCGATCCGCTCATCACCGACCGGCTCTGCCAGATGAAGGGCATGCTCAAAGAGGGCCAGTACCAAAAGGGCCTTGATCTTCTGCTCAGGGCGGGCGATGTGCTGCGCAAAGAGCTGAAGAGCCTTGGCCTGACCCTGATCGATTTCAAGCTTGAATTTGGCTTTGACGCGGACGGCAACATCTGCATCGCGGACGAAATCACGCCGGATATCTGGCGCGTGCAGGACGCGGCGGGCAACATCCCCAACCAAATCGACTGCGCCAAACTGATTCTCGCGTCATTGAAGTAATTGGAAGTAGCTGAAACATATATGGTTAAAATTATTGACTACAAAGCCGGGAACGCGCCGAGCGTGCTGCATGCGGTGCAGCACCTTGGCTGCGCGGCGGAATTTGCCCGCACGCCCGAAGATTTGGCGGGTGCTTCGCATATCATTTTGCCGGGCGTGGGCAGCGCAAAAGCGACGATGGATTCCCTGCGCGAAATGAACCTCATTTCTGTATTGGAAGAACTGGTGCTGCAAAAGAACGTGTTCTTTTTGGGCGTTTGTGTCGGCATGCAGATTCTCTTCGACCACAGCGAGGAAGAAGACACGCAAGGCCTTGGCTGGCTCCCCGGCAGGGTGCACAAGTTCGATTCGTCCAAAGTTCGTGTGCCGCAAATGGGCTGGAATCAGGTGAATTTCACCGGCAGTGCGCCGTTTGCTACGCAGAACGACTATTTTTATTTCGTCAATTCCTACCATGCCGTGCCGGAAAACGCGGGCGATTTGTGGGCAACGGCGGAGTACAACGAGCCATTTACAGCCGCAGTTCACCGGGAAAACATCTTCGCCACGCAGTTTCACGTTGAAAAAAGCGGCGAGGCGGGGCTTGCGCTGCTGCAGCGCTTTTTGAACCTGAAGGAGGCACCATGCTGACAAAACGACTGATCGCCTGCTTTGACATCATCGGCGGGCGCGTGACAAAGGCCGTGCAATTTCAGGATAACATTGACGTTGCGCCGGCGGAAGAGCTCGCCGCGCAGGTCTATGAGGCGCAGATTGACGAGCTGATTTTCTACGACGTGACCGCCAGCAATGAGCGGCGCGGGATTGACCTCGAGGCCGTCAAAAAAGTGGCGCAGCGCGTGTTCATCCCCTTCACCGTGGGCGGCGGCATCAAAACCCTGAACGACATGTATGAGGCGCTCAAGGCGGGCGCGGAAAAAATCAGCGTGGA
>JGI994J12354_10002460_pt1 | contig 18057 bp, 13 predicted proteins | sample IntmicLarv3ML3BL_FD_12354 | JGI IMG/M metagenome (IMG submission 12354)
CTTGTTGGACGCAGATTCAATCTGCGTCTAGCAGGCGGGCAGACACAAGGTCTGCCCCTACGAACAAAAGAAGCAAAAAAATTTTAACCACACAGTTGAACGATTGAACAACCGTGTGAGAATGTGAGGGATATTATGAAACATGAACATGTACATGCACTTGAAGAAATAGGCTGCGGATGTGGTCACGAATGCGGACGCGGTCGTAGTGATGACCACGGCGGTCACAGCCACGACCACGATGGCGGAGGCAAACGGCAGCTTATACTTATGATTATTGGCACAATTGTGTTTGCGGCGGCGCTGGCGATAGAGCATATCTTCGATGTACACAAATACGTCGAGTTGGGCGCATATATCGTCGCATACGCCATACTTGGCGGCGATATTGTGATTAGCGCGGCGAAGAATATTATGCGCGGGCAGGTGTTTGACGAAAACTTCCTTATGACGGTTGCGTCGCTCGGTGCGTTTGCGATAGGCGAATATCCCGAAGCTGTGGCGGTTATGCTGTTCTACAAAACAGGTGAATATTTTCAGGATATGGCAGTGGGAAAATCCAGGCGTTCTATAGCCGAACTGATGGATATACGCCCAGACTTCGCCAATGTGCGCCGCGGCGACAGCATTGTGAAGCTTTCGCCCGAAGAGGTGCGCGTGGGCGATATAATCGTTGTTAAGCCCGGCGAAAAGATACCGCTCGACGGCGTTGTGCGGAGCGGCATATCCGCGCTGGACACCTCTGCGCTTACAGGCGAATCCCTCCCGCGCGATGCGGTGGAAGGCGATAGTGTGTTGTCGGGATGTATCAACCAGACAGGTTTGCTGGAGATAGAGGTTACCAAGGATTTTGGAGAATCGACCGTTTCGAAGATCATGCAGATGGTGGAGAGCGCGTCTAAGAATAAGGCGCCGATGGAGAATTTTATCACCAAATTTTCGCGTTATTACACGCCTGCGGTGGTGGCGATAGCGGCTCTTCTGGCAGTTGTGCCGCCGATATTTGCGAGCGACTGGGCGGGATGGCTCGGCAGAGGGCTGATATTCCTTGTAGTGTCGTGTCCATGCGCGCTGGTGATATCTATACCGCTGAGCTTCTTCGGCGGGATTGGCGCGGCGTCAAGGCGGGGCATACTCGTTAAAGGCGGCAACTACTTCGACGCGCTCGCCAAGCTGGATATTGCGGTGTTTGACAAAACAGGCACGCTCACAAAGGGTGTGTTTGAGGTGACAAAAATTGCGCCCGCGAGCGGATACAGCGAACGGCAGCTGCTCGAAACAGCGGCGTATGCGGAAAGCTTTTCGCCGCACCCGATTGCGTTGTCCATACAAAAGGCGTATGGGGCGGATTTGGATAGCAATCAGGTTAGCAAGCATGTTGAGATACCGGGCAAGGGCATATCCGCGGAGGTCGGCGGCGTAAATGTGCTGGCGGGGAGCTATGCGCTGATGCGGGAGAGCGGCGTTGTGTGCGATGAGATATACGGTATTGGCACAAAGGTGTATATTGCGGCAGACGGCGTATATATGGGCGGACTTATTGTGTCCGACGAGGTTAAGGCAGACAGCGCGGAAGCTGTTGCGGCGCTGAAATCTATGGGTGTGCGTACAGTTATGCTCACAGGCGATAACGCGGAGACGGCGGAGGTAGTTGCGGGCGAGATGGGGATAGACGAGGTATACAGCGGGCTTTTGCCAAACGACAAGGTTGCGAAGGTGGAGGCGATAGAGCGCGGTATGAGCGGCAAGGGCAAGATGGCGTTTGTGGGAGATGGTATAAACGACGCACCTGTGCTGGCGAGGGCGGATGTTGGCATTGCGATGGGTGCGCTGGGTTCAGATGCGGCGATAGAGGCGGCGGATATCGTGCTTATGACAGATGAGCCGAACAAGATTATTGAGGCTGTGTGTATTGCGAAGGCGACAAACAGGACCGTTTGGCAAAATATCGTGTTTGCGCTGGGTGTTAAGGGCGTTATACTGGCGTTGGGCGCGATGGGGTTGGCGAATATGTGGGCGGCGGTATTTGCAGATGTGGGTGTCGCACTGTTGGCAACACTGAACGCCGGCAGGGTTGTGCGGAAGAAGGGGTAGGTTTTGTAGGGAGCGGCAATTTGCCGCTCCTTTTTTATATAAAATCACCGAAAAATCAAATAGTGCTTGCTACAATATGGTGAATTTGATATAATGATAATATAATAGGTGTATTGTGCAGAGCGATAGGAATCAAGCAGAAAGATGGGAATGCGTTTTATTGGCGAAGTTTTGTGAAAATTGCGGCAGGGAAATAATAAATAAGCAGATGAGATTGTGCGAGAAATGCAGCGATTTTTTGAAAAAAGGCAGCACGTCGCCGGTATCGGAGCGGAGAATGGAGCCTGCCTGCGCACCTCGGCGTTGGTCAAATGTATATACGTTGATCATTATATTGCTGATAGTAGTTATAGGCTTGGGTTTTTGCGTTGTTTGCGTGATAAATAAGGACAGCGATACACCGGAACCCATTTCGCAGTCCTTTGCAACAACAAGTCCAAAAGCAACGCCAACAAAAAAACCAACAGCAACGCCGACATCAACACCAAAATCGAAGCCGAAGCCCACACCCACGCTCAGCCCGTTGCCAACACCTGCAAAAGCGGCGCAGAACGGAAATATTGCGGAGGAGCTTATACTCGATTATTCCTACGCGTTGGTTGACGCGATTAACGTAGGAGATTTTTCGCTGGTCGAGGGGTATCTGCTTCGCGGCAGTGAGCTGTATAATCTGCAAAAAAAGCTGGTTTCGGCTTTGTATGAGGAAAATCAAAAGGAAACATGGGTTTTGATAGAAGTTGTAGATGAAAACTGGATTGATTCGGAAACCTGCTATATTTCCACACATGAGGTTTGCGATGTTGTTTATGCGAATGGCAAAAAGGAGCGAATAACATACGATTGGACATACACAATGGTGTATAAATACGATAAGTTTTATCTTTCAACTATAAAAGCGACGAATTGAACGAATAATAGGAGGCAGACATGAAAAAGACAATATCGGCGATATTAGCGGTGATTCTAATTATATCAGCGGCGCAGTTTGTCGTTTTGGTAGCCAATAATACAGTATCTGCGGCACCGGAGGCGCTGAACCTTTCGGAGATAGTTGTGGCTGTAAACGGCGATACATCGGGCAAGCTTGCGAGCGGTACTGTTGTGTCGAGCGTTTTGGCGAGCAACGACACAACCGCCGAAAAGGAGATTATGCTGGTTACAGCGTTGTATCTAAACGGCAGGCTTGTTGCGCTGAAAACAGACGGTACAAGCATTGCGTCGACGGCGAGCGCCACGTTAACGACAACGCATACGATAACCGGCAGCGCGCTCGGCTACGAACTGCGCAATATGGTGTGGGACAGCGCGGCGTCTATGCAGCCGTATACGGAGCGGGTTGTAAATACGATTCATGGCAGGGTTGTGCCGGGCGTACCTGTTAAGCCTGTGCATGAATCTGCGCCCATCGGCGATATTCGCCCAACTATAACGCGGGTTATGATGGAGATTGGCAGCAATGATATGTATGTAAATAATGTGAAAACTACAGCTGTTATGCCGTATAAGAACGCCGGCGTTGTAAGGGTGTCGTATAAGGCGCTGACACCGTTGGGCGCGGCAGCTGATTGGAATGGCGTATCCGGCGAACTTACGCTGACAAAAGACGGTGTGATTACAAAGCTCAAAGTTGCCGACACAACCGCATATATTAACGGCAAGCCTGTGACGCTTGAGCACAGAATGGAATCATCGGGCGGCGATGCGATGATACCGCTCGACTTTGCGGCACAATGCGTTTCGGCGGATGCGGCAGAGTATGCAGACGGGCGCGTGTCGCTGGTATGCAGACAGCTCGGCGAGGCGTATGGGGTAGATATTTCGAAGCTGAGCGATTGCAAGAATATGATTTTGGCGAAGATTATGAGAAATGGCGAGCGGTTTGAAAACATTACCTTCTCGGGGAAAAATTACTGGGAGCAGGACATGTTCCCCGAAGGGACAGACGAGGATGGGCTGTTTAAATCCAGGTCTAACCCGGGCTGGATAGCCGGATTCTACACCGGACTAAACTATATCTGCTACGGCTGGAGCGGCGAACAGCGGTATATAGACCACGCGCATAGGGTTTTCGACACGCTGGAGTATTTCCTATATAATAACCCAAAGCAGTATTACCACGACGTAGGATTCACGTTTATGCTTTCGTCTTACGAGGACTATCTGGTTTCGGGCAGCGCGGATTCGAGGAACGCTGTTATCTATGCGGCGGATTTGCTGAAGGCGCGTGTGAATGAGCCGACCGGCTATATCGCGGCATGGCAGCCGTGGAATCCGGCAGACACAACAGATTCATTTGGGCAGAGCAACAAATACCGCATGATAGTAGATACCATGTGTAATATTCCAATCTTGTTCACGGCAACAGAGCTTACGGGCGACGATGCATACAAGGATGCGGCGGCGCGCCATGCGAAGGTTACACAGCAGTATTTGGTGCGCGGTGACTTTACAACGCCGCACACATTTTGGTTTAACGCGGCGGGCAATCCGGTTAGGGAAGCCACACACCAGGGCGCATACGACGCTTCATGCTGGGCGAGAGGGCAGTCGTGGGTGATAAACGGTATGGCTTACGCGTATTTGCAAACGGGCGACGAGAGCTTTTTGCAAACGGCGAAGGATTGCGCCGATACATACTTTATGATGACAGACACAGACCTGATTCCGCGCTGGGATTTGGTGTATACAAACAACACAAGCAAACCGAAAGACACCTCCGCCGCGGCGATAACGGCGTGCGGCTTGCTGGATATATGGGAAGCGACAGGCGATGAATTTTATAAGGATACCGCATACAATATTTGGCTGGTGTTGTATGACTACTACAGCACAAAGGACGACGCGGCGCATGAGGGCATTTTGAACGAAGCCGTGGGCAATATGCCGGGCGGCACGAATATCACTGTTTCGATTATATACGGCGATTACTATTTTGCGCTGCTTACACAGCGATTTTTGGAGATGTAGGGAGAGGCATCCTGCAATGTAATAATTACGTTTAATTAAATCAAAAAAGGACGGTAGAACAATGCGAATGACAAAAAGAATACTGCTAATATCACTGTCTGCCATACTGCTGTTCTCAAGTATGCAGGTAAACGCGGCGGACGGCGAACCCACCAAGGCGATAGGCGAGTCTGCGCCGGTTGAAGGTATTGTGCCGAAGATAACGCGGATTATGCTGCAGATAGACGGCGACAAGATGTCTGTTGGCGGTGCGGAGAACACAGTTATCGCGCCGTATGAGATTGGCGGTGTTACCATGGTGCCGCTTCGTGCGCTTTCCGAGGCGCTCGATGCAGAGGTGCAGTGGGACGGCGAAACAAGGGGCATTACCATCACAATGGACGGCATTGATATCAAGCTGACGGTCGACAGCGCGGAAGCTTTTGTAAACGGCAAGAAAAAGGCATTGATGCGCGCGCCGGAGCTTGCGAACGACACCACTATGATACCGCTTCGGTTTGTGTCGGAAAACTTCGGCGCAGATGTGGCGTATTACCCCGAAGACAGGCGGATATCGGTTGTGTTTAGAAAGGGCGCCGCGGTGTCTAAGATGGATTTTGCCAAGCTTGAGGCTTGCAAAGATATGATACTGACTAAAACGCTGAAAAACGGCGAGCGTTTTGGAGGAAGTTTCCCCGAAGGCACAAATAAGGACAAGCAGTATAATTTGATGAGAGCGCCCGGCTGGGTTGGCGGATTCTACACAGGGTTAAACTATATTTGCTATAATTGGAGCGGCAAACGGAAGTATGCAGACAACGCCAAGGCGGTGTTTGACACGATGAAGTGGTATTTGGATGAACGCCCGGAGTATTATCACCACGACTTGGGCTTTACGTTTACGCTTTCATACTACCAGGATTATCTGGCAACAGGAAGCAAGAAATCGAAGCAAACAACTATTGACGCGGCGGAGGTAATGCTGGCGCGTATGAACTACCCTGCGGGTTATATTCAAGCATGGGAGGTTTGGGGCGATGACGCATTCGCGTTCAACAATGCGCACCGTATGATAGTAGATACGATGTGTAACATTCCGCTGCTGTATATTGCCACAGAGCTTACCGGTGATAGCAAATATGCCGATGCGGCGAATACACACGCGAAGACCACACAGCAGTATCTTGTGCGCGATGATTTTACAACAACGCACACATTTGTGTTTGACAAAGACGGCAATTCGCTTTTTCAGCAGCAGTTTCAAGGCGCATACGACGCTTCCTGCTGGGCGAGAGGGCAGTCGTGGGTGATAAACGGCATGGCTTGTGCGTATTTGCAAACAGGCGACGAAAGCTTTTTGCAAACGGCGAAGGATTGCGCCGATACATATTTTATGATGACAGACACAGACCTGATTCCGCGTTGGGATTTGGCGTATAAGGGCAGGAAAAGCGAGCCGAAAGATACCTCCGCCGCGGCAATAACGGCGTGTGGGCTGATGGATATATGGGAAGCGACAGGCGACGAATTCTACAAGGATTCCGCGTATAAGATTTGGGAGGTGCTGTATGATTACTACAGCACAAAAGACGATAAGGCAGATGAGGGTCTTATCCGCGAGGCAGTAGGTCACAAGCCCGGCGGCAGCAATATAACCTGTTCGCTGATATACGGCGACTACTATTTTGCACTGCTGACACAGCGGCTGTTGGCGCTAAAATAGGGTTGGGTTTTGGGAAATATTCGAAATTTTGCAAAGCTGTAGGGGATTGCGGGTCGAACCCGCAATGACGGAGCGCGTCATCCCGGGCTTGACCCGGGATCCCCTTTGGTGTGCGGCGTTACCATCTTATCCCTTTTTCTTCTTTCCGCCGTGCTTCTTCGCAAACTTTCTAAAATCACCCTTCGCTTTGCGGTTCTTGCGTCCGTGCGCGCCACTGCGAAGAGGGGATTTTTTTGCGTGTGCATCCGGCGGCGTATGCGGTTTTCTTTGTTTGAACGAACTGCTCACACTATCCGCCATCTCGGTCGGCACAAAATCGATCTGCCGCATATGCGGATTCGACGACACGAGCCGTACACGGATTGTGTCGCCAAGCGAATACACCTTGCCTGTGCGCTCGCCGCAAAGCTGATATAAGTCTTTGTTCACATTGTAGTAATCGTCGGTCAGCGCGCGTATGCTGATTAGACCCTCGGCGGTATTGTCCAGCGAGACAAACATGCCGAATTCGGCGATGGATACGATGGTCGCATCGAAATCTTCGCCCACAAACCGCTGCATATATTCGCATATCTTCAGCTTGTCGGCATCGCGCTCGGCTTCGGTGGCGCGAATCTCCATATCTGTAGACTGCTTTGCCGCGCGCTGTGTGAAGTCTAAAAGTTGAGCGTTGCGCTTTGTGCCAAGTTTTTTGTTTAGCAATTCGCCGAGTATACGGTGAATCGTCAAATCGGGATATCTGCGTATGGGCGAGGTGAAATGGCAGTAAAATTCCGCCGCCAGTCCGAAATGCCCCAGGTTCTGCGGCGAGTATTGTGCCTTTGTCATAGACCGAAGCATAACGTTGCTGATTATCGGTTTATACGATATGTCGTCGATACGATCCAAAACATTTTGCATTTGCTTGGGAGTGATAGCTGTATCGTGGTCGAGCGTGATATTGAATAGCTGCAAAAACTTCGCAAGCTCGGTGACCTTATCTGCGCTCGGTGCCTCGTGCGTGCGGTATACAAACGGCAGCTCATTTTCAACCGCAAACTGCGCCGCCGTTTCGTTGGCGATAAGCATAAACTCTTCTATTATATGGTTCGACACGCCGATTTTGTACGGCACGATGTCCGCCACCTTGCCGTCTTCGCCGATTATAACCTTGGTTTCGGGGAAGTCGAAGTCTATCGCGCCGCGCGCTGTGCGCCTGCCGCGCAGTATCTTTGCCAGCCCCGCCATATTCGCGATATCGTTCAGTATAAACGCGTATTTCGCTTTAAGCGAAGATACATTTCCTTCGCTTTCGTCGGGAGCGTCCTCTTCAATAATTGCCGTAACGTCGGTGTAGGTCATACGCGCCTTGGAGTGGATTACAGATTTGTGCAGCTCATAATGCACAACCTCGCCGCTTGGTGCGATATCCATCAAAATCGAAAACGCCAGCCTGTCCACATTCGGATTCAGACTGCATATGCCGTTGGAAAGCGCCGTCGGGAGCATCGGCACAACGCGGTCGGGGAAATACACGCTTGTCGCGCGGTCAAACGCGTCGATATCGATAGCGGAATTTTCCTGCACATAGTGCGAAACATCGGCGATATGCACGCCGAGCCGATAAATGCCGCCGGGCAGCATCTCAATATGCACAGCGTCGTCTAAATCGCGCGCGTCTTCGCCGTCTATTGTAAAGGTATTAAGCGCACGGAAGTCTGCGCGGTCTTTTATATCGTCCGCCGACACTGCCTGTGGTGTGGATTCCGCCTGTTCCATAGCGTTTTGCGAAAATTCATGCGGTATGCCGTATTGGTAGATTATACAGCTGGTATCGGTTGCGGGATGGTCTTTTGCGCCGATTATTTCAACAACCTTCGCCTTAATCATACAGCCCGAGGTGGGGTATCGCACGATTTCCGCCAGCACCATATCGCCGTCTTTTACATCGGCAGAGCCGTCCTTTGCGAGTATCACTTCCATATTTAGCCTGCTGTTAGCGGGCGTCATAATACAACGACTGCTGTCGCGGTGTACCTGCCCAACAACATTGACGTTGGCACGGGTTACAATGCGCACAACAGTACCCTCGCGCTTGCGCCCATTTGCGGCTTCGCTGTCAACTCGAATCAGCACGGTGTCGTCGTGCATAGCGCACATCGTGTTGTCCGGGCGGATAACGATATCGCCGGTGTCGTCGCCGTCCGGGCGCACAAACCCGCCGTTTTTGCCGCTCATAAACCGCCCTTTATGCAGGTTCATACGCGCGGCGCTGCTGTATCTGCCTTTTTTGCTTTGTATAACCAGCCCTTGCGCCACAAGCGATTCGAGCGTGGCGGCGAATTCGTCCATATCGCAGTGCGGCACATCGAGCATCACGGCAATCTCTTCGAGCTTGAGCGGTATGCGTGTGGATTCGTCTAAAAATGCAAATATCTTATCTGATTTTGTCATATTTTCTCCAATTCGTGTGTGGATTATTTTTATATTGCATAAAATTACGACTATTATGCATTTTAACATATCCGCTCGGATATGTCGAGTAAAGTTTTTGTAAGGGGGGAAGGCGTAATAAAATATTGCTGCGAAAAATTACGTAAAATTGTAAAAACATTTTGCATTTTGGAATCAATAGTGTTATAATGTACTGGTAAGTTATACACATGGATGTTTTAGCTTATTTTAGTATGTAATTATTGCACTTTTTTATGAATTTTACATAAGCTTGAGATATTATCAGAATTAGTTTAGGAAAATTGAAAGGAGAATGACTTTTGGAAAAACTGGTCATTACCGGAGGAAAAAAGCTTTCCGGCGAGGTTATTATCGGCGGGGCGAAAAATGCGGCTGTAGCTGTTATACCGGCAACTTTGTTAGTAGACGGAAAGTGTCGGATTGAAAATATACCGAATATAAAAGACGTTATGATTATATGCGATATCGTGGCTCAGCTGGGCGCGAAGGTGGATATCATGGGCGACGCAGTGGAGATTGACGCGAGCGGCATATCGTACTGCGCCGCGCCGTACGATATGGTGAGCAAGATGCGTGCGTCGTATTATTTGATTGGCGCGCTTTTGGGCAGATTCAGCAAGGCAGAGGTGGCGATGCCCGGCGGATGTAACTTCGGTTCGCGTCCTATCGACCAGCATATAAAAGGTTTTGAGGCGCTTGGTGCGGCTACAGAAGTTAAAAATGGGCTGATTTCCGCGCAGGCGGACAAGCTCTGCGGCGCAAATATATATCTCGACGTGGTGAGCGTGGGTGCAACAATCAACACCATGCTTGCGGCGGTGCTTGCGGAGGGTACAACGGTTATCGAAAACGCTGCGAAGGAGCCGCATATTGTTGACCTTGCCAATTTCCTAAACGTTATGGGCGGAAATGTGAAGGGTGCCGGTACAGATATCATCCGTATCAAGGGTGTGGAACGCTTAAACGGCGGCACATATTCGATTATCCCCGACCAGATTGAAGCCGGCACATTTATGGTTGCGGCGGCGGCTACAAAGGGCGATGTTATGATAAAGAACGTTATTCCGAAGCATCTTGAATCTATCACGGCGAAGCTTGTGGAGATGGGTGCGGAGGTTGAGGAGTATGACGACAGCATTAGGGTTTGTTGCCGCGACGATGTTGTGCTTAATAAGGTGAATCTGAAAACATTGCCGTATCCGGGATTTCCGACGGATATGCAGCCGCAGATGGTCACTCTTTTGACGATTGCAAACGGAACGAGCATTGCCACAGAGAATGTGTGGGATTGCAGATTCCAATACATAGACGAACTCAAGCGTATGGGCGCGAATATCAGCGTGGACGGCAGGGTTGCGGTTATCGAGGGCGTGGAATCGCTGTCGGGATCGCCTGTAAAAGCGACGGATTTGCGTGCGGGCGCGGGCATGGTTATAGCCGGGCTTATCGCGAAGGGCGTTACTGAAATATACGAGCTGCGCCATATTGACCGCGGCTATGAGGATATGGAAGGCAAATTTCGTAAGCTCGGCGCGGATATTGTGCGGGTTGTTGAGGAAGATTAGTGTTGTGTGGTTTAGAGTATAGGCGGATGGATGTCCGCCTATTTTGATGTTATAAGGAGGTTGGCGTTGTTGCAAGGATACAATGTGATTTTACTATTTAACGCATCTTATGACAAGCTATTGATGTGTACGCGAAAAAAGAACCCATACAAAGGATTGAGTAATCTTGTAGGCGGAAAAATAGAACCGGGCGAAAGCGGCATTGAGGCGGCATATAGAGAATTGTTTGAGGAAACAGGGGTAACCCGAAAGGATGTTGCTTTAAAGCATTTGATGGATTTTGTTTACCATTTGTCGGATTGTTATGTGGAAGTGTATGCTGGAAAGCTCAAAAGAGATGTAGAGGTATTTGGTGAGGAAAATGACCTGTATTGGTCTGATTTGAATCGTGATTTTTTTGATATGAACATATTTGCGGGTGAGGGGAATATTGGTCATATGCTGGCGCAAGTTAAGTTAAAGGAAAAGATTTTGTTTGAAGAATAAATGGAATTGTGATAAGTCGTGTATTAGAATCATAACAAAACAGGGAGGAATCATCATGTCAACATCAAAAATCAATATCGTAGTAGTAGGTCTCGTCTTCGGCAACTGTTTTGTCGAATCATACAAATTACATCCGAACGTAGCATCAGTCGGTATCTGCGACAGAGATGAATCACTTGTCAATGCGACGGCGGAAACATACGGAATCACGAAGACCTACAAAGACCTCGACGAGGTACTGCGTGACGAAACCGTCGATGCGGTACATATCGTGACGCCGCCGCAGATGCATGAGGAGCATACTGTTGCTGTGCTGAACGCAGGAAAACATTGCGCCTGCGCCGTTCCGATGGCGGTTTCGCTGGACGGCATTCGGCGTATAACCGAGGCGGCGCGCAAATCGGGCAAGAATTATATGATGATGGAAACGACGCTGTTTACATACCAGTTTTTCTATGTTAAGCAGATGATAGAGAGCGGCGAACTGGGGCGCATACAGTTTATGCGCGGTTCGCATTATCAGGATATAGCAGGCTGGCCGGGATATTGGAAAGGCTTGCCGCCCATGCACTATGGCACACATGCAATCGGTCCGATGCTGGCACTTTCCGGCTCGCGCATCGAGCGTGTGCGCTGTATCGGCGCGGGCACAATGGCGGCGGAATTGCATGAGCCGTATGGCAATCCGTTTCCTGTTGAAAGCGCTCATATTGAATTTGAAAACGGCTTAAAAGGCGAGGCGACGCGTTCGCTTTTCGAAACGGCGAGGGAGTACCAGGAAGGGCTGTTTGTATATGGAAGCGAGAAGAGCTTCGAGTGGGGCTTTGCGGACGGCGATTCGCCGTATGTGACAACGCTCACTCCGCCGGCGGAAGGTCAGCGCGGCGGCACATGCGCGGTCGAGGTTGTGGAGATGCAGAGCTATAACCACCTGCTGCCCGAACCCCTGCAAAAGATTGTGGGCTGGCATCACGGCGCGCATCCGCACCTGGTGAACGAGTTTGTAGCGAGTATTGCGGAAGGGCGTAAGCCTTGGATAGACGAGGTTATGGCGGGTAATATGACGGCGGCGGGTATCTGCGCCCACGATTCGGCGATGAATGATGGCGCGGTGGTGGATGTTCCTGTGTTTTAGAATCTGTTGAAAGGCGTATAACTATGATGAAATTAGATTGATGTCCGCTTATTTTAATGTGAGGGGAGTGAATGGCATGGAAAACGCATGTGTTTTTTGTCAAATTGCAAATCATGATTGTGATGCACATACTATTTATGAAAATGAAAACATGTCTTGTTTTTTGGATATTGACCCAATTAATGAAGGGCATGTATTAATTATACCAAAGGTTCATTGTGCAAATATTTATGAATTACCGGAAGAAATCGCACTGGAAATTATGCAGATATCGCGGCATATAGCAAAAGCACTGAAATGTGTATATGACTTTCCCGGATATTCAATTATGCAAAATGGCGGAGAGTTTTGTGATTTCGGACACATTCATTTTCATATATTCCCAAGATATCACGAGGATGGATTTGGATGGACGTTTGGCACAGACAAATCGCAGGGATGTAATAAAGGTGTTGCGAGAAAAATTAAAGAAGCATTGCATACACCACACACGAAAGGCACACAAATATGACAAAATTCTGCTCATTAGTCAGCGGCAGCAGCGGCAATGCGGTGCTGGTGTCGGACGGACACACACATATATTGGTAGACTGCGGGCTCAGCGGCAAACGCACGATGATTGCTCTTGCCGAGGTTGGCGTAGACCCCGCCGAGCTCAGCGGCATACTTATCACGCACGAACACAGCGATCATATCAGCGGCGTTGGTGTGATGACACGGCGGTACGGCACACCTGTGTATGCCAACAGCGGCACATGGTCGGCGATGGAGCAGGGTATCGGCAAGATTGAGCGCGGGAATGTGCGCACGTTTGACACGGACACGCAGTTTGAGATAGGCGGTATCGGTATCAGTGCGTTCGCGATACCGCACGACGCGGCGGAGCCTGTGGGCTACAGTTTTTTTATAGACGGCAAGAAGATTTCGGTGGCGACGGATATTGGGTATGTGTCCGAAACCGTTGTGAATAGCATTATCGGAAGCGAAACGGTGATGCTGGAAGCGAACCACGATGTGAATATGCTGCGCAACGGCGGGTATCCTGCGCACCTCAAGCGGCGCATACTCAGCGATTCGGGGCATCTTTCCAACGACTGCGCGGCGCAGATTGCGGCGATGCTCGTGCAAAGCGGCACCACGCGGATTATGCTGGGGCATCTGAGCGGCGAGAATAATATACCGTGCCTGGCGTATGACACCGTTGCGCGTACGCTTGCGGATATGGGCGCGGCGGTGGGCGATGATGTGGTGTTAGGTGTGGCGCAGAGGTATGCGGTGAGCGGGATTGTGTAGGGGGACCGAATATACTATATAGCAAATTAGAAAAATAAGGAGGACGGTTCAAGAAAAAGTATGCAGTCAAAAATGGGGGAGGTTGCTTTAATGAAAGGTGCACGTTCAAAACCTATATTGTTTGTTCTTGGATTCTACGCGGTATGCTGGGTCATTAGGATAGTAGAGTACTTTGTTTTTCGTACAGATCAAACAATCATTGGCGAAGCGGTTATTCACAAATCAGCAGGCATAGTGTTATTGGCGGTGGCACTGGGTGTTGTTGGATACAAGTGGCGGGATGTTGGATTTTGCTCCAATAAATTTATTCGCGATACAGGTAAAGGTCTTTTGCTCGGTATCGGGGCGTTTGTGCTTGCTTATGGTGTTGAGATGATAATCCAAACGGCGGCGGGTAATGCCCCTGCGCTTGATGTCCATGTTACGAGTTATGCTATAGTAGGCAATCGTAGTTTGGAAGGTGGGTTCTGGATTCTCGTTTTCTGCATTGTCGGGAACGTTATCAATGTAGTGATGGAAGAGGGCGTCTTCCGAGGGCTGTTTTGCAAACTGCCGCTGGAGAAACACGCGTTTTGGCTTGCTTGCATTTTGTCGTCGTTGCTCTTTGGCTTTTGGCACATAGCACAGCCGATTCGCAACATTATAGACGGAGAGCAAACCTTTGGTGGTGCTGTTATGTTCGCTACTATGTTGGTGATTACAAGCACCTTGCTGGCTATTCAATACTGTATGCTCAATCGCGTAACAGGTTCAATATGGGCGGGAATGGCGGCGCATTTTGTAAACAATATCACCATCAACTTGCTTCATGTATCAACAGTGAGCGGTGTTGACGAGATGCAGACAACGCGTATTGCCATTGCGCAGGCGGTTTCGTTTGTTGTGGTGTTAATCATTTATTTGGCAGACCGACGCAAAAAAGCTAAAAACCAAACGGCAGGCAGTGCGGTTTAAGATGTGCGGATATGATAAAATTTACGATATATTGTAGGGGCGCATAGTGCGCGCTCCTACGAAAGTATAAGGCGGTACGACAATGAACATAAAAATCATAGCGGTAGGCAAGCTCAAGGAGCGCTACCTAACCGATGCGGCGGCGGAGTATATCAAACGGCTCAGCAGGTTTGGCAGTGTGGAGATTGTGGAGATACCGGACAAGAAAATACCCGACAACGTAAGCGAAAAGCAGTGTGAACAGCTGCTGAATGACGAGGGTGACGCGATAATGGCAAAAATTACTCCTACGCAATACGTCGTTACGCTCTGTGTGGAAGCGGCGCAGCTCTCGTCCGAACAGTTCGCCGCAAAGCTGGCGGAATGTGCGCTGGGCGGTAGCAGCAATATCGCGTTTGTAATCGGCGGTTCGCTCGGGCTTGCGAGCAAGGTGAAAAACCGCGCGGACTTGCGGCTCGGCTTCTCCAAGATGACATTCCCGCACCAGCTTATGCGGGTGATCCTGCTGGAGCAGGTGTATCGTGCGTTTAAGATTAACGCGGGCGAGACGTATCATAAATAGGCAATATTTAATCCTGCGGGGACACCCCGCGGGATTTTTTGCAGGGGTTGCATAATATGCAACCCCTGCACGGCAAATCAGTTGTCATAATACCGCTGCCACCGCATATAATGTACCACAAACACACAAAGGAGGGCATATGAATGTGGTATAAGCAACGCGCTGTCGATATTTTGAAAAAATTTGAGGTCAAGACAGACATAGGACTATCGCGCGAACAGGTTAAGCAGAATCGCGAGCGTTACGGCAGAAATATCTTAGAGGAGAAACAGCAGGCGAGCTTCATTACGCGATTTTTGGGGCAGTTTGGAGATTATATGGTTATCATCCTATTGATAGCCGCGGCGATATCGTTTGTTATGTCGCTGGTCGAAGGTCATGCCGACTATATGGACCCCATCATAATTCTGCTGATTGTGGTTGTTAATGCGACCATCGGTGTTGTGCAGGAGAGCAAGGCGGAGAAGGCTCTGGAGGCTCTTAAGAATATGTCTGCACCCACAGTGAAGGCGCGGCGCGGCGGGCGGATTGACAGCATACAGGTGGGCGAACTTGTGCCGGGCGACATAATTCTGCTGAATACAGGCGATTTGGTACCCGCAGACGCGCGGCTTATCGAATCGGTGGCGCTTGAGACAGACGAATCGGCGCTCACAGGTGAATCGTTGTCGGCAGAAAAAGACAGCGGCGCGGTACTCGGCGGCGACACCGCTCTCGGCGATATCAAGAATATGGTATGGGCGACAACGGTTGTAACGAGCGGGCGCGGCGTTGCTGTCGTGGTGGAGACAGGTATGAACACACAAGTGGGCAAGATAGCGAAGATGATTATATCGGGCGAGACACCGCAAACGCCGTTGCAGGAAAAGCTTGCGCGTACAGGCAAGGCGCTTGGGTTAACAGCACTTTTAATATGCGGGCTGATATTTCTAATCGGCATCATGCGCAAAATGCCCGCATTCGATATGTTTATGACCTCCATCAGCCTTGCGGTGGCGGCGATACCCGAGGGACTGCCCGCGATTGTTACAATAATGCTGGCGTTGGGTGTGCAAAAGATGGTGCGCAAAAATGCCATTGTGCGCAAACTCCCCGCTGTGGAAACGCTTGGCAGTGCGACTGTGATATGCTCCGACAAGACCGGCACACTTACACAAAATAAGATGACGGTTGTGGAGGTTTACGGCGACGAACAGCTCACGCTGGAGCTTGGCGCGCTTTGCAACAATAGCGCGGATCCCACAGAGGTGGCAATAGTCAGTGCATACGAAAAAAACGGAAAAATGAAGGACAAGCTGGACGCGTCGCACAGGCGGATACGCGAAATACCCTTCGATTCAAGCCGCAAGATGATGAGCACGGTTCATGATACTGGCGGCAGGATGCGTATTATAACCAAAGGTGCGCCCGATGTGTTGCTGGAGCGGTGTAAGCTTTCGCATGACGAGAAGATGCGGATTGCGCACCGCAATACGTTGATGGCGAAGAAAGCGCTGCGCGTGCTTGCGGTTGCGTATAGGGATGTTGATGCAGTGCCTGAGCATATAGAAGAAAACCTCACGTTTGCAGGGCTGATTGGTATAATCGACCCGCCGCGCGAGGAGGTCTATGCTGCGGTTGCGCTGTGCAAAAAGGCAGGCATACGTGTGGCGATGATAACAGGCGACCACGCAGAAACCGCTGTGGCAATAGCGAAGGATTTGGGCATATTTTATGGAGAGCACAAGGCGATAACCGGCGCTGAGCTTAGCTGTATGAGCGACGAAGAGCTTCGGCGGCAGATATACGACTACACGGTATTTGCACGCGTTACGCCGGAGCATAAGGTGCGTATTGTGAGCGCATTTCAGCGGTGCGGCGAGGTTGTGGCGATGACAGGCGATGGTGTAAACGATGCGCCCGCGCTGAAATCGGCGGATATCGGCTGTGCGATGGGGATAAGCGGGACAGATGTGGCAAAAGGTGCGGCGGATATGATACTCACAAACGACAATTTCGCGACCATCGTGTCGGCGGTGCGCGAGGGGAGGAGTATCTACGCCAATGTGCGCAAGGCGATACACTTTTTGTTGTCGAGCAATATCGGCGAGATTGTTACGATATTTGTGGCGATACTGATTGGCTGGAACGCTCCGCTTGCGGCGATACAGCTGCTGTGGGTCAATCTTGTAACAGATTCACTGCCGGCGATTGCGCTTGGGGTGGAGGAAACAGAGAGTGATATTATGAGCCACAAGCCTGTGGATAGGCGCAAAGGGTTGTTTGCAGACGGGCTTGCATACAGCATATTTGTCGAGGGTGTGATGATTGGATTGCTCACGCTGATCGCATACAGCTTTGGGCGGAATGTATTCCGAAGTGAGGATGTGGCGCGGAGTATGGCGTTTGCGGTGTTGAGCCTTTCGCAGCTGGTACATGCATATAATATGCGTACGAGTCATTCGTTATTTGAAGAGGGGATGTTTACAAACAGGATGATGAATCTGTCGTTTGTGATATGCACCGCAATGCAGATTTGCGTTATCAGCGTACCGCGGATTGCGGGAGTATTTAAGGTGACGGGATTGAGTATACAGCAGTGGGCTTGGGTGGTGATACTGTCGGTCGCGCCGCTTGTGATTATAGAGCTGGAGAAGGCGCTTGGCGGAAAGGTGCGGCGGGAGAGTGTGTTGAGGCGGGCGAGGTAGCCGCATCACCGTCATCACGGGCTTGACCTGTGATATCCTGTTGAGTAGCACAAAAAACTGTCCGAAAAAGTACACTTTTTCGGACAGTTTTTACGTCCATTATTTTATATTAACGGTGTTGAAAAGTCAATACTTTTGTCTGAAAATGTATAAAATTC
>JGI994J12354_10002461_pt1 | contig 18048 bp, 18 predicted proteins | sample IntmicLarv3ML3BL_FD_12354 | JGI IMG/M metagenome (IMG submission 12354)
GGCCGTGGCAAGTATGATGGTGGCAATGGCCCCGCCGAGAATCCACCGGGGGAGGCTGCCCTCCATACGCGAAAAGCGGGTGAAGGAAGAAGCGCCTTGCAGGGCGCGCAAAAAATCTGGCTGAGGAATATGAGTCATTTTTACCCATCCTGGGGTGATGTGGGTCAGCTTGGGTGTATACTATTGTAACAGGGTTCTGGGGATCCGTACAGTGCCGATTTTGTGATTGTAGACGTAATAATGTAAAATATAAGCATAAACCATCTATGGCACGGGCGTTGCTATGGGAGAGGCACAGAGGCACTGCAAGGGCAGGCCGGGTACAGAGGGTGAGTAGCAAAAATCATACAAACCGAGCCGGAACGCGGACAGGACAATTCGCCGGGCGGTTCATAATCAACAAGGAGTGCGAGATGAAGTCGAATGTTCTGAAAAAGGTTGTTTTTGGTCTGGTTCTTACCACAGCTCTTGGCACAGGAATGGCCTATGCCTACGGCCCGCAGGGCGGCCCCCGTGGTGACGGCGAATCCCGTCCCTGCTGGGCTCAGGAAATGACCGAAGAGCAGCAGGCCAAAGCCAAAGATCTTTTTACAAAGCACCGCGCCACAGTGGACCCCATTGCTCGTGAACTGCGCGCCAAACGGGCGGAACTGGACGCCTGCATGCTGGCAGTGACCCCGGACAGGGCGAAAATTGAAGCGGTGTCTCAGGAAATCGGCGTGCTGAAAGGCAAGCTGAATGCGGAACGGGCCCTCTTTGGTGTGGCCCTGCAAAAGGAAGGCTTCCCCGCGCACTTTGGCGGCAGAGGCGGTAAGCACTTCAAAGGCCCGCATGGCTGCGATGGCCCTGGCTGGGGCCATGGCGGCAAGCACGGAAACAGGTAGGAGTACGGCCATTGTGGCCCAGGCGGCGGTTCGGGCTGATGAATGAAGCATCAATACCCTGACCGGGCACAGGAAACAGAGGCGGGTATACGCCGGAAAGCAGAACGGAGGGCCATGCTGTAAACAAACCTCGCAGACAACACCTCACAAAAAAGAACCAAAAAAGCCCCGCAAGGTATTTCAACCTTGCGGGGCTGCTCGATCTCCACACCGCCATTCCCGCGCAGGAGAGGGGCGCAGGCGGCGAAAATTTGCTGCCCCTTTCAGGCTACCCGTTTCTCAAACGGCTCTGTCGTTCTCTTTCGCGCAATTTTCGGCCTTGATACAGGCCGGGACGGGCTTGCACTGATTCGGCAGATTCGGCCTTGTTATGATTCCTCTGGTTTTCTGTGCAGTTTTCTGAACAGGGTGGAACGGTTTATCTGTAACATTTCAGCCGCTTTGGAATATGAACCATAGTGCGCAACCGCCTTCAGGATAAGGTCGCGTTCAAACACCGCCATAACATCTTTAAGGGGGGTTGGCGTGTCCGGCAGGGTTGGCACATGCGAGGACGAAGAGGGAGAAGGGGCCGCAGATTCGGCAGACTCCCCGTGAAACCGTGCGGATAAATCATGCGGCTCAAGCACCCGGCTATCGTGGGTGATAACGATTTGCTGAACCGTGTTTTGCAGTTCGCGCACATTGCCCGGCCAGGCATAGTTGGCAAAAAGTCCAAGAGATTTGGGCGAAAGCCGAATGTTTTTTTTGTATTTGGCGTTGTATTGCTCAAGAAAATGCCGGGTGAGCAGGGGAATGTCCTCGAGCCTGTTCCGCAGGGGAGGGACGAGTATTTCCGCCACATTCAGCCTGAAATACAGGTCTTGCCGGAATTTTCCCGCTCCGATTTCCGCAGACAAATCCCTGTTGGTTGCGGCAATGATACGCACATCTATTTTCCGGGCCTTGGAGGAACCCACCCGGACAACCTCCTGATCCTGCAAAACGCGTAACAGGCGCGACTGCATGGAAAAGGGAAGCTCGCCAATTTCGTCCAGAAAAACCGTGCCGCCGTCAGCCGATTCAAAGTACCCGGCTTTTCCCTGGCTGTTTGCGCCTGTGAAGGCCCCCTTGACATAGCCGAACAGTTCCGATTCGATAAGGTGTTCGGAAATACTGCTGCAGTCAACCTTGATGAACACCTCGTTCTTCCGGGGGCTTGCCGCATGAATCATGCGGGCGAGAACCTCCTTGCCCGTTCCGGTTTCCCCAAGCAGAAGCATGGTTGCATCCGTTACCGCAATGCGCCCCATTCGCGCAAGCAGGCTTTTCATTGCAGAGCTTGCGAAAACGCCCTCCACATATTCATGCGAGCTGAGCATGGCCGCCATGCGATCCTGATACTGGGCAATAAGCTGACTCTGCTCGTTGATTTGCTGCTGCAACTGGGTGATGGAGGTAATGTCGCGGGCAAAGGTGACAACCAGCATGACCTGCCCGTCATCATCAAAAACAGGAAAGCCCCTGAGGTGGAAGGTGCGCCGGTCTTTGCCGAATTCCTGCACAATGCTTGAAGGTTTGCCTGTGCGTACTATTATGGGGTTGAGCACCTTGTTGAAAATGCCCCTTTTTTGCAGTTCAAGTACATGCACTCCCTCAAGATGCTCGCGCTCAACGCCGCTGATGGCTTCATAGGCTTTGTTCACATGCAGGGTGACGCCCTGCCGGTTGGAAAGGAATATGCCGTCTTCCATCAGGTCAAGGATGGCATTCAGTTTTTCGCCAAGTTCGGGAAAGCGCGTAAGGGGCATTGCATCTCCAGAGGGCCGTGGCCCCGGATCTCTTGTTTTTCTGATTGCCCTTGAGCCTTTCACTCTGAAAATGCCTTGACGGGCAACAGCGCAAGCGTTCAGCGAATACGATTCCGGCCCGCGTCATTTGAACACAAACTATACACAACAAACTGTGAAAGCAATATTTTTGTGTTTGTTGCCTTCAGGGTCGCACGGGACGTCAAACTGGGTGAAAGCCGTGCGCTTCTGAAGGAAGGAACAATAGGCGGAAGCAGAGCAGGGTATTTTCAACGTGCAATACTTGAGGGGGGACCAGGGAAAGAGGAATATCTGCAGATGGTGCAAGTTTGCATCGCCAATAACAACTTGCAGAAGAAAGCAAAAATCCTTGTCAGGAACAGCTTTTAATAATTTGGTGCAATAGTGCAACACCTTGCAGGAATAATTCTCTCTCGAATGCAATAACCACCCGAAAGAAGAGAAGTTTGGGAAAATATACTTTGTGTTTATAGAGGATTAGCGACGTTCGCCTTTTCTGGTATATATCTTGCTCTAACAATGTAAAAAAATTCACAATAGTGAATATACCCATAATGGCGCACATTCAGGGCGTTTTCACTTTGAAGATGTTCTGGCGGGCGAGAGCGAAAGCATCGTCCGAAGGCCTTTGTGGGAAGCCCTTGAGTTGTACTTTTTGTCCACATCAACACAGTTTGGAGGCTGTCGCATGAAACGTATTTCCCTGCTGTTGTGTGCAGTGTTTCTTCTGGCCCTTGGCAGTGTTCAGGGTGCCGTTGCAGCGCAAAAATTTACCATTGGTTTTCAACCTTATGACACCATTTCTTACCAGGTTATTGTCAATGCGGAACTTGGCCTGTGGAAAAAGTACATGCCCGCAGGGTATGAACTGGAATTCTCTCCGGCCCTGCAAGGAACCATTGTTGCCAACAACATGCTCGCGGGCAAGGCCGTTGCGGGGTACATGAGTGTCATGCCCGCAACCATCCTGTGCTCCAAGGACCAGCAGGCCCATATCAAGATGGTTGGAACCCTGGGCATGTCTGAAGGAACCCGGTGTTCGCTTGTGCTGGTGCGTAAAGACGCTCCGGAATTCAAGAACAATGAAGAACTGGCAAAATGGTTGAACGGCAAGGTTATTGCCGCGCCCAAGGGGAGCGCCTCCGACCAGTATCTGCGTCGCTTTTTCGAGCGGTACAATGTAAAGCCCGGCGAATACCTGAACCAGTCCATTGAAGTTATCGCCACCAATTTCCGTACCAAGAAACTGGATGCCGCCTCTGCCTGGGAACCCACCCTGTCGCGCATAGCTGACGACGTGGGTGAAGGTATTGCCCGCATTGTTGCCGACGGCAGCGCATGCGACAACCCCGACCTTGGCATTCTTGTCATGCGTGAAGACTTTATCAAAGACCACCCTGAAGCAGCCAAGGGGTATCTGCGCTCCGAACTCGAAGCCCAGCGTTTCCTGCTTGACCCCGCCAACCAGGTACAGGTTATTGACATGGTTTCCAAGTATGCCACCGGCATACCCAAGAAGGTACTTTGGTACTCCATTTACGGCAAGGTTCCCGCTGACCGTGAAAACCCTGTTCGCGAGTGGAAATCTTTTTATTTCAACGAGCAGGAACTTGCCAACATCAAGGCAGTGGCTCCCTTCCTGCATCAGGAAAAGGTTATTGCCGTACCGGCGTTGCAGGACTGGGTTGTTGATGACAGCCTCGCCCGCGCAGTTTTCAAGGATGCCGGTTACACCCCCGTGGATGCCAAGGCTACCCTCGGTTACATTTACGGGAAGAAGGCAGAAGAGTGCCCGTTCAAAGAATAGTTCACCTGAATTGACGCTGCAATGGTGTTTTCGTCCTGCGCTTCCGGTTACCGAACCGGAAGTGCCGGACGGAGCAGCACAGTTGCACCCTGTATCCAACGCCTAATCGTGAGGATATTCTTTTGTCACACGCAAACCCCGTTGACGCTGCCACGGCCCAGGAAGGCGCGACCAGCTCTGCCAAATTGTCCTTGATCAGGTTGAAGCAATGGCTGCGAAGCCCTTCTCCTTACATGAATCTGCTTGGAATATTTGGCTTTGTTGCTGTCTGGTACCTGACTACAGAGGTTGTTAAATTACCGCTTTTCGAGAAGCTGCCCGGCCCGCTCGCCACCTTTACCGAATGGGCGTCGAAAGATCCGGTTTACGGTATCTCGTTTTATACGCAGGAGTATTACCAGCATATCGGGATAAGCGTTTGGCGGGTTTTTCAGGCGTTTGTACTGGCTACCTCCCTTGGCGTGCCCATTGGTCTTTTCATGGGCTGGAAAAAAACCTTCAAGGACTACACCTTCCCGCTACTTGAGGTGCTGCGGCCTATCCCCATGCTGGCGTGGGTTCCCCTTGCCATTCTCATGTGGCCCGGTCGCGAGGCGTCCATTGTTTTCCTGACCTTTCTCGGTTCGTTTTTCGCCACAGTTCTCAATACCCTGCTTGGGGTTGAATCCATTGACGAGAGCTATTTCAGGGCGGCCTCTTCCCTTGGGGCTTCTGAAAAACAGATTTTCTGCAAGGTTATTGTGCCGGGGGCACTCCCCTTTGTCTTTACCGGCTTGCAAATAAGCATGGGATACGCATGGTTTTCTCTTGTTGCCGGTGAAATGCTGGCCGGAGAATTCGGGCTTGGTTACCTTATATGGAATTCGTACACACTGGTGCAATATCCTGTAATCATTATTGCTATGATAACCCTTGGGGTAATCGGCTCTGCAAGCAGCCTGATAATCCGCATGGTAGGCGACAAACTGATGCAATGGAAGGTGCGGGAGGTGGCACGATGAGCAATACTACAGACAATGCCCGCACTCCCAGAGGGGCCATAAGCATAAAGAACGTAACCAAGGTATATGACCCTGAAGGCGCAAAGGTGCTCGCCGTGGACAATTGTTCCATGGACATAGAGGCCGGAGAATTCTGCGTGGTGGTTGGGCCTTCCGGCTGCGGAAAAACCACTCTTTTGAACGCCATTGCCGGGTTTCACGGCATATCGGAAGGCGAAATTCATCTGGACGGCGAGCTGTTGTGCGCCGGTGGGCAGCAGGCAAAGCCCGGCTCCGACCGCATAGTGGTGTTTCAGAACGGCGCGCTTTTCCCGTGGTTTACGGTGCTTGACAATGTCACCTTCGGCCCGGTCATGCAGGGCAAAATGAATAAAAGGGAGGCCGAAGAAAAGGCCATGTACATGATGGGGCAAATGGGCCTGAACAATATTGCCCACAACTATCCCAGTGAAATTTCATCCGGCATGCGCCGCCGCGTTGAAATTGCCCGGGCCATGATGAACGACCCGCGTGTTCTGCTTCTGGACGAACCATTCCGGGCCATGGACGCCCTGACAAAAACCGTGGTGCACCAGTTTCTGCTGGATGTGTATGACAAAAATAAAACAACGGTCTTTTTTATTACGCACGATCTGGATGAAGCCATTTTCCTCGGCAGCAAGGTGTACATCATGACCACGAGACCCGCCACCATAAAGAAAATTCTCACCGTGGACATACCACGCCCGCGCAACTTCCGTATTCTGGCCTCACCGGAATACCAGAGACTGCGGGACGAGTGCATAGCGGCTGTCCATGAAGAAGCGGTCAAGGCCTTCAAGGCCGGCGAACGGGAAATGTAGGAGCGCGTAATGACACAGACACCCCCCCTCACTCCTTCGGCCCTTTCCCTCTTTTTCAGGAAAAAGGTGGCAACAAAACCCCTGCTGCGCGGAATTATTTCTCTGGTGACCTTCACGGTGGTGTGGGAAATCAGCACCATTTATGACTTGCCCATTATCGGCAATGTACCGGCCCCTTCTTCCGTCATTGTCACCCTGTTCGCCCAGTTCAAGGAAGCCTACTACTGGTATTCCTGGGGCGACAGCATGATGCGCATATTTGTCGGGTTCATCATTGCCCAGATTATAGGCGTGCCTCTGGGGCTTTTTCTCGGTGCGAACAGAAAGGCTCGTGAAATAATCTTTCCCATCTTTGAAATCATGCGCCCGGTTCCGCCCCTTGCCTGGGTTCCGGTTTCGGTAATCTTCTGGCCCTCTGCCGAGATGAGCATGATTTTCGTAACCTTCCTCGGAGCCTTCTTTACCGTGGTGCTGAACATTGTCGAGGGCATTACCAGCATAGATGTGCGCTTCATTCGCGCCGCCTATTCGCTTGGCTCGAGCAAGGGCGACATTTTCTGGCGGGTCATGCTGCCTGCCAGCCTGCCCAGCGTTGTTGTGGGCATGACCGTGGGCATGGGCATTACCTGGGCTGTTGTGGTTGCCGCAGAAATGATTGCCACGAATACCGGCCTTGGCTACCTGACGTGGCGCGGCTATGTGGCGGGCGAATATCCCCTTATTGTTGTCGGCATGATGAGTATTGGCATTGCCGGGTACTTTTCTTCGGCACTGATCCGTCTGATCGGCAACCGTTTCACCCCCTGGCTCCGTTCCAGGTAATTCCAGTTCCAGAGTACAAAGGATGTAAAGAAATGAAGACTGCTTTTACTCCCGGCGTGGGCGCAGGTGAAATGGTTATTGATTCCATATCCCGGTCATATGGTTCGGATATCATGCTGAAACAGGTTGTAAGGGACTGTTCCTTTGTTCTTGAAAAATCCCGGCTTACCGTTCTTGTCGGGCCTTCCGGCTGCGGAAAAAGCACCCTTATCAACCTCCTTGCAGGGTATGAGCGGCCCACATCCGGCTCCATAACCATAGATGGCAGGCCCGTTACCGGCCCCGGCCCCGATCGGCTGGTGGTGTTTCAGGAAACAGCCCTTTTTCCCTGGATGACCACCTTCGAAAACGTCAGCTACGGCCCAAGGGTTCGGAAAGAAATGAATTCGGCCGAACTGCGCGACAAGACAATGGAACTTCTGGAAATGGTCGGCCTTGAAGACTTCAGGGACAAGTATCCCTCGCAGCTTTCGGGCGGTATGCAGCGCCGCGCCGAGCTTGTTCGCGCCATGATCAACCACCCCAAGGTCATGTTCATGGATGAGCCTTTCCGTGGTCTTGACGCCATGACCCGCGCCCTGATGCAGGAATACTATGTGCGTCTTTTTGAAGAGCACCGGGGAACCAACCTTTTCATTACCTCTGAGCTTGAAGAGGGCATTTTCCTTGCGGATCGTCTGGTTATTCTGACCAACCAGCCCTGCCGCGTAAAAAAGATCATGGAAATAAACCTGCCGCGCCCGCGGAATTTTTCCATAATGGGTTCGTCCGAATACCTCGACATAAAACGCGAGGCTCTGGAATTGCTGCATGAAGAAGCCATGAAGTCTTTTGCTTCCGGGGCAGTGAATGCAGCAGACTTTCTGGAGGCATATTCCCAGATGGGCGAAGATCAGGCCAAGCCACGTTCGCACAAGTAGGGCACACTGTTTGGTTTTACGCTGAGTATTGATCGGCTGACGTTCATTTTGACCATGTAAGGTTGTGCATATGAAAATTATCGACTTCCGGTTTCGCCCCCATACGCCTGAAATTATTAATGGCATAAAAAACAGTACCATGTTCAAGGCCACCTGCGAGGCCATTGGCTTTGACAAACGCGTACCGGAACCTCTGCCAAAGGTGGTGGAGGGGCTGAAAAGACGCAATGTGGAACGGGCTGTCATTACCGGGCGCGATTGCGAAATTACCTACGGCTTTCCTGCCAACAACAACAGCGTATTGGAATTTGTCCGCGCCTACCCCGATATTTTTGTCGGGTTTTGGGGCATTGACCCGCACAAGGGAATGAAGGCCGTGCATGAAATAGTGCATGTTGTGGAAGATTTGGGAATGCGGGGCATTGCCACCGACCCTTACCTTGCCCACATTTCTCCGCACGAGGCCCGCTATTACCCCCTGTACAGCAAGTGCGCCGAGATGGATATACCCGTATTCATTACCATGGCCCCGCCTCCGCAGGTTCCGCGTGCCGTTATCGACTACGTTGACCCCCGGCATGTGGATATAGTGGCAAGGGACTTCCCGGAACTGACCATTATCATGAGTCACGGCGGGTATCCCTTTGTGAACGAGGCGATATTCACCTGCATGAGAAACGCCAATGTCTACATGGATCTTTCGGAATACGAACTTGCCCCAATGGGCGATGTGTACATGCAGGCCCTGAACACCGCCATTGGAGACAAGGTGGTGTTTGCAAGTGCGCACCCCTTTGTGGAACAGGCCGAAGCCATTGGTATTTATGAGCGCATGAACCTTAAAGACGATGTGCGCAGAAAAATCATGTACGAAAACGCTGCGGGCATTCTGGACAAAACCGCAAGCCGTTCGGCAAAGCCTGTCCGGCAGGGGCATCAGGGTGTGCCGCTTCCCTTTATTCCGTTTTTGCCGTCATCTCGCTAAGGGTGGTGCACGCAGGGAAAAACCATGTTTTTTGCCCTGCGGTTGCCCCGTCTGTTCGGCAGTACAGGCGGGGCAACATGCCCGAGCGAAGGGAAAGGGCGGCTTTGATTGTGTATGCAACTGCTGAACATGCTCCAAGGAATGAGCAAGGTCATGGAAAGGGACAGGTTTTTGGCTGCGGTGCGCGAAGCCGGCATTGTCGGTGAAGGCGGGGCCGGGTTTCCGGCCCACGTCAAATACGCGGCCCAGGCCGAAATAATTATTGCAAACGGTTGCGAATGCGAACCGCTATTGCACACCGACCAGCATATTCTGAATGTGCAGGCCGGGGCAGTGGGGCGAGCAATGTGCGCCCTTGCAAGGGTAACGGGAGCTTCGCGCAAGGTGCTTGGCATCAAGGCAAAGCACCGCGGCCTTGTGGAACGCCTGCGCCCGGTTATGCAGGAACTGGGCATTGAGCTTGCCCTGCTGGCAGACTTTTATCCTGCCGGAGATGAGCAGGTTCTGGTCAGCGAAATTACGGGGAAAAGTGTGCCTCCTCTGGGGTTGCCCCTTCATGTCGGGGTCATAGTCGCCAATGTGGGAACCCTTGCCGCCGTTCATGCGGCCCTTGAAGGCGCGCCGGTTACGGACAAGTTTCTTACGGTAACAGGGGAGGCGGCAAAGCCTGGCGTGATAAAAGCCCCCATCGGCACGTCTTTGTCAGAGTGCCTTGAAGCCTGCGGCGGCGCATTGCCGAAGAACCCTGTGTTTATTCTTGGCGGCCCCATGATGGGGCGGCTGGTTGAAGGAATGGAAAGGCTCGCTGTCGAACGGGTAACCAAAACCACCGGAGGGCTTATTGTTCTGCCTGCCGGGCATCCCCTGCATGTGAATGCGGCCCTTCCGGTTTCTGTGTTGCGGCGGCGGGCCGCTTCCGCGTGCATACAGTGCCGGGCCTGTACGGATTTATGCCCCCGCAGGCTCATCGGTCATCCCTTTGAGCCGCACAGAATCATGCGGGCCTTTGCGGGTGGCGCGGAGCGGTCGCCCTCTGGCGCACAGGTTGCCCTGTGCAGTGAATGCGGCGTCTGCGAGCATTATGCCTGCCCAATGGGCATGTCGCCCCGGCGGGTAAACCAGCATGTGAAGGCGGCCCTGCGCGAGGCTTCCCTCGGGTATGAGGGTTCCCGTGAAATTGTACCGGAAGCGGCCCGCTGGCGGGAATACCGCCGCATTCCTGTGGCCCGGCTGGCTGCCCGTCTGGGGCTTGCCGGATACCTGCACAGGGAAACCCCCTTTGCTGGCGAACATGTGCCGGAAAGTGTGGAAATTCCTTTGCGCCAGCATATCGGAGCCCCCTGCATACCCCTTGTGAAACCGGGCGACCGGGTGGAGAGGGGCGACTGTATAGGCGACATCCCCGAAGGGGCCCTTGGGGCGCGGCTTCATGCCAGCGTAAGCGGCAGGGTGGAAGAGACAGGCGAAAGGGTGCGTATACGCCGCGAAGCTTGAGGGTGAACCCCAAAGGCTTGTCCGGCGCTCGTGGAGTACCTCGCCGGGGGCCTCCGGGCATGGTTTTCAGGCGGGGCAGCTTTTCCCCGAACTGGTTGTTTGGTTTGCAGAGAGGTGTTGTGTGCAGGAATACTCCTCCATTGGCATGTTGGAATACACCAGTATTGCCGCAGGTATTGACGCCTCGGACCGGATGCTCAAGGCCGCCGGGGTAACGCCCTTGTTCATGAAAACCATCTGCCCCGGAAAATTTCTGGCTGGCATAAGCGGCGAGCTGGCGGCAGTGGAAGCCTCCATGAACGCCGGGTGCGCCGTAAGCCCTGAAACTCTGGCAGATTCCCTTGTCATCGCCAATGTGCATTCCGGGGTGGTGGCAGCGCTTTCAGGGTGTACGCCCCTGCATGAACGCCTTGCCCTTGGCGTTATTGAAACCTTTTCCGTGGCCTCTGCCATTTTGGCGGCAGACAAGGCGGTGAAGGCCGCCAATATCCGGCTTCTGGACATCCGCACGGCTCTGGGGCTTGGGGGCAAGGGCTATGTGCTTCTTTCCGGCGATGTGGCGGCGGTGCAGGCGGCTGTGGATGCCGGGGCTTTTGAGGCCAGCGAAAAGGGCCTGCTGGTGGGTGTCACCGTGCTGCCCCGACCGGCAGATGCGCTTTTGAACCAGCTTGTATAAGGAGAAGAACGGTGAGCATTCTTGCCCAGGGATTTATCGAGGTAACGGGATTTGTGGCTGCGGTGGAAGCTGCCGATGCCATGGCAAAGGCGGCGGATGTGGTTGTGCGGCGCGTTCACAAGGTGGACGGCCCCTGCGTCAGCGTTATTTGCGAAGGCGATGTGGCGGCCTGCCAGGCCGCTGTGGATGCGGCGGCGGGCATATGCGGCGCTAAGGGAACAGTGCTGATCAGAAATATCATCCCCAACCCGGCAGAGAGTGAAGAACTGTACAAATGCCTTGATGCCATAAACAAGGCAAAGGCTGCGAAAAAACTTGCCAGAGAAAAGGCCGCTGCCGCACGGGCCAAAGGCAAGACAGGGGCGAAGCAGGCCAGGTAGCGCAGTTTACGCAATGCACCGGAGTGTACGGAAAATGCAGTGTCGCCGGCTTTTTTGGAGTCGGCATACAGGCGGCAGCACATGAAAAAGGTCATAACAGCACAGGATATCAGCGAAGCGCGCAAGGCAGGGGCCGCAACCCTGTCTGTTCCTGCAAACGCCCTTGTAACGCCCCAGGCTCAGGATGATGCGCGAAGCTACGGCATTACCCTGCGCAGAGAAACGGCGTTCGCGAGTGATGCAAAAACGCACCATGCAGGAGGAGCTTTGCCGGAGCCGCCCCTTGCCACTACCGCCCCCACTGCCGGAACAGCCCTGCTCGCCGGAACAACGCAGTTGCAGCGGTTTGTCAATATCGCGCAGGAACGAACCGCCCATGCCGTTCCTGCAAGGGGGGCAGGCGGCATAAGGGGCGCGGCACCGGAAAGGCCGCTGGCCGGGCCTTCTCTGCTGGAAGCCGTGCGGGCCGAAGTGTCGGCAAGGCTTGGCAGGGTAGCCGATACCGAGAGGGTGAACAATGTAATAGCCGATGTGATGGTGGAAATGTCTTCCCTCCCGAACAGCGGCATGGCCCCGGAAAATGCCCCGGTTCCGAACGGAGCCGATGCCATGCTTGTACGCAGTGTCGATTTTCCCAAGGGCGCGGGAGCCTCCCGTTCTCCCGGAAACATTCTGCTGACCGATGTGGTTGCGCCAGGGCCGGACGGGCCGGGTATGGGGTTCCTGGAATTTTCTGCCGGGTCTTTCGAGTTTGCCTTTGCCGCGCATGAGGTTTTGACCGTGCTTGAGGGTGCGCTTGTTGTGACAGTGCAGGGCCACTCCCTGCGAGCCGGTCTGGGAGATGCCGTGCGGGTTTCTGCCGGTACAAGGGCCACCCTGTCCTCAGAGGGGTATGTACGTTGCCTTTACAACCTCTGGCCCGGGTAACGGGAAACAGGAAATCCCCCCAATCCGGGCAGGGGATATGTACGGCCTCGATCAGAGTATTTTCAAGGCGAAAGGACTTCTCGATGGCGGATTGAGCGGAAAGTGTCCGATTTTTCTGGTAACTGCGCGAATGTGAACACCCCGGAGGCTTCCATGTTTTTTTTGACCGAAGATGATATACGGGCGCGCTGCCCCCAGGCAGGAAGCACCCTGACACTGTCGCCGGGGGAACGGCTTACCCCTTCCGCTGCCGAATATGCCGCAGGTTTGCGTATAACTGTACAGCCGTGCGGTGAAGAGGGTTGCCGTGCCCGGCCCGGGGTTGCCGGACAAACCGCTGCGCAGTCCTGTGCCATGACCTGGCTTGACGAAAAGACTCGAGTTCCCAAAACCCATGCCAATATTGTATTGCGCGGCAAGCTCGATTCCCTGCTCGCAACAGCCACGCTGGCCCAGACGCAATTCGACCCCAAAGACCGTTTGCCCTCGCTCCTGAAAGAATGCCTTGGGGATGTGGCCGCGTGGATCATGCAGATTCTTGCCGCTGAAGTGAGCGGGGAAGAGCCGCAGATAAAGGGCATGGGCGGCCTTGATGTGGAAGCCTTGCACACGGTTTCCCGCGAGCCTTCCCGGTATATAGGCATGGAACATTGCATGGCCGATGCGTCCCTTGGCGGCAACGTGGCCCTGGTGAACTGGCTGCGTGCCCTGACCCGCGAGGTGGAGGTCGAAGCCATTCGTCTTTTGCCGGCGCAAAGCGGTATTTGCCATGCCCTCAACCGCCTGAGCAGTGCCCTGTATGTGTTGATGTTGCTGACCATTGCGGCCCAGAAGGGCCGCGATGTGGCCCTTCGCAGTTAACATGTCCGCCTGTCGGCAAGGGGAAGTGTTTTCCGGTTGATGGTTGGGAAAGTAATTTGAAACAGCGGGAAATAAGGCAATGAACGCGACCTTGAGAGCAAACACAACGCGGGCAGCAGATGTAAAGGGATTTGGCAGCGGCTTTGCCGTGCCTGTTTCCGGGGCGCTGTTTCCCTCCTTTGTGCCTGCTGCGCAGAAAGCCCCTGCGGGAGCGTTGCCGGAAAGCGCGAAAAATCCCCTGCTTGCGCGGTGCGTGGAGCTTTTGCGCTCAAAACCTGCCCGTATCCTGCTTCCGGACGGGGAAGACATGCGCGCTGTTGCGGCAGCCGTGCGCCTTCGCCGCGAAGGGTTGGCCTACCCCGTTCTGGTGGGCTGCCCGCTGACCATCCGGAAGATTGCCCAGGAATATTTCCGGCGTAACGGCGGGGCCGTGACGCCGCTTGAAATTGCAGATCCCTCATCCCCCGCGCTGTTGCAGAGAAACCTTGCCGAATACATACGGCTGGCAGCCGGGCAGGGCAAAAAGATGGACGACAGCGAAGCCGNGCGGTTTGCCCTTACCGGCCTTGGNGCGGGCGCTCTTATGGTTCGCCTTGGCGATGGGGAAATAGGGNTTGGGGGCAATATTTCCCCCACATCCGACACTCTTCGTGCGGGGTTGCGGGTTTTTGGCACTGCTCCGGGCAGCAGAACCGTNTCCGGTTTTTTTTTCATGGTGGCCCCGGAGCATACGGGCGAGGGCGGCAGGGTGCTGATATTTGCCGATGGCGGCGTCATTCCCGAACCCACACAGGAGCAACTGGCAGACATTGCCATAGATTCGGCCCGCCAGTTCCGCCGCATGACAGGAGATGAACCCCGCGTGGCAATGCTGTCTTTTTCCACCTGCGGCAGCGCGAAACATCCGCGTGCAGAATTTGTCAGGGAAGCCTGCGCCCTTGTGCGCCAGCGTGCACCGGGCCTTGTGGTGGACGGGGAATTGCAGTTTGACGCTGCGGTCAACCCTGCGGTTGCAGATAAAAAATCCCCCGGCTCCCCGCTGGGTGGTCGCGCCAATGTGCTGGTGTTTCCCTCTCTGGAGGCCGGAAATATCGGATATAAAATTGCCCAGTATCTTGGCGGGTATCTGGCCCTTGGCCCTCTTCTTCAGGGATTGGGCGGGGGCTGGCATGATTTGTCCAGAGGTTGCAGTGCCGACGATATCTACCAGATAGCGCTTGTCGGCACGGTATTGCATCGCGAATAGGCGCGAAACCGACTTGCCGTAGAAACGGCATGAAACAAATGGGACACAGTGAAAGGAGTGCTGGTATGGATGCTCTCGGATTGATTGAAACCAGAGGACTTGTTGGACTTATTGAAGCAGCGGACGCAATGGTAAAGGCCGCAAGGGTAACGCTTATTTCCTATGAACAGATCGGCGGCGGCTATGTAACCGCCATGGTTCGCGGCGATGTGGCAGCCTGCAAGGCCGCTACCGATGCCGGGGCAGCCGCTGTGCAGCGCGTGGGCGGCGACCTTGTGGCTGTCCACGTTATTCCGCGTCCCCATGCCGACCTTGAAACCGTGTTCCCGCTTCAGCGTAAATAAAACCGGCAGCCCTGCGCACTGCTGTTTTCCAGGGCGGCCATGAAAGGCAAAAGCACTGCTTGAGGGCAGAGCCACTTTGAAACGCCGCATTCGGAGTGGACGGCGAACATGCGTTTCGCCTGTTCCCCGGTTGCGCGGACAATACTTGCGCTGTTGTCTGCCGGAGCATTTTCAGGAAAAAATGGTTCCGGTGCGTTCGCCCTTCATGGAGAGCCAGGATTTACAGGGTCAGGCCCCATAGAGGTTGTTATGGAACTAGCCAGAGTCGTGGGTCAGGTTGTAGCCACAGTCCGTTCAAAAGGCTTGCCGCATAATTCTCTTTTGCTGGTGGACATGCTCGATCACGAGGGCAATTCCACCGGCAGAAGGGAGGTGGCGCTGGATACCATTGGCGCCGGAGAAGGGGAATGGGTCATTCTGGTTCGCGGCAGCGCCGCAAGCCGGGTATGCTCCCCGGAAACTCCTCTGGATCTCGCCGTGGTGGGAATTGTGGATCAGGTGTCAAGCCGGGCAGGAACCATGTATTCAAAGAACTGACGCATACTGCCGCCTGTTTGCGCGCATGGCTTTCATGCGCGGAACCGGGGCGTGGCAAAGGTGAATGATGAGTATGTCGCTACACCAACAGGATGTTGAAAAAATAGTTATGGAAGTGATGCGCCGTCTGGCTCCTGCCGGGCAGACGGCCGCAAGCCCTGCGGTGCCGGAACCGGGCGACGAGGGCATTTTTGAAAGCCTTGATGCCGCTGTTGCTGCCGCACGGCAGGCATATCCAAAGGCTCGAACCATTGCCGTGCGCGACAGGGCCATTGCCGCCATGCGCGACGCAGCGGAAAAAGCTGCCCGCGAACTGGCGGAACTGGCAGTTTCTGAAACCGGCATGGGCAGGGTGGATGATAAAATTGCCAAAAAACTGCTGGTAGCCAGAAGAACTCCGGGAACCGAAGCTCTGACCCCCCTAGCCATTACCGGAGATGCGGGCTTTACACTGGTGGAAAATGCCCCCTGGGGCGTCATTGCCTCGGTCACGCCTTCCACCAACCCGGCGGCCACGGTCATCAATAACGGCATCAGCATGATTGCCGCCGGAAACGCTGTTGTTTTCGCCCCGCACCCGGCAGCCAAAAGGGTTACGCAAAAGGCCATTCAGCTTATGAACCGGGCCATTGCCGGGGCCACGGGCATCAAAAACCTGCTGGTGGCGGTGCGCGAACCGACCATCGAGGTGGCGCAACAGCTCTTTGCCTACCCCGGCATCAATCTGCTGGTGGTTACGGGTGGAGAGGCGGTTGTGGAAGCTGCCCGCAAGCACGCCACCATGCGCGTCATTGCGGCCGGGGCCGGAAACCCTCCGGTGGTGGTGGACGAAACCGCCGATATTGTCCGGGCGGCACGCAGTATTTATGACGGAGCCTCCTTTGACAACAACATTATCTGCGCGGATGAAAAGGAAATAATTGCGGTTGAAACCATTGCCGATGAACTCAAGCGGGAAATGAAAGCCCTTGGCGCAGTGGAAATTACCCTGGAGCAGGCCGAGGCCGTGGCCCGAGTGGTCATGCGCGATTACCCCGGCCCGCGCCCCGCCGCCAACCCCAAATGGGTGGGCAGGGATGCTGCGAAAATTGCCGCTGCCGCAGGCATATCCGTGCCTGAATCCTGCCGTCTGCTCATTGTGGATGCGGGCAGGGATCTTGACCATGTTTTCGCACGGGTAGAGCAGATGATGCCTGTTCTGCCCCTGCTCCGGGCCGGAGATGTGATGGAAGCCGTACAGTGGGCCTTGAAGCTTGAACGGGGCCTTTGCCATACCGCCGGTCTGCATTCCCGCAACATAGACAACATGCAGCATATGGCGGAAGCCATAAATACCAGCCTTTTTGTGAAAAACGGGCCGCACATTGCCGGGCTTGGGGCTGGAGGGGAAGGGTGGACTTCCATGACCATATCCACCCCGACGGGTGAGGGCGTTACCTCGGCCAGAACCTTTATCCGGCTGCGCCGTTGTACCCTTGTGGACAATTTTCGCATTATTTAGGGCCGCAGTATGCTTGTTTTGCTTGGTCTTTCAGCCCTTTTTATCGGGGTTCTCATCGGTGCAACCGGGGTTGGCGGCGTTCTTCTCATCCCCGCGCTCATGTTTTTTGGCGGGTTGGGTACACACCAGGCAATGGCTACGGCCCTGTTCAGCTTTTTTTTCGCAGGTATTCTTGCAACCTATATTTACCAACGATATGGCAGTATTAGCTGGAATGTGACCCTTCCCGTGCTTTTGGGCAGTTTTCTTTCAAGCTATGCAGGGGCATGGGTGGGCAGCCTTGCCTCTGCCCGTCAACTGAACATTCTGCTGGCGGCAATCATTCTCCTTTCCAGTTCCTATGCCCTGCTTCCCAAGCGTGAAGCTACCATTGCCACAAGCATTTCAGGCAGGGCCAGCACAGGGCTTCTGTTTGGCATAGGTCTTTTTACGGGTTTTTTTTGCGGCATGACCGGAGCGGGCGGCGGCATAATTTCCGTGCCGGTTATGCTCATTTTCGGGTACGCAACCCTGCCCACCATTGCCACAAGTCAGGTTTTGCAGTCCATTGTCTCGGTTTCAGGTTCTGCCAGCAACTGGTCAAGCGGCTTCATTGTCTTTTCTGTAGCATGGTGGATAACGCTTTGCGAACTTGCGGGCATTACCCTTGGCGTGCGCATTGCCCACAGGGTTCCTGTTGCGGTGCTGAAAAGGTGCGTCAGCTTTTTCTGTATTGCCATCGGCCTGTTTATTGCGTTCAAGGCGATATTTTTTCAGGATGCCTAGAGCATTTTCACTTTGAAAATGCTCTAGCGGACGATGGCGCAAGCCTCGTCCGCGCAAACGAGGAGTAGGCGAAATTCATTTTCGCCGCCAACTTCGAGTGCAGCGTTTCAAAGTTACATTGCCTTAGAAAAAATCCCCCTTTTCAGCGGTACAGAGGTTCCTTGCGGGCAATAGTGGGGGGGGGGCGGTTTGTGGCAATATTGCATCGTATGCTCCCCGAGCAGCGTCAATAGAGACTGACTCTG
>JGI994J12354_10002462_pt1 | contig 18041 bp, 14 predicted proteins | sample IntmicLarv3ML3BL_FD_12354 | JGI IMG/M metagenome (IMG submission 12354)
CATCACCCAATTCAGTGTTCTTCTCATGTTAAGCAACTCTCTTCATTCAATAGTAGCATGGTGATAGTGTGGCTAGACTTTTCCGAAATAAAAAATTTCACTAAAAGGCTTGCAAATGGGATATTAGTGTGATAAACTAAGTAAAGTTAGTGATTTGGGATCTCCGTAAAAGTACACGGTGTACTTTTACGGAGATCCCAAAATCACTAACTTTACTTAGTTTATCACACTAATATCCCATTTGCAAGCCTTTTAGTGAAATTTTTCCAAAAAATTCGTCCAAGCATTCCCTTTATTATCCGACAGATACTGTAAGGGGCTATTCCGTAAAAGTACACTATTTCGGAAAAGTCTAGCCACACTATCACCATGCTACTATTGAATGAAGAGAGTTGCTTAACATGAGAAGAACACTGAATTGGGTGATGCGCACTGTATCTGTTGTCCTGTCATGCGTTTTAGTAGCGTGTCTAGGCTTAGCAGGTTGTACAACCGAAGCGGAACACCCACTGGAAGGGCAGCCAAGCCCCCTTTCGGAAACGGCAAAGTCTCCTTCTGGAAGTAATAATGCTGCGGTGCTTTGGTACGATAACACCATGTCCATGGCTGGTTTTGTGAAAGCCCAAAACAGGGGAACATTTGTCAATTCAATCAATGCCATAGTATCTACTATGCTTGTCTGGACCGATGGACGCACATATAAGGTGCTGGATGGCCCGAATGAAGACGGCTGGCTGGACTGGGTTGATTATTCTGAAGGACGCTTTAAGGCAGCAGCGATAAACCAACCAGTAAACGAAACTTTCTATACTTTCGGAGGAAGAAAAAAATTCCAAGAGAATACGGGGCCGTTACGGCTTCTCTTTCCAACGGATGGTAGCAGACATAAAAGTCCAGTGGACTTCGGGAATCTTAACATATTTATTACGGATTTAAAAGAGCAAAACATGAATCTGGCCGACCTTGCCCGGATTCTCCATGACGCTTGCGAGGGCTATGATAACCACGGCGTAGTTCTCTATGCTCTAAGATCTGGCTTTACGGGAGAATGCTACATGAGTAACAACGGCTCGGTTATTGATGGCGAGGCAATCACAAACATGGTTTCTTTTGAGATGAACAATGACCCTCTTCAATACTACATTCTTGCCAGCGGCGCAACTCCTGACGTTTTGATGTTTGCTCGCTCTTTTGAGCAAAACCTAAGGCTTAGCAACGTAAGCGATTATGAATCTTTCACGTTGCTTTCCAATGGTGGTCTGCGGGCGGCGGAGTCAAAAATGTTTTCCCCTGCAATGCAAACGGGCACTAACGGCGAGGCCCGCAAAACGCTGAAAGGCACTACATCAAAAGACTTGCCGCTTGACGAAATCCACGGTTCGTTGCAACTCAGGCCGGAAAAAAAGATAGAAGCTTTATATCAGAATTATAAGGTGGATCGCACCGTGTTCGGGTATCGTTATGATGGAACAAACAACAAAAATTGCAATACCGCTCTGGCGAAGATATACATACCTCTGCCTGGTCTATTGAAAAAAGGCGGGGAGGAGGATGTCGGCGCCAGCAAAGAAGTAGCAGTGCAGTGGGTGTTCCTAGAGGATGCAAATGGAAAGCCCCCGGCAGGAACCCTGGGCGTGTTTTTGGGGGATATGATGACCCTGCGCTACGGCAGTCGCGGCGGATGGATAAGCGCCGAGGAGGCGGACTATGATCTCCTAAAAGTTTACGCCTCCGTCGTAGCGAACGGAACGGAACAAAAGCTGTGGGACAACAATAAAGATAACCGCACAGCTTATATATGCAGCAACCCGAGCGGTGCGCTAGAGCTGACTATAGAAATCACTGCCACCGGGAATGCAGGCGATAATCTGCAAACTCGCGCAAAGAGCGGCTACCTTTCTATTCATATCCCCCTATATGCCCGCATGCCAAAGAGCAATCAAATCCCTGCCTGGGTAAATGAATGGGACTTTGACTATAATCGAGATACAGGAAAAAAGGACAAATTTTTGAGAACAGACGGGCTGGATGCTTTCTTTGCCGCCCTGCTGGGCACCACGAGGAACCCCTTTTGGGAAATACCACTAGCCATTTTAGATGTGGACATTGATATGTGCAATGGGGCGTTGGATGCATAACTGCGCATATGCGGCTCGTTTTGAACTCGAGCAATATTACATTGGGAGGCTGCTATAATGGAGAAAAAGGCAAAATCAAACCGCAACTGGATACTTGGAGCACTCTTGTTGATGGTGGCAGTTATTGTCGCCATTGTCGTGAACATCTTCCTCGCAAATGGGCAGGTGGAGGTGCAGGCTCCGAACGGCGACTATGAGTCCCGCATGGGACAGTGGATTTCTATTGCCCTGATACCATTGTTTATCTTGGTCCCCGGGGCGTATCTGCTCTCATACAGGAAAATGAGCAAAGGTATTCCAAACACAAAAATCAGCGCACGGACGAAGGTGGCCGTCATTTTAGGGTTTGCTACAGCGGCGCTGGCAACTGCGCTGGTATTTGTTGCATCCTTCGTGTTTCAGCAGTTAAATACATCTGAGCTATACCCAGCATGGGCAATCAACCCGATTCTAACGGGTGGGGTAATGTTTGTTGTGACGCGCTGGATGTCTCCGTGGCCCAACTGATAAATATCACCGTAAAGAAAGGAACTGCTATGAGTAAACTCATTATCACAATCGGCGGAACCGGGGCACGCTGCGGGTCGGCTGCTGCCTTTGCCCTAGCCGCGAATATGTTTTCGGGTAGCGGGAAGATCGGCATTATGCCGGTAGACAAGGACGCTGGAAACGGCACATCACGTACTTTTAACGACTATATTAGCAACACCTATGCGGGGATTGTAAATGCGTTAGGGAAGGATAATCCAGATCGTCCCTTTGCAAGATTCGATCTTGTGCTAGAGACAAACTGGAAGTTGGATTCGCTCTTGGATCGTGGCACAGGGGTCAGTGATACCTTGCGGGATTATTGCACTGACCTTTCGCAAAGATTTTTGCCACTGTTTTATACGGAGGCCGAGCAGAGTATGAATCTGCGGGATGGCTTCAAACGCCATCCCAATATAGGAGCACTTGTTTTTGAAGCTGTCAAGAATGATCCAGCATTCAATCAAGCGATTGATAAGGTGCTGCAAGAGGCATCAGGCGGGACGGCAGAGATTTTCATTATGGGTAGTATTTTTGGCGGGACGGGTGCGAGTATGTTTCTGAATCTCGCTGAATATATCCGCCGTCGTGCGCAGAAAAATGAGTGTAGCAGACATACTAGAATCGGCGGAGCTTTGATGCTCCCTTATTTCAAAATTCCATTAGCCCCGAGTGATGTGAGACGTACGGGCGATTATGTAAGCGACGAAGACCTTGACGAGGCAACCCAAACCGCTCTGCAGTACTATAAGTCTATTCCTAACCTCGTCCGTCATGGCAACAAGGATGGCTGCGAACCGGGTTCTGCGATTTTCGACGCGCTCTATCTCATCGGTCTGAACCCACATTGCGCAACTCGCCACGACGAGGACGAACATCCACCGGTATATGCGGAGGGCGGATCTGGACAAGAAAGCGAATGCTGTGTGGTGGACTTCATGGCTGCCAGTGCACTCTGCCATTTCTTTGATGCCTCGGAAAAAGAGCAAAAAAGCGAAACTGATACGCCGCTGTATGTCCAGCCCGGAACACCAGATCAAAACCTCTATACGCTTCTCTTCAGCGACAGCAAAAGTGAAGAATTGCAAAAAATTGGTTGGGAAAACCTTCCTCCAAACGCGAAACCGATGCAAACACTGTTTCGATTCGCAGTGTATATCTGCGGATATCTCTATCCGGATTACCGCAACGCAGATAATAAACGGCACAGCCTCTATTTTAAGCTGCAAAACAAGCAACAAAGTGCAGATATGTTGGAGGGTATCTATCAATTCTGTTTCCGCTTCCTGGAGTTTTTCCTGCCCGTGGCAGCAACCAGAGCAGGTGGGGACACGATTTGTGAATTAGCGGACATCGGGGCTCTGAAGCGTTTGTTGGATTTTTGTCAAAAGGCCAACTATGACGACGAGGCTGTTGGCACAGTCATAAGCAATACGTTTCCGCAACCCTTGCCTGTAGACAGTAGAGAAATTACCAGCAAACTCATCGGAGCCAAGAAGAGCATTGCAGACGAAAAAGAGCTAATTGCAAAGGTTTATGCCCTTTGCTCGCGTGAATAACGGATAGAGGAGGAAGAGCTATGCCACGTCTACCGCATATGTCCCTGCCGGTGGAGCAGGAATTGCAGCAAGAGGCAAATAACCGGCTCGAAAAGTCAGCGAGGGATCCAGGGTTCGTGCGTCTGGGAGCCGGAAGGATTGACATTGACCAGATTGCCGAATTCATGGGCAAACCCAAGCCATGGGGCACACATTCTGTCCCTTCGTTTCTTGCACCTTTTTTGGTGCTAAACAATGTGACACAAACGGCTGCTTCTCGATTTCGCGAGAAGGAGGCCAAACCTGAAATCTGGGATCAGTCTGCACGGGTGCTGGATAGCTGGCTGAGTGTTCTATGCCTTTATTTATTCCAAGACAAATTGGGAGTCAGCGTAAAATTTACATCCGCACACCTATATGAGAATGCACCTTTTGGCACAACTCGGACACAGTCATCTTCTGAGCAGAGTACTGCGCAAAGAAGCCGAAAAGCGGACGCGACCCAAGACATAATCCGCGCATTCAAAACCGCAGGACGGGCAGCTTTTGACCCTCAGGGCGGTAACCCGCCTTTCTGGTTTTTAACTGAACTGCAGGCGCAGTTCGGCGGAAATGCGCATACATTTGCCATCTTGGATGATGAGTTAATGCTCTGCCCTACCATTCTCTCTTCCGATGCCCTCCGTGCATTCAAACGCTATGTGCCTTGGTACAATACCGGCGAGAACAAAATTCGTGACCACTTGATAGAAATCGGCTTCGGTGAAAAAAGGCTTACTGCCCGTGGCCAAATGCTCTACAACACGCTCAAGACGATTGAGGCGAACCTTAACGCCCCGGCACTTGGGATTGGCAATATCTCACTTTTGATTCGATATCTGGAACTTGCAGGCAACGCCGTTAAATCAGACGGCGTACCTTTCTCAGTAGCAGCAGAAGAAAAAACATACAAGTACATTGGCAAGGGAAAGGATTGCCCTTCATACAGGGAGCAGCAGATGCATGTATCCCCTTCACTCGGTGTCATCGCAAAAATGTTTTTGGATAGAGCTGTTCAGAGCAAGGCGCCTGGGATTGAAAGCACTTGGACAGATGAAGCTGTTCTTGTTCCGTTGACCGATGAGCAGTTTCAAGCTTTTAAGGCGAATTTCCGCACAGCCCCTCTGTTGATTCCAAACCTGCTGCCTGTAAACGGTACCCGACTTTACCTACTACCGCCTGTCCATAATGAAATATATGAATATCTGCATGATATCCATGGTGAAAAAAGCGTGGCCATGGTGCAGGGCCCAGAAGTCACTGTACGCAGCGAAGCCGCAAAGTCGCTGTTCAGAGTAGAAGTGACCATGTCCTTCTTCGATAAGGAGCGGGAAATGATTACTCGGATTCGTGAATATGTGATTAGTCTTACCCCGGAAATTAAGAGTACGCTTTGGCTGATGGACAGCCTACCGTACCTTTCCCTTTGGCCGGATGTCAATTTGCCAGAAGAAAAATGGGGGTTGTACCTCGTAGCACAGAGTGGCGGCACGTTGGACGGAAATGAGAAGCTGCTGCAATTGTTGCGCGCGCTGGTGACAGACGCTGAGTGGCGGCAGAAGCTCAGTTTTGAGAACGGAAAGCTTGAAAATGGCGGTCGCTATATCTGGGCAAAGGACCTGCATCTGCGGGTAGATCAAGTTGAGCCTGCGCGGCGTATGTCTCGCGTCCGGGGTGTTCTGCCTTGGACGGTGCATCAGTGCAGCAAACGCCCAAATAACATCAAGCTCTATGCTCCAGATGGAGAAAGCGTGATATCCAGTCTCAACTTGAAGCCTATTCCGGAAAATGATCAACGTAAGCAACCGGGAACTAGCACCGAAAAATATCAAGTAGCCCTTGATTTTGGCACCAGTTCCTCCTTGATGTGGATTGCACCGCTCCGGGCAAATGGTACTTCCGGGACGCAACGCTCCATAATTTCTGGCGTGGACTATATTACAGATCTCTTCGTGCAAACCAATGGGGCTAGATTGGCCGACTTCCATAGATATTGCTGGATTCGTGAGGGCAACGAAACTATGGATGATAAAAACCTGCTGGGCAAGGTAAACTCTATCGCTATTGTATATGGCGAAACAGGCGAACCGAAGTTGCTAGATCGCACGAGAGAAATTATTCCATTTGTGAACGGTTCCATTTTGCGACGTGATGTGAAAGTATCAGAGGATGTGTCCCACACATACAAACCGCTCACTGATTTTGGCGTTTTTGCAGGGCTCAAATTTTTTGACGTGGAGGATGATAAGGGTAGCAATGGCGAGGACCGGTATTGGGACGATGCTCTTTGTCTGTTCTTTGCCCACCTCCTAACGCTTGCTGCGCTGGATGCTCGGATGAGCGGTGTGGCAAATGGGAATTTGAGGTTGGTTGCCGCTGGTCCCGATAGAGGCGTGTTTGAACGAATGAATACGACGCTTTTCCAGACACTGGCGCTTATGAATGTGCAACAATTCAAAAATGTGTTTGAGAACGAACCGGTGAAAGTCTATGCTGAGGCGAACGCAGTACACGCTTATATGGAGGAAATGCGTCCGGAAGCAAGTTGCTTTGTCCCCGTAAAGGGCGGTGTGATTGTAGATATAGGGGGCGGAACAACGGATATATATATAGCTCATGGGAAACCGAAAAAAGGAACCCCCGTGCGCGCCTCTTTCCATCTGGCGGGCGACAGATTGATACGCAGGGCAATTGTTTATGCCAGCGCAAAGCATCCGCTAGGAGGTAGTACACAAACGCCCCGCCAACCCGGTTTGCAGGAGTTGAGTATGCTCTTGGCAGAATCGACAAAAGAAAGCACAGAATTACGCCAAAGGTTTTTGCGCTCCTATGAACACGCTATGCGCAGCAACGTACAAAACCCCCGAAATGAGAACGAAAAATGGCTTTCCTTCCCTTCAAGCGTTGAGGCTGTTCGCAATATGTATCCTTCGTTAGCGGAACTTGTTGACGTGCTGATGGGGACGTTCCCGCCGCGTTATGAACTTGTGACTACTGCTACAAATCTACAGTCGGGATCGGTGGGCGGAAGTACGCCAGCAGTAAGTATGGTCGCTGTTTCGGAAGTCCTCAAGCTTCATTATCTGCTTTTGTTCTGTCTTGTTGCTGAACTACTAAAAAAGAATGCCAAGGGCTTAGATGTTAATAACTGGAAAGAGATCGACATATTCCTTTCCGGCTACGGCTCGCGAGGCTTGGGGTTCTGTTGTGGAATGTCTTTGGATATGGTGGATGGTGTTTGTGCAAACAGCTTATTCTTCACCGAGGTTTTGAGTTCCGTTATTAAAAAGGTAGCTGGACTGCCGAAGGAAACAAAAATTCGATTCGTGATGCCTTTCGAGCAGGAAAAAGTGGAGGTTGTGCGTGGCCTATTCTGCTCTAGAGCACTATTGGAGCCTGCTTTCAACGATACCGATGACCCGTCTGAGACATCCCAAACGTTTGGCGACACAAGTAGAGACTCTGTCGAATTTACCACTGAACTCGTGAGCCAAAAGGCAGCGGAACTCGAAGAGACCTACAGGAAAGCTGTCGAAAGCATTCCAAACAATACGATGACGCGCTGGTTCCGTGATCGATATAAAACCTTATTGAAGGATTGCGAGGGCTTTGCAGAAATCGGCTATCAAAATGAAACAAGCTTTGAAAGCGTCCGACAGAAAGTCATCAACTATGCTGAGGAAAGTCGCCTTCAGGAAGTCTTTGGTGAGCAGGGCTTAGGCGTGTGGTATTGGCTCAAAGTAATTGAAATGGCGATTCGTCGCTGGGGCGAGCTCCCCAAGGGCTGGGGAAAAACGCAGAAAAAGAAGTCTGAACCGCAGCAGGAGAATGAGGAGCGAGAATAGTCCTGCAAATAAAAGTCAAGCCCAAAATGCGAACATTTCGTGAGCTTACATCACGGCCCAGAGGTGAAGCAGAGGAGTCATAGCGAAGCCCAGCGGTAGGCAGTGCGTTTTTGCGAGCCGCCACTGTAGCTAGGCGTGATGGTAATCATGGGCCAATGCCGCTTTGCGGCATCGCCCCACATTCCATCATGTTTTGTTGGGCGTTGTCAATGTCGGGGAGTATTTTTTCGCCTGCCTCCTGGACGCAAAAAAATCTCCACCCTACCATTGACAAGGAAAGTAACTACGCGTTCAGCGTTTCGAGATATTCTTTCACACGGGCGTAGTAAATGCGTAGGGACTTGTTTGCGGCGGCGGTGGTGCACACGTAGTATTTCTTGCCTTCGGCGCGTTTTTGGGCGTAAAACAGGTAAACAGGTTCATTCTGCGGCTTGCATTGATTGAATTGTTGCAATTGGCATACACCCTTTTCTCGTCGCCGATTCAATCTGTTGATTGAAACGAACGCGCCGGCTCTTGGCTGGCGGAACTACCTGCGCAAAACGAACGGCTGCGAACAAGAGGGATGGCTGACCGACTATTCTGCGGGCGCGAAGCCCTTGGAGGCGTTCGTCAGACCAATTACCCCCTTATTCTAACAGCTTTGGCGCGAGAACGAAAACAGACACGGCTGGCTGCCGTGCCCGTAACCGTAATTATATTCTAACAGGAAGGATTGGCAAGAAATGGATATCGAGGATGCACTGCGAGACAAAGTGATGCGCTTCTTGGGACTCGTAGCAACTGTTGTGATAAATGGTCTTGATCTGTTTTCCAATTTGGAAAGCCTCTTGAAAAACCATTTCGACTTCGATCTTATTGGTTTCGGATTCACAAAAAGCAACCCCGCTGTGTATATTCACTTTGGGATTATAGTGCTTTGCCTAGTTATATACTATAGCTTTTTGCGTAAATGGGCTTGGTCAAAATTTATACGAAATCGCTTTGTATTTGGCATTGCATTTTTGACTGTGGGTTTGTTTGTGTTGCTGGCAGGGCTCCTGAAAGACCGCACGCTTTGGCCAATTATAGTCTTGAGCGCATCATACATAGCGTTGGTTTGGACAATTCTATGGACATTGATTCCCGGAGTGGTTTATTTCAAGAAGTTTTACGCCAAGCTAGCTCGCTGGTTTGACCGTTTGAATCGAACGGGAAACACAATTCAAAATGTATAGGCGGTAGTGGAGGTTATGAAGGATCATCACATTTTTTTCTTAGGCGGGACAGGTATCCGCGTGGCACAGGCTTTAGTGTTCGCCTGCGCCCATGGTTTGCTTTCTGATACACGGTTACATTTAACCGTCTTGGACACGGATCACGAGGAACAGGCAATCAAAAAGCTGGAGAAAACCATAACACTCTACCAAAAGTTGCACATACGATGGGACATGCTGCGAAAGGACCGAATTAAGCAAAAACACCCCGGTGCGCAGTTCCCTCTATTTGGTGCGAAAATTGCGGATTTCAGATGTCTCCCTAGTTTTCTGCAGAACACCTCATCGGGTCCCTCCACCCTTCGGAATGTCTTGTTAGAGAGGAACCTTCCGCGCGCCGCGTATGCGGTGTTGCATGGTACATTTGGAGATCACTTTTTCTATCAGGTAATTGATAATGGGCTTTACGCAAACCCAGCTGTGGGCGCATATCTCCTGCGTGACAAGATGGTGGACAACTCTCCCCCGAATGGTTTCCGCGTGGCTGTAGACCAACCTGACCAAAACGAAAAGGTTGCGCTCTGCGCTTCCTCCTTTGGTGGAACCGGTGTCGCTGCCGCAGAAGTGATGCTGAAAGAATTCAGTGCCGAAGAGGAACGGCATGGGGAGTGGTACAAGAATAAAATGCAGGTAAGCACTTTTCTGGTCCAGCCATATTTTACAATAAAACCAAGAGCAGGTTCAAATGATTACTGGGATGCGGATGAAGCGAATCGCCGCCATGCAGAGGTAAAGCGACACTATGAGCGTCGCGGTGATATTCGGATGAAATTCATCGAACCCGCGCATAAGGGGAAATGGATGCGTGGAGTGTATAAGGATCACGAACAAGAGAATCTGCCAGATATCACGGAGTGGATGGCGGCAATTGAGATTGCGGCTTGGTTGTACGACAATAACGAGAATGAAACATGGAGATTACGCGCAGAAATGATGCAAGCGCGGGAGCTCTTTTATGAATTATCGGTGATTTGGACAAAACGGTTCGAGCCTGCCCAGAAGTACGGTCCTATGTTCTTTTCCGCATTTTATCGTCGCTGTAAAGGTTGCACTAATAGATGTTGGTTCCAGGAAGGTTGCCGAGAGAATCTAAAGGACTTTCTGAACGAATACTACAAGTGGCACCGCGTATCGCAAACTGAAGACTACACAGATGCGTCTGATTTATTTGTAGTCTGTAAAAACGCGCATGGAATTGACATGATGGATTTATATGACGTAAAATTAGTTAAAGAGAAGGATGAATTCTCTTTTGAAGACAAACAGTTTGAACACGGCAAAAAGCTCTGGCGGCTGGCGGCAAGCAAAGGGTACGACGGGATGGAGGACTTGTTCTCTGGCCTGTATTACGATCTGGGGAGGATGACATAATGAGTAGTGGCGAGCATCAGAAGAAAAACGCAGGCTATCCAAGCGTGGATAGTTGGGTTTTGCACGCTCAGGAATACTTTCTGACATTGGAAGCGTTGGGCAGGGATAGTTACGACTATCTACGGGCTATCATCGATTTACGGGAAGGCCGTCCCCGCGAATCCATTTGCAGTATTTATAAATCTGTAACTTGGGATATGGTCGCGTTCACGCAGCAGTGGATTAGCCTGCTTTCCGCAATTGCTCAATGGGGCGTGAAGCCTATTCCTCTGCGGCTAATGCTGTTGCTCAACAATGGCGCGAAAGAATTCCCTCTGAACAAAGACGAGCATCCACATATTTGGCTACGTGTGACAAAAGCCAATTATCTTCCCAAAGAGTTCGCGATAGCCGCTTGGGCAAAATGTAATGACATTTCTAATGCTGCCCCCTCGAGTTGCAATCTTTGTGGAAGTGTCAACTGTCATTATGGTTCCCAAAATACGACACCTGGTACACAACGGAAAGATACTGACGGCTTGGTATGTGGTTTCGCATACAGACCCTATCTCGCGATTCCCTCTAAAGATGCGCCGTACTACTATGAGGGGGGCGACTATTGCGTACCGCCAAGTCTCGATGAATTGGAACGTCTGTATGCATTGCTGATAACGTACCACAAGCTTACGATTGACGTCTACTCCGCAAGCAATCTGTTGCTTGCGCTGGCGAATGTCATTGAGCAACAACTACAAGGCAGATCCCCCCGGAATTATCAACTCAGGGATGTTTCGTTTGTAAAGCAATGCGTCAGCCCAACAGGCGTAAGCAATACTCATTACGAGGATCCATGTGAAATTCATCAACTAGAACAGATTTGAGCTGCACTTCGGGAGATTGTGTGGCAAGATATGCATGCCCCAAAGAACCGCTTTTGTACCACTGGGCACATTATTGATACTGTTCGGCTTTCCCAGTCGGCACCGCCAGACTCAAACTTCAATAAACAGCGCAAAATCCCCTTGCAATCTGCAGCGAAAAGAGAGAAATCCGATTGAAGGACGCTTCCCATAGTCACACGAGATCCAAAAAACACAGAAGATTTAGAGTTTCCCAATCATTCGTTCCCTGAATTTCCAAAAGTTCAGTTGTGCTATAAAAATATCGTTGAAAATTCTCAGTTGAGCATCACCGCCGGTCCGATCACCCAACGGCTCTTTCTTTCGCGAAAAAGCCCGATGTACTTACATAAGTCCATTTTGTAAGTACAGCACAACAGGAATAATCTGGAAAATACGTACATTCGCCCCTTTTGTAAGTACATCGACAAAAGCACACAGTCCGAGGTTTCCGCCTTTTTGCGCTGAAAATAAAATGGCATGAAAAAAGGCACACTTTAGCCGATGACACGGGAAAGTAAATATGATATAATAGTAGCGTGAAAAATTATCAGTCGGGCAAATACCGTCGGGACATCAGTGTCTTGGCGGTATTTTTCTTGGCTGAAACCGCCTTGCGCAGGGCTTTGGCTCTGCGCTGTTTTCATTGATAAGGAGGAGATGATTTCAATGCATTTATTCAGCAAACACCTGTAGCCAGACAGCTGACCACAATTCAAACTGCAACAACCCGATATCACAAAAGGCCCCTTGCCTCCTAATCGCAGCAGCTTGCTGTGAACCGGAAGCAAGGGGTGAAATCATTTAAGGAGAACCTCATTATGACATTCAAAGAACAATTGCATTCCGCTCAGCGCCAGCTGACGAAACTACAGAACGCGCTCTCCCTTATGCTCCTATTTGAAGACGGAAAGCGCTACGACCTCGCCTACGACAAGGCGTTTGAGTTCGCCCATGAGTCCGAAAAACTCACGCTGCTGGCACGAGAAATTCCCGCCTACACCGGGCACCCCGGAGCGAAAGAGCAGATGGATTCTCAAGTGGCGAAAGCAATCCCAATCTCTATTGAACTCACCTCGGAAGGTTGGCTCAAGATGACCATCCCTGCGTTGCTGCCCCGGAAAGAGCGCGGCAACCAGGATTACATACGAGACAATCTCTACCCTGCCATGAAACGCTTTATGGAAGAAAGACCACCGCTTCGCTTTCCCCAGAGCGTGATTATCTTCCGGCACGTGTATAATCGACAACGACCGGAACGGCTGTATCGCGACCACGACAACATCGAACTCAATGCGGTGGTGAACGTGATCGCGCTCTATCTGCTGCGAAGCGATGGGCCGCAACACCTTGAACACTACTACTGCGCGGCCTGCGGCGAGACAGACAGCACTGAAGTCTATCTCGTTCCGCAAGATGACTTCGGCCACTTTCGCGTTGCCTTAAAATCCGGCGAACTTGACGCACCGGAAAGCAAAATTACCCCAATCTAAACCGAAAAAATCATACGTATTCAGAGGCCGTTTTCGGCCTTTTCTGCATACATAGGCGTTGCGAACGCTGAAACACAACAATATCAAGCTTTTTCGGCATATGGACCGCACAGAAAACTGCCATTGATAGCAGTCCATATGCCTAAATCGCATCAATTCAAAGGAGGTAGTTATGGTTACAGTGAAGGCGGGCAGTCATACGTATCAACTCCTGCAGTTGATTGCCATTGCAGGAGAATTTCCAGCGTCATCGTTGCATTTGCTCGGCAAGGAGAGAGTGATTAAGGAGTTGATTCATCGGCTGGAGGTGGTGCAAGATATTCGCTTTCCGCCCGATAAATCTGTGCTGCGAACAAAGATGTTTACGGTGAGCGGTTACAGGGATATGCGCACAGTTCGGTTGAGCAGGGGCGCGCTCCCTTTGCTGGAGAGTTTGCACCCCGAAGCGAGTACGTACTATTTGCGCACGACCCGAAATCATCAGCTTTCCGGTGGGGTTCATCACGTTGGACGCAATCACCGGGTCGGCGAGGCGATTGCCATGGCGATGATGGCAGGGTTCGAGCACCGGCCCTATGCGCTGCCCAAGTTGCAGCGAGGCGTCATCGCGCGGAAGGCGTTCCCCAGACCGAGTTTCTACATCGCGCGGGATATCAAGGGTTCTGAGTTTGACGACATGGACAAGACCATGTTCACTCGGATGGTCGGCGCGCTGTTCTATCCGGGTGGGTGCTATGCGGTCTACAATACGCGAAACGCGGTGATGAAGTGGTCCGGCACGGGCGAGATTAAGGCTCAGATTTTTCTTTCAAGTCTCAACCGGTGCAACGCCAACCCATCCGATGTCAATGCGGCGCTGCTGCTGGGAAATAGTCCGGCAGTGGCGCTTCAAACAGTTCTGGAGTCGGACAAGACAAAGAATCTGCGGAATTCCTCGCGCTTCGATAAGACCTACCAGTGCGTGCACTTCGTCCCCCTGAACTCAGATGGAATTCAGCTTTTGCAAATTCTCACGCTCCCAGACTGGAATGAAAAAATCTTGAATGCTGTATTTGAGTCTGGAGAGAGGCCGAAGGGCTATGGATCCTTTGAGTACGATGCCATCATCAATGGGAGATATGTTTTGTCCCACTTGGACTCAGACTTAGCCAGGCTGATTCGGTTCCGTGAGGGGGTTCGCTATGAGACTGAGACGCGGCCGGGAACGAAGTTCGGGGTGGTGTGTTTCCCGTGGCAGGAGGAGTTTCTGCGGATTTATATGGATGGTTTGGTTGGATTCAGAGTGATTTCGATGGAAAAGCTCCGGAATGCAATCAGCAGTACGTAATTGACTTTTTGTGCCCCGCACGTTATAATAATTATTGTAATGGCGGGCTCAAACCAACTGTCACGAAAGGAGATTCACAATGACAGGAAGCCTGCAAATCAAAAAAGACACCTATTATATGGTTCTCAACCTCTATGGCTCGGACGGCAAGCGCAAGCCAAAATGGATCAGCACCGGTCTGCCGGTCAAGGGCAACAAGAAGCGTGCCGAAAAGATGCTGCGCGACTGTCTGCAGGAATACGAGCAGCAGGAGCTCTCCCCGAAGTACCGCATCGACATTCGCTTCAGCGATTGGGTGCGGCACTGGCTGGAGGACATCCGTCCACGTATAGACGCTGTCACGTGGAAGCAATATGAGGAGGTGGCGGTCGCTCACGTGCTGCCCTACTTCGACGAAAGCGAACTTCCACTCTGCAACGTCACCCGGCAGTCCCTGCAGGATTTCATCGACTGCAAGCGCACCAACGGGCGCAAGGACGGAAAGGGCGGGCTATCGCCGGTGAGCCTGCGGCACTTCAGGAACGTCTTGAACCAGTCCCTCAAGTTGGCCGTACGCAACGACATGATTCCCTCCAACCCATGTGACGGGCTCGTTCTGCCCAAGCTGGAGCATCGCGAGTTCGCGTTCTACACAGGCGACCAACTGCAAACGATGCTGGATGCCGTGAAAGACGAACCGCTCTACCCGCTGCTGCGCGTAGCGGCAATTTACGGCCTGCGGCGCAGCGAACTGCTCGGGCTTCGATGGGACAGCATCGACTTCACTGCCAACACGCTAAGCGTCAAGCACACGGTGGTGCAGCACCGCGAGGTATTCTGCAAAGACAAAACCAAGAACGCCTCCAGCCGCCGGACGCTGCCCTTAACGCCGGACGTGCGCAAGTTGCTGATGGACATCAAGGCCGCCGAAACGCGCAACCGTCGCCTGTTCGGCGGAGCCTACAACGACAACGCCTACATATTCAAGTGGGAGGACGGCAGGCCCTATGTACCGGATTACATCACACGTCGGTTCAGGGAGCTGATGGCAAAGCACGGCCTGCCCAAAATCCGCTTCCATGACCTGCGGCACAGCTGCGCCAGTTTGATGATTGCCCAGGGCTTTACTTTGAAAGATATTCAGGAATGGCTTGGTCACGCGAACATCACAATGACCGCAAATGTATATTCCCACCTGGACATGGGGCGCAAGCAAACCATCGCGGAATCCCTTGCGGGAACATTTCTTTAGTATAGGTGTTAGAAAAGTGTTAGAACAGCGCCCTTTCTTTCAGTCAAGTGAAGCGATCTTGAGGCAAAAAAGAAACCCCTCAACGCCTTACGCGTCAAGGGATTGCGCTATTGGTGGGAGAGAGTGGATTCGAACCACTGAAGTCGACAGACGGCAGATTTACAGTCTGCTCCCTTTGGCCACTCGGGAACTCTCCCACAAAACTATATTATTATAGCATATTTTTTGCGTTTGTCAAGTGTTTTTTGCGCCGTGCACGAGAAAACATCGCAGCGCGCAGAAAAACACAATCTTCCGTAAAAAACCCATGAAATTCCTTGACTTCCATCTGCACAGGGTGTAAACTATAGTCAAACTTTTGATACACCATCGGTGTATGATGATAAAGTAAGGGGACAAGGGAATGAATCGATTTTCCTTTTCAGATAAATTGTTGCAGCAAAGCGTTGTCGATCGCTTGGTAAATCACAATGCCGGACGCGGGCTGACGCCCATCGTCGTAGAGTTTGACTGCACGACCGCCTGCAATCTGAACTGTGCGCACTGCATCAACCGAGAGATATTGGGGCGCAAGTTTTTTACCGAACAGGAATTGCTCGACTACGCGGATTCACTGCATCGCATGGGCGTGAAGGCAATCATTTTGATGGGCGGCGGGGAGCCTTTGATGAACCCGCACATCGATGCCTTTATCCGGCGGCTGAAGGCGTATTCGTTCCAGATCGGCATGATCACCAACGGGGTACTCCTGCACGAGCATTATGACGCGCTCAAGGACATCGACTGGGTGCGGATTTCTATGGACGCGGCAACCGAAGACACGTTTTTTTATCAAAAAAAGCGCCATTGCTTTGATGATGTGCTGCAAAACATCGCCGGGTTTGCCAAGATAAAAACCCGCTGCTCGTTGGGCTATTCGTTCCTCGTCCTCAAGAGTGACCGGTTTTCGAATATTCATGAGCTTGCCGATGCCGCAACGCTGGCAAAATCTCTGGGCTGCGACTACTTCGAAATCAAGCTGCAATTTGAAGATGTTGGCTATAACCATCCTTCTGTATGCCTTGAGGAGGATGAAATAGCAGCCATCGCCGCGCAGATCAAGCAGGCGGAAGCTCTTGCCGCCCCTGGCTTTTCTGTGCTTTCGAACCTGAACATCAAGCGGATGCTCGACCCCCTTTCGTATCCGGATCAGGAGCACATGGCGCAATGCTACGTTTGCCATTTGCGCACGGTGATCACGCCGCAAGGGCTTTATACCTGCTCGTATCACCGGGGGCACCAGCCGATGCTCTACGGCGAAAGCCGCGGCAAGGACTTTGCGCGCGTGTGGCATTCCGATGCGCGGACGCGGCTGGTTGAGCAGATGGACCCCCGCAACTGCGTGAACTGCGCGAGAGGCCCCGCCAACATGCGGATTGCCGAAATGCTAGGCAGTCCTGATTCCTTTGCCGCCGAACCGGATTCCGATTTGTTTATTTAGCGCAGCTGTTATCTTCAAAAAATCGGCCTACTTTTTTATAACGCGTCCGGGCGTTCCGCGCGATGCTCAATTATTTCAGCATTCCTAGGTAAAAATAATTCAGGCCTACTTCGCCATGCTCTCTAACAAAATGATGGAGGAATGCGAATTTTGGCATGACTAACATTTTTACTTTTTGGCTGGCGTACATACACAGCAAGACCGCGACGCCGGGAGGCACGGCCAGTAGAAGAGACCACACAGTTCCATAAAAATCGCCCGCAATTAAACCTCCTATAACACCAATTACACTGGGCGAGAAAAATATGGCGACAGTTAGCAATGCTTTTTTTCTAAAACAATGCATACACATACTTGCGTTGCCCTGCTTGACATCACCGTAGCGCTCAGCCGGATAGGTGTTTACCAGCGTCCTAAATGTCCTGCTTGGATCATTCCATCGCTTAATATGAGGCATGTATTCCGCCCCCTCTAATCGACGCCCTGATTCATACTGAAATAATTTCATACTCTTTCCGCAATCAGGACACACATCGGCGGAATCAAAAGTGTACATTGTCTTTGACATCTGTTCAATCCTCCCACTACTTTAATACAGAATATTATACCCCCCCTTGTGAACTTATTATGGTTTTTTCGTGAATTCATTGTGAACGCTCATATCTCTGCCTGCTTTTCCTCAAAAGCCCTCACAAAGCGGCGCTTGCCCGCTGCACAGTCTCGTGCTCCTCTTGGCGTTGGCGCAAATGTCGAGGAAAATCCCGCCCATGCTCTATGGCGAAAGCCGCGGCAAAGACTTTGCGCGCGTGTGGCATTCCGATGCGCGGACGCGGGTGGTTGAGCAGATGGACCCCCGCAACTGCGTGAACTGCGCGAGAGGCCCCGCCAACATGCGGATTGCCGAAATGCTAGGCAGC
>JGI994J12354_10002463_pt1 | contig 18035 bp, 11 predicted proteins | sample IntmicLarv3ML3BL_FD_12354 | JGI IMG/M metagenome (IMG submission 12354)
CGAAGACGGTACTATCCCCGACCCTATCGGTTATGACGTAAACAAGGAAAACCTCTTTTCCACGGTTGAAGAAAACGGCGAACTGCTTATGCATATCAACGGAAAGGTTTATGGTTGTATCTTTACTAAAGAGAGTTTCCGAAACTATCATTTCAGGCTGAAATATAAATTTGGTACCGCCAAATACGAACCTCGTTTAGACAAAGCGCTTGATTCGGGTATCCTATACCATTCACAAGGAGAGCCCGGAGTCGACTATTGGCATTCATGGATGCTTGCACTGGAATTTCAGGTAATGGAAGCAGGAACTGATGAGGGTGTCTCGGGCGATTACTGGCCTATCGCCAATTCACGTATGGAGGTTAAAGCTGACAATACTCGCGGAAAATATCACTACAACCCGGATGCTTCATGGATTGGAATAGGTGCAGGAAATAAGGTGGGAAATTGTTATGCAATAGATAATTACACAACACCGGACAATGGCTGGACTACTATGGAGCTTATTTGTTACGAAGGCAAAAGCCTCCATATCGTAAATGGTAAAGTTGCAATGGCGCTGCGAAACACAGCATATTGGAAAGACGGCGAAAGCAGACCTTTGGTAGAAGGTAAAATACAGTTGCAATGCGAAGCAGCAGAACTATACTATAAGGACATAGAAATAAAACCCATACAGGAACTGCCGGCCAAATATGCTAAATTATTTGATTAATAAAAGGTAAGACTAAATCATCCCAATACGATGCGTTGGTATGATTTACAAAAATCCCTGTTGTTTAAGCACTTTTAGAAATTCATCAGAGAAATATTCATTGTTTTTGCGGGTATAACGTATATCCGTAAATACTTGTGCAAGTGTTTCTTTTCCGTTCTCTTCGACAAAACGGAGATTGTCTTCCAATGATTCTTTATCTCTATACAGTGCATCAATAGACGATTTCGTATAATCGTTATACTGTTCCCGATGTACAATAGCATCTAACGGTAATCTTTCGCACTGCTTAGGAAGAGGTTCGGCGGGATACCCTACTGTAATAGCAGTAACAGGCACGACAAGGCGAGGTAATGACAAAGCTTCTATTATAGGAGCTGCATTGTATGTTGTTGTTCCCAGATAACATATCCCCAAGCCTTTTTCTTCGGCTGCAACGCAAAATGTCTGTGCAAAAAGCATCGAGTCTATAACGGCAGCCATAAATGTCTGAAAGTTATCAAAGCCGGCATCGGCATTACGAAATGAAGCCCATTTAACAAATCGGTTTGCATCGGCACAAAACGTCAGCACGACAGGCGCCCCGGTAACCATCGGCTGATTGAAATGCGCAGGAGCCATTTTTTCTTTCCGGGACTTATCACGCGTCACAACAACACTGTATAGCTGTATGTTTCCCGTATTCGACGCCCTTGACGCAACTTCAAACAGTTCATTCAGCAAATCATCCGGCACATCTTGTACGGAATATTGGCGGATAGTACGCCTATTTTTCATATTTTCCATCATATCAATTTACATTTTTCAAACACAAAATACAGAATATTAATATTTTAAAAATAATTCAATTCTAAATTATTGCATTTTTAATATTTGCAAATATAATAATTGAATATTAAATTACTGTTCGAAATATTATTTTTTTGAATGTCTGTTTTAAAATAACTATATTTGTAAGTCTATTTTTCACTGATTATCGAGATATTTGGCTTTTGTTAATCTAACACTATAATACATATACCATGAACCGAGTATTATTATCAATTCTGACCTTATTCTTATACTGCTTCATCTTACAGGCAAGAGAGTATCATGTTTCCGAAAAAGGAAATGATTCGAATGACGGCGGCGAAAACGCCCCTTTCAAGACTATAAACAGAGCGGCGCAGGCGGCTTATCCCGGTGATATCATTACAGTACATGCAGGCACATACAGAGAATGGATAAACCCTCCGCGAGGTGGAGAAAGCGACAACAGGCGAATAGTTTACCGTGCCGCTTCAGGCGAACGTGTGGAAATCAAAGGCTCCGAAAAAATTACCGCTTGGAAAAAGGAAAAGACACCGGGCGTCTGGAAAATTGTTATTCAAAATTCATTCTTTGGAGACTATAATCCGTACGAAGATTTGATCTATGGAGATTGGTTCAGCGACCATGGCAGAAAGCATCACACAGGAGAGGTTTTTCTGAATAACAAATCGCTTTATGAAATGGAATCATTAGAGAAAGTGTTAAAGCCGGAAGCCAATACAAAAATAAAAGACCCGGAGGGTTCAAAGTATGTGTGGTACTGCGAAAACGACGGAACAAATACTACGATATGGGCGAATTTTCACAAATTTAACCCCAATAAGGAATTTGTGGAGATAAGCGTGCGGAAGACATGCTTTTTCCCCGAAAAGCAGGGCATAAATTATATCACTATTCAAGGATTCAATATAAGTCAGGCTGCTACACAGTGGGGAGCGCCTACTGCCGAGCAGGTAGGTATGATTGCCACACACTGGAACAAAGGGTGGATTATTGAAAACAATGTAATAAGCAATTCGAAATGCTCCGGTATAACATTGGGAAAAGAAAGAAGTACGGGGCATAATGTCTGGCTTGGTGACACGAGCATTGACGGGTCGCTCCATTATATTGAAGTTACGTTCAACGCTCTTCGCCATGGCTGGAGTAAGGAAAATACCGGCTCTCATATTGTGCGTAACAACACCATTTTCGCCTGCGAACAAACAGGTATTTGCGGCAGCATGGGTTCAGCCTTTTGTATTGTAGAAAACAATCATATTTATGATATATGGACAAAAAGGCAATTCTCCGGAGCAGAGATTGGCGGAATAAAGTTTCACGCAGCAATAGATACACGAATCAGTAATAACCGTATTCATGATACGGGAAGAGGGCTATGGCTTGATTGGATGACACAAGGTACGCGTGTGTCGAAAAACCTGTTTTATAATAATGACCTTGAAGATATTTTTGTTGAAGTAAACCACGGCCCTTTTCTGATAGATAATAATATCCTCGGGTCGCCGGTCAGTTTGCGCGACCAATCTCAGGGCGGCGCTTATGTACATAATCTTTTTGCAGGATTAATTTATAATTATCCGGAGTTGGGACGATACACTCCATATCATCTGCCTCATTCCACTGATGTAGCAGGCCTTTCAATAATTCCCGGTGGCGACGACCGTTTTTTCAATAATATCTTCGCTCCCACAAAACTTATTGAGAGTAAAAACGGGAATTACGGGTTGTCAGGCTATAACGAAGCAAAATATCCGATGTTTGTTGACGGAAATTTATATTACAATGGGGCTATACCTTTCGAGAAAGAGCAAAATAATTTTTCGGATCCGGGATTCGATCCGCAAGTAAAGATAGATGATCAGGGAGAGCATGTATATATCTCTTTTTCATTAAAAGGATTGGAGCGTGTGCAAACCGAACAGGTTGACACAAAAAGGTTAGGTATAGCGAAGTTGCCTAAGCAATCATACGAACAACCCGACGGTAATCCGGTTATTATTGACACCGATTATTCAGGCAATAAACGTTCGGTTCGTCCCAATCCCGGCCCTTTTGAAACCGTAAAAGAAGGAGAAATAAAATTTAAGCTATGAAAAAATTATTTGCTGTATTGTGTTTCGTTTTTTGCTTGGCAGGCTGTTCGAAAAAAACGTATGTTGACTATGTGAATCCATATATGGGTAGCGTCAGTCATCTTCTTTTCCCTTGTTACCCAACCATTTCGCTACCGAATGGTATGATGCGTGTTTACCCGAACAGATCCGAATTTGCTTCAAATACAATGAACGGATTGCCGGTTACTATTCCCGAGCATAGAGGAACTTCTCTGATATCGTTCAATCCTACGCAAAATGCCGAGCCTCGGCCTGTGATTGCATATTCGTATGACCTTGAGCATATTACACCATATAGTTGGGATGTGTATCTTGATAATGAAAAGATAGATGTTACTTATGCACCTTCTTATCAGTCAGCTGTTTATAATTTCAGGTTTAACGAAGGCGATGCTGCAAAGCTTGTTATAACGAGTCGCAACGGAGAAGTCACCCTTAACGCGGATAATACCATAAATGCTTACTGTAGAATGGCAAACGAGACCCGATTACATATTTATGTTGAGGCAGAGCAGCCTGTAAAATCGGACTCACGTATTGGCAGCAGCGTGGTTCTTCATTTTGGCGATGTAAAGGATGTACATATCAGATATGGTATTTCATTTATCAGTGCTGAACAGGCGAAAAAAAATCTTCGTAAAGAAATAAGTAACTACGATGTTAAGGCGCTTGCCGACAAAGGGCGAAAAATATGGAATGAAGCTCTTGGAAAGATAAAGATTGAAGGTGGTCGTGAGCAGGATAAAGTTGTGTTTTACACATCTTTGTATCGTACATACGAGCGCATGATCAATATCTCGGAAGACGGAAAATATTGGAGCGCTTATGATCGTAAAGTACATGATGATGAGGGTTCGCCTTTTTATATTGACGATTGGAGTTGGGATACTTACCGTGCAGTTCATCCGTTACGGATATTGATTGAACCGGAAAAGGAACTATACATGTTGAGGTCGTATATACGTATTGCCGGGCAGAATTCTGATAAATGGATGCCTACATTCCCCGGAGTTGCCGGTGAAAATCATTCCATGAACAGTAATCATGCTATATCTTTTTTTAATGATGCCTATGCTAAAGGTATGACGAATTTCGATATGGCAGAAGCTTTCCGGGCCGGATATGCCGTGATTCACGAGAAATCGCTAATTCCACATTCGTATCAGCCTGCAATGGAATTGGATGAGTTCTTCCATAAAAACGGCTATTTCCCTGCAATTCCTGATACGGCAAAAGAGGTTTATAAACAGGTTAATCCGACAGAATATCGTCAGCCTGTTCCTGTAACTTTGGGTACTTCATTCGATTTCTGGTGTTTGGCTAAAATGGCAAAGGCATTGGGGAAAACTACTGAATATGAATATTGCCTGAAGAGATCATTGGATTACCGCAATCTTTTTAATAAGGAAACCGGATTCTTTCATCCTAAAGATGAGTCGGGTGCATTTATTCCCGATGTAGATTATGGTTGGTCGGGCGGACAAGGCGGCCGTTATTATTATGATGAAAACAACGGATGGATATATCGTTGGGATGTTCAGCACAATATCGCTGATTTAGTGTCTCTTATGGGTGGGCCCGAAAAATTTGCACAAGGATTGGATGATATGTTCAATACCTCGATAAGAGGAAGTAAGTGGGAATTTTTCAGAAAATTCCCCGACCATAGCGGATTGTTAGGACAGTATTCGGCCGGCAATGAGCCTTCCTGTCATATTCCATATCTGTATAATTACGCAGGTCAACCATGGAAAACTCAAAAATATACGAGGAAGATTATTGACACATATTATCGCGATGATGTTATGGGAGTTCCCGGAGATGAAGATGGCGGCGGCATGTCATCTTTTGTAGTATTTACTCAACTTGGCTTTTATCCTGTTACTCCGGGATTGCCGATGTATAATATTGGTAGTCCGGTGTTTACGAAGAGTGTTGTCGATTTGGGTAATGGTAAATCGTTTACTGTCGAAGCTCGCAATTGTTCGTATGATAATAAATATATTCAGTCGGCCACTTTTAATGGTAAAAGTTGGGATAAGCCATGGTTTAGTCATTCTGATATTATAAACGGAGGCAGGTTGGTTTTAGAGATGGGGCCTAAACCTAACGAAAGATGGGGTAGCGCTCTTGAAAACCGTCCACCGTCTTATAATGATTTATAAACACAAAGCCGTTTTCCATTTCATTTTCCCGGCAACACAATAATTTCTTTTTAGTTACCCCACGGAGCCCACAATACTTTACAGTTTTTCTCCTGTGACAATTCGACATATAAGCTTGATTCCGAATCTATTGGAACGCCTGAAATGGTAAAATACAGATTTCCTTTGAAACTGTGGTTACTAAGTATATCCGCAATATGAATATATTCGTCACCTTTGTGTTCTACTAACGACACTATTGACGAATAAATTCTCTCACCTGTATCAGGGCTGCGATTGTAACGATCAGCTATACTGTCAACTTTTTGCACTAACCATTTAGGACTTTGAATTTTTTCATCTTTAATAGTAATATCTTTACTACTAATGTCCTTGCTGTCAAAATCATCATTTTGCATACTGCAAGAAACAAATGTCAAAAGTAAACTCATCATTAGAGATAATTTAAAACTATTCATTGCTTTCATATTCATGTAAATATTATCATCATTGGTTTGGCTGCAAATGTAATTACTAAAACTATGAAACAACTAATATTCAGGACACAAAAAGGACACATTTTGTTAAAACAAATTGAAGAGGCTTATACATCATCTTTCATTTCGGAAAAACGAACGAATATTCCGGACAAACTGTCTATAAGGTCTCTCCATTCAGTCGTAAAATGATAATTATATCATCTCTGCAAACTTAAGGCAAACGGGTTGGTTTACTGTAATATCTTTTTTAGTATTTTTCAGTTTACCGTTCTTTTTATTTATTTCAAACACCTGAATAATATTACCGTCGCGACAAGCACACAAAAGATGCGTACCGTCGGGAGTAATGATAAAGTTACGCGGATGCGGCTCTGTAGGCTGATAACCAACCTTTTTCAATTCTCCTGTTTCTTGATTAATGGAAAATATAGCGATTCCGTCATTTTTCAGACGGTTTGATGCATAAAGAAAACGTCCGTCGGGAGAAACATGAATATCTGCACTTCCGGAAGCATGTTCTTCATCGGCTTCAATAAATTGAATCAGTTCAAAATCTCCATCATTGTATTTAAAGGCAGCAACACGGCCCGACAGTTCGCTAATAAGATACATAAACTTACCGTTCGGATGAAAAGTCGAATGACGAGGTCCCTCTCCCTTAGGAAGAGAATAATGAGTCGGCATACCTATTATAAAAGGTACATCAAGACCTATTTCGTTATCCTCGGCAAGAAATGTATACTTATATATCCTGTCCGTTCCCAGATCATTTACATACAAATGTTGTTCATCAGGAGACGAAAATACGCAGTGCGGATGTGAAGCCTCCTGTCGCGCAGAACCGGGAGTTCCGCCTTTATAATCGCTAGTTAAAACATCTCCTAATTCCCCTGTCGGAGAAATTGGAATAGCACACATATTCCCGCCCATATAATTAGCTGTCACAGCAATCGTCCGTTTACTGTCAACCCATATATAACAAGGAGAAGCGGCTTCAATCGCTTTTTTATCAACAAGATTGATATCGCCAAACTGCTTTTTAAAAGAATAAACATATACACTCGCTTCCGGCTTAGTCGTCTCACTGACAGCATATAAATATGATTCATCCTTACTCAATGCCAGATAAGAAGGATTCACTATATCCGATACACTCCTGACAAATTTAGCCGTACCATCGTTTGTATCAAATCGATACAGGTGAATACCCGGATCTGAAGATTTCGCATATGTTCCGACAAATAAATACATCTCTCTACCAATACTTTCTTGTGTGCATGACGTAGGTAAAAACAAAAGCACTCCAACGAGGCAAAATAAAATTCTATCCATGATCAATTCAATTTGTAATAATTTGGGAGACAAAGATAGTGCAAGCCGAGAGAAGAACAAAATAAGCTTGCTTATTTTTTTATTCCGAGGTGCCGCCTATCTTCGATTTTTCTTGTTCTGTCATTCCTACTCTGTCATTTCGGATTTGCAGTTCGAAATTCAGTGAAGAAATGTGCCGAGAAAAATTTAAACAGTCTCTAAGTAAAATTACTTAGTAAAAATGAGTAAAATTACTCATTGACAAGTGTTGGAACATACCATATCTTTGCAGAACGAAAAAACAATTTAATAAACAGTTTAAAAAAGTCACTATTTACAGTCATTTTTAAAATTATGATAACACTTGAAATACAAACAAAAGGCAAAGGCAACAGTGTCGATAGAGTAGAAGCAATGAAGAAGATTATATTTTTAGCAGTAACTGCTTCAATGATGATTATTGCAACATCTTGCGAACAGAAAGCCGGTTCGCGCCGTTTTGAAGAAACATCGTCAACAAAGTTTAACATCAAAACAGGCACTGAATACAGCAACAACGAAGGTTTTTCGAACAAACCGGCAGAAACCATCGAAACGAAGCTTTCTATTGACCCTTTAACTGTTGACGAAGGTGTAGTTATTAACGGCGTAAAATGGGCAACCCGTAATGTCACGGCAACGGGTAAATTCGCTTCTACCCCCGAAGATGCAGGTATGTTTTACAAATGGAACAATAAAAAAGCATGGGCGACAACCGGTGATGAAGTAACTGATTGGGATAACAGCATCTATTACGACGATATCTGGCTAAAATCCAATGATCCAAGCCCTGCCGGTTGGCACGTTGCTACAGATGCTGAATTTAGAGCACTGTTTGACGACGACAAAGTAAGCAATGAGTGGACAACTCAAAACAGTGTAATCGGGTGCAAATTTACCGACAAAGCAAACGGCAACTCTATTTTTTTGCCAGCAGCAGGCTGTCGCAGCAGCGATGATGGTATGCTGAACCTTGTAGACTTGCAAGGCAACTATTGGACGAGTACGAAGAGTTGCTCGGAATGCTCATACGGCGTGTACCTCTGCGATTACAACATCGGTATGAATGACGGCGAAAATCGCGGTTTTGCTTGTAGCATTCGTTCAGTAGCAGACTAAGTAATCAGGTGTAATCATTAAAATCGTTTTGATCTTATAACCCCAACGCATTGTTCATCAGATAGTTCAATACACTGAAGAATCTCTTCATTTATATGAATAAAGCCTGATTTTCAAAACACTTGTCTGTTCGGGTAGACCGGCTCTTAGTTCGTCACCATTGAGACGCCTGCCGGGAATAAACTTATTATTGATAAATGTACCTTCGTCTTTTGATGCAATATCGACAATTTTTGTAGAGTCTTTCATCTCGAAGCGAAGATTTAATCCATATCCGACGAAAATAAACTCATCCTTACCCGTCTGAATGACAATAGCGCCTCCGGTGAATCGTTCTGCTTGCGCTCTTGCCAAAGCAGCGTTCTCTGCCGACAGTTGTCCTTCGGACTGACCGTAGTTAATAGCGCGTCTGCGTGCCGAAGGAGAAGCTTTTATTATGTATTCACCCATTTCGATTGTCTGTTCCGGGTTGTTTTGGTCGATCATTATGCCTCTCATCTTGTCTGAACCTTGATTTGCAATTATAAGTTCTTCCATATTCCTCAAGATGTTGTATGTATCACCAAGATGAGCCGCTTCTTCGTCAGTGTGTCTTCCTCTTCCGTCAAATCCGAAAGGAGCGAAACAAATAGCGTCATATTCACCATAAGAATAAAGAGCTTTTGAGGTAGTCAATGTACATTCAGGTATAAACAGAGGATTTCCGGAGCGGGTATACTCCTTTAATACCCAGTCGTATTGATCGATATAAATGTCCGGTGCAATAAAATCTACGGCAGGAGCAGCCGCTCTCCATATATCAAGCGTTTCTGCGGTAGGACCGCCGCTCGGGAATATGCCGGGAACAGCTTCGCCCGGTTGCCTGAGCCAAGCATTCACATACGCGGGGATATTATGCACTTTTTTGCCTGCTTCTGTCATCTTTCCCATATATTTTGCGTAATAATATGCCATAAAGATCTCCTCGGTAAAACCGTAATAGATATCAAAGCCAGTGTCATCCGTTTTGGGAGTAGACCTTGGTTTGCCGGCAATATATCCGTCAGGGTAAAAGCTTTTTCCGAAAACCTCTTCCCAATTACCCTTTGTTTTATGACCGTTTGCCGCCCATACTTTCTCAAGTTCGGGAAACAATTTGCCTTTATTCTTTTGGAGGTAACTTATCAAATCTTCAGGCACGGAGCTTTTCCAAGCTTTTTCTGCAATTGGCGAGTAGTCACGTTCCGAACCCAATATCCCAACCTCATTCTGAACCTGCATCATGATTACCGTATTGTCAAAATCTACTGCTTTAATATGTTTCATCAGTTCGACATACGCCTTTTCATCAGCTTTTTCGTTTTCTTCGTAAAATGTTGATAGTACGTTCAATGTTCTTCCGTCAAGTGTTTTAACTTTAGGGTATTTTTTAATATTTGTCTTAACCCACTCGGGAACATATGTTGATTCACCGTTTTTCCAGCTCGCAAACCAAATCAATACAACTTTCATCTTTTCGGCTCTTGCTCTTTCGATTACATGGTCAACTTCTTCAAAACTGTATTTCCCCTCTTCAGGTTCGACTAATTCCCATGAAGCCGACGCAATTACGGCATTCAAATTCATAGCTATAATACCGGGCCATACTTTTTCCATATACGCTTTACTCGAACTGGAAGAGTTATGAAGCTCTCCGGAAAACATAATAAACGGTTTTCCGTCTACTATAAACTGCGTAACGTTTTTTTCCTTCTTCAAATAAGGCAGTTGCGCATTCACATTTATCAAACTAATTGATAACAATAAAAAAATACATGTGGTTTTCAATGTGGTTTTCATAAGATTATACTTTAATATTTATTGTTCGTCCTTCTTTCACGTTATAAGAATTAACTAACTTACCTGCTTTGTAAATATCAATTTTTATATTGCTTTTATTTCTTGAAACGTTAATATCAAATGAACTGCCGAATCCTTGTATATTCTTTAGCGACATTCTGTCCCAACCTTCGGGTAAGCGTGGGGTCAATGTAAATGAATTAAGTCCTGTCGGACGAATACCGAATAAGCCTTCCGTGATGATACGACAGTAAAGTCCGCTTTCGGCCGAGAGGTGGCGCTGACTTCCTTCGGGCCAAGCTTCAATAGCGTACGGCACATGGTCTCCGAGCAAACGTTGGTTGGAATAATATGACAGATATTCTATTCCCTTCACAGTTTCGCCACACTCAAATACGCCTCGCAAAGCATATAATGTAGAGCGATCCCAAAATGTTTCGCTTCCTGCCTGCGTTAACAACCCATCCTTTGTCCATAGACGAGGAGAGAACAGCGCTTTAATTGTTTCATCTTTCCTGTCGTAAATACCGACTGTCAGCGGCATACATATCCATGAACGTAAAATATCGTTTTCCTTGTAATACTTGTATGTATTAAAACCTTCGACCATTCCACCGAAGTATTTATCAATTGCGGTACGCAGTTTTTTGGCTTGAGCAGTATAGGTTGATAACTGTGAGCTTGGTTTACCTATATCTCGCCCAAGATAAACAGCTGATAATAAAGCATCATAATAGAGTGACGACGTACAAAGATTGGCATCTCCGGACGGAAAACGGTTCTCCAATTCGTCGGAGTCGGATGATACTACCCCTTCGTCATTAAGTTTTCTGTGGCAATATTCAAGGCACCATTCCAACAAAGGCCACAAGTCTGCTGCAATCTGTTTATCACCTCTCACCAAAGCGAAGCGAGCTACGCCATAAGCTATCATCGCACAGTCACCGCGATCACCGGCACCGTTCCATATATCAATGCCTTCCGCAATAATAGAGCTTGGTATTGTTTTATACTCGTCGTTCATAAAGCGGGCAAAATGTTTGAATGAATTGTAGGCTGACTCATTGCCGATATTATATCCCAGATAAGGAAAGAACGGGTTTATATATTCGGCTTGGTCGTTTGCCCAGAGAGCTGCATAATATGATTCGCCTCCCGGACCATGCATATATCCGCCTTTAGTCTTATAAATACTTTCTGAGCCGCGTATCTTTGCAAAGGCAAACATAGTGTTGATTGTATTATCCGGTGTTTCCAAAACTAATTTGTCACGCAACTCGGAAATAAGGTTTTTCCTCGCAGACAGTTCTTTTTCTACATCAATCGTTCTATTTGTTTCACTTTTTTTATAAGCTTTGAAATTAGCATAAAAAACAATGGAATCACCTGTAGCAAGTACTTGCCCTGTAGCACCCGAAACTGATGCTTCTATTTGATATTCTCCTTCCACACCCATGGAGGGGTCTGTTTTGATAACAGATTTTGCATCGGGTATTTCTATTCGTATCGACCCCTGTCCTGTATTTTTTAAAACATACTTTTCACAGAAAGCGGCTTCTTTAGTCGAAGGAAACAGATAGCGTGTCAGTTCCATTTTCGCATTTCGTGCAAGAGCGAACTCGCTTTCAACGATCATCAATCCATCAAGAGTAATACTTTTAACTTTCTCCTGCGGTACCCTCCTGCTATTAACCGTAATCATGTCACCTATTATATCCCATCCAAAACGACGCATCAGGCTTGCATGTGTATCGTTAGGGATTGTGCGCAGCATTGGCCAGACGAAGCTTCTCTCCAGAATGAACTTTCCTGTGCCGTCTACACCGTATCTCAATACAGTGGATATCTGCTCACCGCTCATTTCGATATGGTCGTTATGAGGTATGCGTGAATCTATATTCCACGTAATACTACCCGACGGGTTAATCTCCCAACGGTTTTTCGCCTGATTGTTTTCTGCAAAACCTACTGAACAGTAGGCGCAGAGAATTGTTAAAATTATTACTCGAAACATAATGTAATCGTTTAATTGTTTAATTGTAAATTGTTTTGCTTGGGGCTCTGCCCCCGCCCCCGGTTACTTTCTTGTCTTGATACAAGAAAGTAACCAAAGAACATCAAGGCTTCGTGCGGCTTTACTCCACTTAATCAAGGAATATGGCTAAATTCTACGTAACTCGCTCCGCTCAAACAGCGTAGAATTCTTAACGCCCTATTCCTCGATTAAGTGGCACCGCACGAGGCCGAAGAGAGCGGCGCTCCGCGCCGCAATGGCGGGATGCCGGTATTTTAACTCGTCATTGTGCATTGTTTTTTGTATTTATAATTGTCAATTGTGCATTGTCAATTGATTTCATTGATTTTCATTTTTCACTTTTCATTTTTCATTTTTCATTTTTCATTCAAAAGCTCTGCTTTTGCTGTTGTGCATTGTGTATTGTCAATTCTATTGATATGACATATTGTCTAATTTTTTAGTTTCGCTGACTCCTGTTGGCAAACTGTATAAATCCGTAAGTTCACTGAACGTCATTTTGTCTTTGGGGTTAAACTTATCGGACTCCATATAGCTCATTATGCTTGAATACAGTTGACGCGCTTCGGGTTTGTCCATGATTTCGGGAAGGTTTGACATACATACAAGCAATTTTCCTCCTCCAATATTTAACTCAAACAATAATCCCAGTTTATGATTTCTATCGATATTATCTATTACCTGAATTATAGGCAGATAACCTTCGGGCATTTTATCCAATATAAACGGGCGGCTATTCTTTACCATGGAAAACCATTGGTGGTTGGAATGAAAATCTGTCGGAAAGTCAGCGAATACCGGATGTTCGGGGTTTGTTAACAGACCCATTGTACCGGGAGAGACAGGCTTCCCGACACGTTCGCTTACAGTCATAAACATTCTGTAATTCCAGTAGTCCGTTTGGAATAATCCGCCGACCGTTACCTTTTCATACTTTTTATGGTCAGGAAACCACAGCACTTTGCCTCCCTCTTCCAAAACCTTCTTCATTGCGTTATCCAAATTGGAACTTACAATTATATTTGATCGTTTATCCGGTTCTTTTTGTGACGGAAATATCCATAGAGGATACGAATTTTTATAAACCGTTTCCGGGATATTAAGAGTAAGCATGAGCTTGCTTGCCTTACTTACGGTTGAAATATTGGGCCGAATCTTTCCTATATTTGCCAAATCACCTTGTTTTACGGAAAGAGGCAATGTGCCGGAATCGATAATATTATCTTTTTCATCTTTAAGAAACCATTCCAATTGCCGATTGGCAAAAGCGTTTTTCGAGTAGTTGGCAATCAATATATCGCCCGTCAACGGTTCATTGTTTTCATAGCAGAATTTTGGTGTAACAAACAGTGGTACAACTTCCGAGCAGAACTCTCTCCATTCTTCTGGAGTTATCAAACCTTTGCTGTCCATGAACGCATCAAGTATACCGACATAAGCAGAGCCTTGTCCCGGATAATCCTGCAAGTCAAGCAATTGGAATCCGGCAAAGCCTTTCGTGCGAATATCCATCTCTATATCAGCCTTATACAGAAGTGCCGACCACTTGCCAGATGCTTTGAAAAAATCATCGGCTTGAGCTGCCATACCTGCTTTTCTGAGGCGTTCTTGGAATACTCCGAAATTGCGGGGCTTCAACACACCTGTATATTTTCCCATTTCCTTATAATTCGGATATATCTGAAACTGACCTGTTTCATGACTAATGATAGGTATAGGACATAATGATACCGCCGTATCAAAGTTCATTACCGAGTTAGGATAAGTATGATTGATATATCCCCCGTCATAAGTGTCGGCAAACGAAAACGACCCTCGAGCATGAGTATTAAAGCGGAACGGTTCTTCTCCACCCACGCGGCATGTCGTGAAAAATTCATCAATCGCCGCATGTTTGTTGTAGCCGAGAAAATTATTCGATCCGGTAGCATAAAGATGCCTGTTGTCAATATTTTTGAGTTTTTGTACCATCTCCGTCATCACTTCCTGATCACCACTTAACTCATTACCAAGTGCAAACATTACAAAAGAGGCATGATTACCGTATTCGCCCTGAATATTTATTCCTTCTTCCGTCAGGAAGCTTATAAGAAATGTATCTCTCCTGTTAAAACCGCCCCAGTATGGCAACTCCGGCTGAAGGTATATACCTTCAATGTCGGCAGCCTCAAAACATGCATCCGGAGGACACCATGAATGAAACCTGTAATGATTGATGCCATATGATTTTGCAATCCTGAAATATTCCCTCCATGAATCAGTATCCATCGCAACATGCCCTGTTAACGGGAATACGCAGCCATCATGCTTTCCACGCAGGAATGTTATGTTATCATTTATTTCAAATTGCGTTCCTTTAACTCCAAAATCCCTCAATCCGAAGGTACTTTTCGATTTATCAGAAAATCCTTTTCCTTTAATTGTCACGGACAAATTATAAAAAGCAGGGTCAAACTCATCCCAAAGTACGGCGCCATCACCTAATAAAAAGTCTATATCAACCTCGTCACTATCGGCATCTATGCTTTTTGTAACTTGAACTTTGTGTTTTTTTGATGTATTGCATGCCTCAGCCAAAATACATATTTCAGGCGTTTCCCTATTTCCTTCGGGTCTGTTCAGAAAAATTTTTATGTTCGCTTTTTTCGCTTTTGCATCAGGATCTACCTTAATATCCTTGATATAAAACCTGGGCATCGCATCAATCCTGATATCACCGATAATACCGTTCCAGTTTGTTTGTGTAGATTCAGTATTTGCATGAGAATTAGAAAGTACTGCTCGAGGCACACCACCTCCGTTATCTACCATGATAGTAATAGTATGCTTGCCCGGAGTCAGTTTTCCCGTCAGGTCGTACACATGCTTTGTCGATAAATTTCTCTGACTGCCGACAAACTCATTATCAATCCATACTTTCGTAGGTTTAGTACGCTCCAACGTCAATTTCAAAACTTGTCCTGCCCAGCCTGCGGGTATTTCAACTTCACGTTGATACCAAGCTTTACCTCTGTAAGAATACTCTCTCGACAGATATGATGTTTCGTCATTCTTTGTATTAAGAACTCCCTTTTTGTTAGTATCCGTAGTACCCGGAAGGACCACTTCATCATCCAACATTTTGGAAAACCATTGACCTGTCTCGCCTGCATTAAGCGAATCTATGGCAAATCTCCATTTTCCCTGAAGATCAATATACTCACGTTCAGAAACACTGTTGCATGAAGTGAGCAAACATACAGTCGTAATCAATGCTATAAAATAGCTTTTCATTTGTATCATTTTTTATCGTTCATCCACATCCACTGAAATTTAATTTCTTCTTTTTTGGATGGTGTTATTTCAAATTCAAGGTCATATATTCCCGCTTGAGGGAAAGATATTTCACCTATGCTATGAGATATAAAACGGTCGATTACCCAGTTAGAGTTTGGTTCGCCAACGGTTTTTCCTGTCTGTTCAAAATTATGAGATAAGCTGTAACCCGGCGTTATACATTCGATCTTTCCGCTTTTTCCTTGGAAACAGTATGATACATCAATTGTTTTTACTCCCGGTTTATCGATATAAAAACGCCATTTCAATTTTTGAGGTTCTTTCATGATTACATGCGAAGGTATCGTTCCGCCTCGGCTTTTTCTTTCAGCTTTTAAGTTTTTATCGTTAACGTTGTTATTATATATGAAAGAATAGCCTCCGTCTGTCGTTTTAGCAACCAAACCTTGTTCCGTTGTAGGTTTGCTGCTGTACTCAACAACAATAACAGAAACATACGGATCGGGGCTTTTTACGGGAAGATCAATACATGTGAGCGGCCCGACATGTGTATGGTTAAGCGGTTTCTTTTGTTTGTCGGCCAACAAGTAGATTGTCTCCGGCTTTGTATTTATTCCGGTAAAATACAACTGTTTATTAAGAGGCCAATTAAAGACATGCAGGTAGAGCTTTGTTTTACCGCCTTCTTTCTTCATCGTTATCCTGCCCCAGTCATGAAGGTCTTTATCCAGATCGGCTGCTTCAGCTCCGTAAACAGATTCACCGTTAACCTCAAGCCATCGTCCCATTTCCAGCAGTCGTTGCTCTATCTCGTGAGGTACGTCGCCATTTGCACGCGGACCGATATTCAGCATGAAATTTCCGTTAAGACTTACGTTGCCTATCAAGGATTTAAGCAATGTTGTCGTTGATCTCCATGTAGCTTCGGTAGCATGAAAACCCCAAGAGTGAGCGACAGTACCGGGTGATTGCCATGGGAAATTTTCCTTTTTATTTCCCAACTCATTATCTCCCAACGTTTTAAAGTCAACATCCGGATCTTCCTCAACAGACAATCCGAGCCTTGAATTAACGAGACAGTTAGGCTGAAGTTTGCGTATAAGGCTTTTTAATTGAAGCAATTGTTCTTTTGTAACGACTGTTTGAGAGTGGTGTATCCACATATCGAACCATAATATGCTTATCTCGCCATAGTTAGTGAGCAGCTCCGTTATCTGAGGAATAACCTTCTCATGCCAATAAGCGTCATAGTCCTTGGGTGCAATCCCTTCTATTTCGCGTTCATGGTTCCATCCGAACTTATGCTCCCAGTCAACCCAGTGTGAATAATAAAGACCCATGCGTAATCCATGCTTTTTACAAGCCGCAGCAAGTTCACCGACAATATCACGCTTTGGATTGGTGTAATTACCAAGATCATAATCACCGACCTTACTGTCCCACAATGCAAAACCATCGTGATGCTTTGCTGTAAGGGTTATATATTTCATTCCCGCTTTTTTTGCCAGCAACACCCATTCTTCCACATCTATTTCATCCCAGTCGAAACGATCAAGTAATGTCAGGTACTCTTCCCTGTCGATCTGGTTTCTATAAAAAATCCACTCGGCATAGTCGTTGTCGTTTCTGATTTTTTCACCTTTCCAGTAGCCTTCAGCGCCACTGTAAAGTCCCCAGTGAATAAACATCCCGAATCGGGAATCAACAAACCATTTTGCTCTTTCGTTTGTTTGCTCCTGTGCGAAGCTTGTTAAAAATAGTAAGCTGAATAATAGTGTTAAAATTTTCTTCATAGTTGGCAGTTCTCTTTTAATAAATTATATATCAAATAATTATAATAATCAAACAGGGGATATTATAGCTTTCAGGAGGTCTTCATTTTTGCTGCCATCTCCGAGAATAAATCCGAAGTTGCCGCTTTTGTAGTTCCAGTTTGCCGAGTTTATTCCGTACTCGTCGAAAACTGCCATCATATCCTTGTACCATCTTATCCTGTCGGCTTCGGGCGCTTCGTCAATAACTCCATATTCACCGCAATACAAACGCAATCCAAGCTCTTTGGCTTTAGCTATCGGTTTAGCCATCTGTTTGGCTAACTCCTCTTTATTACACACAACACCTATGTATTGACGCGCAACTTCTTTCTGTTCT
>JGI994J12354_10002464_pt1 | contig 18018 bp, 15 predicted proteins | sample IntmicLarv3ML3BL_FD_12354 | JGI IMG/M metagenome (IMG submission 12354)
CCGGTTGATAAGTGCTATAACTAAGGCTCCTTGGTCAAGCGGTCAAGACACCGCCCTTTCACGGCGGTAACACGGGTTCGATTCCCGTAGGAGTCACTCAATGGCGCCATAGCCAAGTGGTAAGGCGTGGGACTGCAACTCCCTGATCACCAGTTCAAATCTGGTTGGCGCCTTAAAAAGCAAGAGACACTATCAAGTGTCTCTTTTTTGTATGCCAAAAATTCTTTTGTGCATGTAATATTGTGGGTGAAAAAAGATATATTGACTTAAATGTAAACTTAGGATATATTTAATACATCGAAAAGGTAAGAATGATTACTATTTCTTGTATTGGAACTCGTAAACTAACAAAGTAACTATTAAAAAGGAGAAAGAATTATGGCAGAACAAAATGGTGGCGGATTATTAGATGAAATAATGGGCGCAGTAGAAGGAGTAGCTGGTGGAAGCAACACTCAAGGCGCAAGTGAAGGCGGTGGCATACTTAACGAAGTAGTCAACGCAGTAGAAGGAATGGCAGGCGGCAACGAAGGATTGCAAGCTGGTGGCAATAAAGGTGGCGGCATACTTAATGAAGTAGTCAATGCAGTAGAAGGCATGGTAGGCGGCGGCAACGAAGGGTTGCAAGCTGGTGGTAATAGCGGTGGCGGATTGCTTAACGAAGTAGTTAATGCAGTAGAAGGCATGGCAGGCGGTGGAAGTAATGCTCAAGGTGGTGGAGCACTTGAACAGATGATGAGCGCAATGGGCGGAGCGGACGCAAATGCAAGCGCCGGCAAAGGTAGCAATCTTATGGATGAGGTAGCTGGAGCAGTAGGTGGCGATAAGATTAGTGAACTCAAGGACGACGTTGCAAGCGGAAATATTGATGAATTGAAAAAGGATGTTTCTAGTGTGATTGACGAAGTAATGGGTGGTGACAAAAAGTAAATAACAGGCATTAGAATTTATAGAAATACTAAAAAAGAGAGAAGTGTGAGATACCTCTCTTTTTTAGTATAAGGATAATGCACTTTATTTTTTATAATAATTTTGCTATAATAAAACAAGTATTAGCTCTGGTGGGTTTTGCAATTCATCAAGAATATGATAATGAGAGGAATCGATTATGGGTAAATTTGATGTAAGAGCAACAATAGAAGAAAGATTTGAAGAATATAAAAAGGATCTTGCTGACCTAGTTAGTGCAAACAGTAAGAATGCAGAACCAGCTGAGGGAGCACCAATGGGAAAGGGTGCAAGGCAAGCCTTAGACACAATGCTAGGCATTGCAAAACGATTAGGATTTAAGACTACAATAGACCCAGAAGGGTATTATGGATACGCCGAAGTGGGCGAAGGAAAAGAATTATTTGGAGTACTTGGACATATGGATGTTGTGCCAGCAGATGATGTTGAAAACTGGAACACTAATCCATTTGAAATGGTAGAAAAAGACGGTAAGTTTTGGGGGCGTGGAGTAACTGACGACAAGGGACCAACGCTCGCATCTTTATATTCAATGAAAATGTTAATTGATAGTGGGGCACAACTAAAGCAACGTGTTCGTTTTATTTTCTGTACAGACGAGGAATCATTATGGCGTTCTGTTAAGAGATATGTGGCTAATGAAGAACACCCATCATATGGAATCACACCAGATGCTGACTTCCCATTGCTATATGCGGAAAAGGGACTTGTTGAGTATGACTTGATTGCTAAAGATGAAAAAGCGATTGATTTTAAAGGCGGAACAGCATATAATGCGGTGGCCGGCGAAGCAAGTATTCCAATGGATGAAGAAGTTAAAAAGCAGATGGATGCGATGGGCTACGAGTATCAAGAAAAAGATGGCCGCCTAGTTGCTAAAGGAAAAGCCGCTCACGCAATGGAACCAGAAAATGGTGTAAATGCAATAGTACATCTAATGGAAGCCATGGCTAAAGCAGGCAGCGATAGCAGTATGGTTAAGTTCATTACTGAAAAAGGCAACGACGTATTCGGGACAGGAATTTTCGGAGATGTATCTGATGAGATGTCAGGAAAACTCAAGTTCAATGTTGGATTGGCTGATTTTAAAGATGGCGAACAAAAGCTTGGGATTGATATCCGTTTTCCAGTTACATATGAAAAAGAAAAAGTTGATAAGGCCCTTGCTGATGCGGCAGCGGTTTATGGTGTAGAAGTAAAAGAATTCGATTATCTACGTTCAATCTATGTAGCGACTGATACACCGTTTGTAAAGACCTTGATGCAAGCATACCAAGAGATTTCTGGAGACACTAAGAGCCAACCAATCTCTACGGGTGGAGCAACCTTTGCACGTAGCATGGAAAATATTGTTGCCTATGGAGCGTTATTCCCAGGGAGAGAACAAACAGAACATCAAGCAAATGAAATGGTTATAATAGATGACTTGAAAAAAGCGATGGAGATTTACTTTAGAGCATTTGATTTGCTTTTGACGAAAGAAAAAATATAAAGATAGGGGAGAAAGTATGGCAGAACAAGAGACAAAGAAAACCGAAGAGACAACAAAAGTTGAGGATGTAAAAGGAAAGAAGGCAAAGAAGAAATTTAAGATGCCTAGTGCCTATGTCATTGTTTTTATAGTCTTGGTACTGATTACTTTATTGACGTACTTTATTCCACCATCAGTGCATGAAAAAGGTACTAAAGATGTAGTCTATAACGCAATGCTCAAAGAGACAGTAGACGCAACTACGCAAGAAACAACCACGGAAATAGTTCGTGATGTTGGTCCTCAACCATATGGTATCTGGGATATACTAAGAGCACCAGTTCTTGGTTTTGCGGCAGCGGCAGATGTTGGTATAGCATTACTTATGGCAGGCGGATTTTTGAGTGTTATGAGTTTATCAGGTGGTCTTGAAGCGGCTATTGGGAAGATGCTAACAAAATTAAAAGGAAGTCCACTTATCATTGTTATGACATTGGCGAGTGCGTTGATGGGAACAGTTTTTGGATTTTGGGAAGAAATATTAGCATTTTCGCTATTTGTAATACCTATGTTTGTTCTGGCGGGGTATGACGTCATGCTCGGAATGGGCGTCTTGTTTATGGGCGCAACGGTAGGAAATATGGCTGCGGTGGTCAACCCATTTGCAACAGGAACCGCAATATCAACACTAAACGTTGATGGACTTACGATGGGTAACGGTATTATCCTTAGAATGATATTATTTTTAGTTATGTTTGTAGTTTGTGCATTTATGTTGGTGAGGTACGGAGCGAAAGTTAAAGCACATCCCGAAAAGGGCGAATTAGCAAATGTACCTGGCGTGAAAACTAGTGCTGATGGTGGCGATGGCCATCAAATGCCAGCGATGACAAAGAAAAGAGCAGCTTCGGCAGCCCTCTTTATACTCATGATAATAGTTCTGATTGTAGGATATATACCTTGGAAGAATATCGGTGGACAAGGATTAAGCGACATTGTTAATGCACCAATTCTAGGTCTCCAAAAGCTAGGCATAGTTGGTGAGATAATCGGTGGAAAAGATATAACACTCTTCGGAGACTGGGGATTCCATGAATTCTCGATACTGTTCTTTGCAGGGGCGATATTATTGCTGATTATCAACCGTATGAAGATGGATGATTGGTTAGATGCATTCTTATCTGGAGCCAAAGATCTTCTTGGCGTAGTTATCGTATTATCTATTGCCAAAGGTATTGGTATCGTAATGGGAACTGCAGAAGAAGGTATGTCAGTTACATTAGTATACTGGATATCTGGATTGCTATCAGGAATCCCAACTTGGGTATTCCCAATCGTTGCGGTTGGAGCATATCTATTAATTGGTCTTGCACTACAATCAACTAGTGGTGTTGCAGGTATTTCGATGCCTATCCTAGGACCAGTAGCAGGAGCGTTATTCGCAGCAACAGCAATCGGCTCAATAGGTGGTCAAGTTCTATTGATAAGTGCTTTTACAGTTGGACTAAACTTTATGTGTCTACTGTATCCAGGAGCAGTAAACCTTGGAGTTTCAGAGATGTTTGGGGTACCATTTAGTAACTACATAAAGTTTATGACAAAGTGTGCAATTCCATTGTTGATAGTAGCAACGATAGTACTATCGATTGCACCAATGCTTGGATTAGTTAGTTAAAATATTTGAAATCTATACAAAGCACTGAATTCTTAATGGAGTTCAGTGCTTTTTTAAAAGAGGTTTAACATGAAAATATTAAGAAAATTAATCACCATAGTTCTGATTTTAGCACTTGCCAACATCGCGTATATTGGTCTATTAACGCCGATTTCATCAAGTTTTTACATTACCTTGGTAGTGGTAAGTGTGCTGTTTTGGATTATCTATAACATTATCCCAGGGCATATTAGTGGAACGGTGCCAAAGGGAATGAATATCAAAATGCAGGCGCTGTACGGTGGTGCAGAGATGATAATGATAGCAGCCATTTGTAGTATTCTCGAGGTGGCTATTATTTTGTCGATAGTATTTTGGACACCATGGAAAGCAAGTGCTGTCAACATCGTGATAGCTTTTGTTGTGCTAGAGCTGATGATTATCCAAGGCATTGTCAGAATTATTGTCTTCTCAAAACAGGCAAAGCTAGGCTGGAAGCTATTGGTTATTTTGTTTTGGTGGGTTCCGATTGTCAACGTGGTTATTATTGCAAAGGTTTGTCGCATTGCGAGAATGGAATGCGAACGCGAGACACACTTACGATTGATGGATATTGCACGAGCGGAGAATCATATATGCAAGACCAAGTATCCGATAATGATGGTACATGGCATTTTCTTTAGGGATTGGCAATACTTTAATTACTGGGGAAGGATTCCCGAAGAACTGTTCAAAAATGGAGCGGATGTTCACTATGGAAGGCAGCAATCGTCACTGACGATTGCAAATAGTGCTCAAGAACTAAGTGAACAAATCAAAGAAATTATTGCTGAAACAGGATGCGAAAAGCTAAATATAATTGCACATTCAAAGGGTGGTTTGGATGCTCGCTATGCTATAAGTTGTCTGGAGTGTGCGCCACATGTGGCGTCTTTGACAACTATTAATACGCCTCATCACGGATGTGATTGGGTGGACGTGGTGCTTGAAAAATCACCGCAAAAGCTGATTAGATATATTGAGAGAAAGTATAATCAAATATTTAGAAAGTTAGGTGATGATAATCCTGACTTCATGGGTGGTGTCACTGATTTGACAGGAGCTAGTGCCAAAGAATTTAATAGCAAGGTGCTTAATTGCGAGGGGATTTTATATCAAAGCGTGATGTCTCAGATGAGCAAGGCAAGAAGTGCAGGATTTCCACTCAATATTGGATATAGAGTTATCAAAAAAGTACAAAAGACTCCAAATGATGGATTGGTTCCAATCGAATCAGCGAAATGGGGACATGACCTAGGGTTAATTAAAGCAAGTGGGAGGCGTGGAATATCTCACGCCGATATGATAGATCTTAACCGTGAAAACATTCCTGGCTTTAAGGTCAGAGATTTCTATATTGATTTAATTGCTGACTTAAAAGACAAGGGATTATAGAAGATTAGTATTATGCTTCAAAGAAAGAAATCTCTTCTTGACGACGCTTCGCTGACGTCAAATTGAGAAATTTTCTTTGGAGCATAATTTTAATTTATACTGAAAAAGTTTAAAAAGTTTGTAACGAAATAAGAAATCGCTCGTCTAATCTGTGAAAAGCGAGGAAGGGAGGTGAATATGTCAGTGGATTTTGAGAAACTGTATAATTCCTACTATATGGAAGTGTATTCATATGTTATGACGATAGTTAAGAATACGCACTTGGCAGAAGAGATTACGCAAGAAGTATTTTTTAAAGCGCTTAAAACTAAGGCTAGGTATCGCAGCGAAGCTAGTGAATTTACTTGGTTGTGTGCAATAGCTAAAAACACTTGTATGGATGAACTGCGAAAACAATCACGATTTAGTGATAAGCGAGAAGAAGTAGCATCAGATGTCAATGTTGAAAAATTACTTGAAGATAAGCAAACAACTTTGCGCATCCATCAGATGCTTCATGCGATGGAAGAACCATATAAAGAAGTTTTCCAATTAAGGTTATTTGGGGAATTAGCGTTTAAGGAAATTGGCACAATTTTTCGAAAGACAGAAAGTTGGGCACGCGTGACATATCACCGAGCAAGATTGAAGATTCAAGAGAGGATGAAAGAATATGAGTGAGTATAAAGAAAAAGTAAGCTGTGAAGTAGTACAAGATTTATTACCACTATATCAAGATAGTGCCTGTAGTGCGGACAGTCAAAGGATGATTGAGGCGCATCTGCGAGAATGTCAAGCGTGTCAAAGCGTGGCAGATTGCCTAAAGAATACCGAAGTAGACGAACGACTGACAAATGAAAAGAACGATGTTTTGCAAAAGTACGCCAAAAAAGAGCGGAAGCGAAGCTATATGGTTGGAATGATAACAGCCGCAGTATTGATGATACCAGTGATTATTTGTTTGATTTGTAATCTAGCGATAGGACGCAGTCTTGATTGGTTCTTTATTGTATTAGCATCATTGATGGTATTTGCTTCTGTTACAGTAGTTCCGCTCGTAATGGATAAAAATGTGGGATTGTGGACGCTTGGAGGTTTTACTGTTTCATTATTATTGCTGCTATTGGTTATTAATATATATACTGGTGGAAGATGGTTCTTAGTAGCAGCTGTTCCGACGATTTTTGGATTGTCGGTATTTTTCGCACCATATGTAATCAAACGGATAAAATTGCCAAAAGCATTATCTAATCAAAAGGGATTGCTAGTAATGATATGGGATACGATATGGTTGTATGCAATTATTGTGGTTGTAGGATTATTAGTACACAGCCAAGGCTACTGGAAAAATGCGATACCAATTACGGCGTATTGTGTTATCTTACCATGGATGTTGTTTTTCATTATTCGTTACGCTAGAGTGCCAAGAGAGAGTGGCGGAAGCAAACTTCATGGTCTTATCAAAGGTGGAATTTGTATCATAATCGTTGGTACGTATTTAACACTTACCAATAATGTTATTAATAGCATTATTGGCGGCGGGACTACTTGGCATTTTACAGACGCTAACTTCACGAATTGGAGTACCATAGCAGCGGTTAATGCAAATATATGGATAATATCATTGGTAAGTACTGCTGCGATAGGATTGATACTAATCATCGCAGGGATAATTATTCAGAAAAATAAAAAAGGAGAAGAGCAATAAGGTGTTATTGACGTATTACCCTTATCATGATAGAATATGAATGTATAATTCCATATTGCATAGTAAGTGAATCGTCTTTTGACGATGAAAGGGAATTGGGTGAGAATCCCAAGCGATCCGGTCACTGTATTTAGGGAGCGACACTTTGTTATTCCATTGTGCTTTAGGCATGAGAAGGAAAAGTGAAGCGATGATCTATAAGTCAGGAAACCTGCTTGTTGTGTTGAGGTTGAAACTTCCGTGCAAAGTTTAAGCATCCGAACCATAGGGTTCATTGTCTGCTTTTCATGGTAAGCAGGCATTTTTTTATGGAATAGAGTATAAAACCTTTCAATACGGATTATACGGAATTGAAGGGCAGATACTCCGGTGAAAGAACAATTTGATTTAATTGATACCGTTAGCCTCCGCTAAGAATGGTGTTAATATTCCTCTTAATTGAAGTGTTTTTGGGAATTCCGGAGTGGTGCTTTTCGCTTGACAAAAGAGACTAAAATTAGTATTATAAATGATAGTAAATGCCCTTTGCGCTACGGTGCAGAGGGTATATTAAATTGTGGGAGGAATGCAATATGAGCAGGGAATTGGCAAAGACATACGACCCTAAAGGTTTAGAAGACCGACTATATGAAAAGTGGCTAAAAAAGGGATATTTTAAAGCCTCGGTCAACAAAGATAAAAAACCATTTACAATTATAATGCCACCGCCAAATGTAACAGGGCAGTTACATATGGGACATGCTCTTGATAATACAATGCAAGACATCTTGATTCGCTACAAGCGGATGCAAGGATATGAAGCTTTGTGGCAGGCAGGGACAGACCACGCGGCGATTGCGACTGAAGTGAAAGTTATCGAAAAGCTAAAAGAACAGGGAATCGATAAAGACGAGATTGGGCGCGAAGAATTTTTAAAACATGCGTGGGAGTGGAAAGAAGAATATGGTGGCAAGATTATCAACCAACTCAAGAAGCTAGGTTCATCAGCTGATTGGGATAGAGAACGTTTCACGATGGATGAAGGCTGTACAAAAGCAGTAGAAGAAGCCTTTTTAAGACTATATACAAAAGGATATATTTATAAGGGGTCTCGCATCATCAACTGGTGTCCAGTGTGTCAGACTTCTATTTCTGATGCCGAAGTTGAGCATGCCGATCATAGTGGCAACTTCTGGCATATTAACTACCCCGTAGTGGGCGAAACGGATAAGTTCGTTGAAATAGCAACGACTCGTCCAGAGACTTTGCTAGGAGACACAGCAGTAGCGGTTAATCCAGAAGATGAGAGATATACACATTTGATTGGCAGGATGCTAAAATTGCCACTTACAGGTCGCGAAATACCAGTAATTGCAGACGAGTATGTAGATAAGGAATTCGGAACTGGCTGTGTTAAGATTACACCAGCGCATGACCCTAACGATTTTGAGGTAGGGCAACGTCATAACTTGGAAGAAATCAATGTGATGAATGATGATGCAACGATTAATGAACGTGGCGGTAAGTATGCTGGCATGGACCGTTATGAGGCGAGAAAGGCGATGGTTGCTGATTTAGAAGTGCAAGGATTGTTGGTGAAAGTTGAACCACATGAACACAGTGTGGGAACACATGACCGTTGTAATACAGTTGTTGAACCACTTGTTAAGCCACAATGGTTTGTCAAGATGAAAGAGATGGCGAAGGCAGCAATCGAGGTACTTAAAACTGATGACTTGAATTTTGTGCCAGAGCGTTTTGAAAAGACATATTTGCATTGGCTTGAAAATATCAGAGACTGGTGCATTTCGAGACAGCTGTGGTGGGGACATCGTATTCCAGTATATTACTGCGATGATTGCCACGAGACAATAGTAGAACGAGGAACGCCAACGAAGTGTCCAAAATGTGGTGGAACGCAATTAAGCCAAGATGAAGATACTCTTGATACATGGTTTTCTTCAGCGTTATGGCCATTTTCGACTTTGGGGTGGCCAGAGGCGACCAAGGACTTAGAATATTTCTATCCAACAGATGTATTGATTACAGGGTATGACATCATCTTCTTTTGGGTAGTAAGAATGGTATTTTCAGGACTAGAACAGACGGGCAAATCGCCATTTAAGCATGTCTTGATTCATGGACTAGTAAGAGACGCTAAAGGACGCAAGATGAGCAAGACGCTAGGCAATGGTATTAATCCATTGGAGATTATCGAGCAGTATGGTGCTGATGCACTTAGGATGACCTTGATAACGGGTAACGCACCAGGCAACGATATGCGTTTTTATAACGAACGAGTAGAAACAAGTCGCAATTTTGCCAATAAGATATGGAATGCATCACGCTTCATCATGATGAACCTAGAGAAAGCCCAAGTATCAGATGACATGGATATCAGCTTACTTACTGATGCGGACAAATGGATACTTTCCAAAGTGAATAATTTGGCAACAGAAGTTACGGAAAATATGGATAAGTTTGAACTGGGAATTGCAGTTCAAAAAGTTCATGATTTTATATGGGAAGAATTTTGCGATTGGTATATTGAAATGGTTAAACCACGCCTATATAACGATGAAGACACAACAAAAGCAGCGGCATTGTGGACGCTCAAATATGTCTTGGGGCAAGCACTCAAACTATTGCATCCGTACATGCCATTCATAACCGAGGAGATTTTCTGTACGTTGAATCCTCAAGAAGAAAGTATCATGATTGCAAAATGGCCGACATATCAAGCGGATATGGACTTTGCCAAAGAGGAAGAATCAGTTGAGCTAATCAAAGAGGCAGTTAGAAATATTCGAGCAATCAGAACTGAGATGAATGTGCCGCCAAGTAAAAAAGCAAAAGTATATGTTGTCTCCGAAAATGAAGAAACAAGAGATGTTTTCGAAAAAGGAAAAGTATTCTTTGCAACGCTTGGATATGCTAGCGAAGTGGTTATTCAAAGAGATAGAGAAGGTATCGCTGATGATGCGGTGTCAAGCGTTCTACCAGATTCGATAATTTACATTCCGTTTGCAGAATTAGTCGATATTGAAAAAGAAATTGCGCGCCTGCAAAAGGAAGAGGAACGATTAAGCAAGGAATTAGCAAGGGTGAATGGAATGTTAAGCAACGAAAGATTTACTAGTAAAGCACCACCGGCGAAGATTCAAGAAGAAAAAGATAAACTAGAAAAATATTCGCAGATGATGGGACAAGTAAAGGAAAGATTAATGCAATTAAGCTAGAGATTAAGATAGGACAATGGTGATTTAATTGAATTATCAAGAAGCGGTCGAGTATATCGAAGCAATTCCCCAATTTGAAATTATTGAACCACTTGAGCATGCCAAAGAAATGCTCAAAAGGCTTGGGGAACCACAAAATTCATTCAAAGCAATTCATGTGGCAGGAACCAACGGCAAGGGCAGTGTTTGCGCTTACCTAGATTCAATGTTTCGCGAAGGCGGATTCAAATGCGGATTGTTCACGTCGCCCCACTTGGTCAAAATGAATGAACGCTTCAAAATAAATGGACAGAATATGTCCGATGAAACTTTCCTTAGATTGTTTAAAGTAGTCAAAAAAGTGATTGATGATTTTGTGAGTGAGGGAAAAGAACACCCAAGTTATTTCGAAATAGTCTGCGTTATGGGAATGCTTTATTTTAAGGAACAAAAGGTTGACATTGCCATCATTGAAACGGGATTAGGCGGGAGACTTGATGCGACTAATACGATAGACCAACCATTAGCTTGCGTTATCACCTCGATTGGTCTAGAGCATACGCAATATTTAGGCGACACGCTTGGCAAGATAGCAAGAGAAAAAGCAGGAATCATCAAACCAAACGTACCGGTCATTTATGAAAGATCTAGTGAAGAAGTGGCGACAGTGATTAGTAATCGAGCACAGAAATTAAATTCCAAGAGTTATCAGCTTGATTCGTCAATGTATGAAATAATTCTAAAGACGGCGCGAGGCATTGATTTTTCCTTCTATTGCAAGTATTATAAGAGCAGTACTATTTTTATTAATTCAATAGCATCATATCAGATGGCAAATGCGTCATTGGCGCTTTATACGATGGGTGTTTTGCAGGAATTCCATAAGCTTTCACTAGAAGTATTAAAAGCAGGAATTGCCAAGACCAAATGGGAAGGGCGAATGGAAACGGTATTGCCTGGCGTGATTTTTGATGGCGCGCATAACGAAGATGGAATTGCGAAATTCGCGGAGACAGCAGCAGAATTTAGCGAAGAGTATAGAATCACTATTTTGTTTGCAGCGGTATCTGACAAGAAATATCAAAAGATGATTCACACCATTATGGACAAAATCAAGCCAGCAGCAGTAGTGACAACCCAGATAGAGGGTGAGCGAATAATTACAGCTGATAAGTTGGCCAAGCATTTTGTGGCCGAAGGATGTAGTGAAGTTTATAGCAATGCTAATGTCGTAGCGGCATTTAAACAAGCTATGAAGCTTCGCGAGGATGGCCTGCTGTTTTGTGTCGGGTCATTGTATATGATTGGAGAAGTTAAGGGTGCTTATAAAGAATGGGCACAGTGAAGATAACTTCATTTATAAGGAGGAACACAGATGATTGATTACGAAGAAGAATTGAAGAAATTCAAACCATGTCTTGATGTCGATGAAGTAGAAAGTGCGGTATATAGCCAAGACTTGACTGACATTATTGACATTTTAAAAGAGGCTACGAATACTGGTGGGCAAGCCGAAAGAAAATAAGAGGTAAGTAGATGAATTGTTTAAACTGTGGTACGGTGCTGAACGAATCTTCTCATTGTCCCAAGTGTGGAGTAGATGTTGTAGTGCAAAAGAAAGTATACTTGCTTTCTAACCAATATTATAACATGGGACTTGAAAAGGCTGAGATTAGAGACTTATCGGGAGCCATAGATTTATTGAAACGAAGTTTAAAATTAAACAAGGTAAATATTCAGGCGAGAAACCTCTTAGGACTTGTCTATTTTGAGACTGGCGAAGCGGTAGCTGCACTTAGTGAATGGGTTATCAGCAAGAACATTATGCCGACGAAGAATGTTGCGTCCGAATACATCGCAAGGCTACAGGCAAACAAAAACAAGCTAGATGTTATCAACCAATCAATCAAGAAGTACAACGAGGCATTGAGTTGTTGTCGTAGTGGCAGTTCAGACACAGCGATGATTCAGCTAAAGCGAATCTTAAATGAAAACCCTAAGTTTATTAAAGCGTATCATTTGTTGGCACTTAATTATATTCATGAAAATGCCTATGAGAAAGCGCGTAAAATCCTTAAAAAGGCAGCTAGGATTGACAAGACAAATTCAACCACACTACGTTTTTTGCGAGAGGTAGATGAGAGAACAGGAACACACACCTCACTAGAGTCTAGATGGGGAAGCAATAGATTTAGAATTGGCAAAACGCGACAAGGCGAGTATGCCGAAGAGAGTCAAGCAGTGATAATTCCTGCAACATTTAGAGAGAGTTCAATCTTTTCGACATTACTAAATATCGGTTTTGGGCTACTGATTGGTGCTTTAGTGGTCTGGTTCTTAGTAGTGCCAGCAAACACTCAAAAGATTAATCGTGAAGCCAACAACAAAGTTACCGAGTATAGCAATTCGATGGCATCTCAAGCGGCGTCGATAAAGAAGATGGAAGAGGAAATTAAAGATTCCAACGATACTGTCAAGACGGCTCAAGAGCAAATAGCTGACGCGGCTGAACAGGCGACAAGTTATGAGAATCTAATCAAAGCATTTAGTGCTTACCAAGATGAGAACTACACGAATGCAGCCAATGCCATTATGGAAGTTAAGCCAGAGTTACTATCAGTTGATGCCAAGAGCATTTACGACAATATTTATGGCGAGATTAGAACAATTTTATTTAACAAATACAAAACTGAGGGAATAAGTGCTTTCGATTATAGCGAGTATCCAACGGCGATTGAATCGCTACATAAAGCAATGGAAATCGATAGTACCGATTACGAAGTGATTAATCATTTGGCGCATGCATACCGCTTGAATGGGGATAACGAAAATGCTATCAAGTGGTTTAACGAAATCATTAGAATATTTGAAGGAACCGGCAGAGCAACCTCTGCGCAAACCCAAATTAACCAGCTAAACGGTGGAATAACAACAGAAGGAACCGGAATAGAAACAGAAGAAGGCGAAGAAACGAATCCTGTTGACGCACCACTTGCAGGAGAAGAGCCAACGGAAGACGGAGAGCCAGCGGTAGGCGGGGAACCAGTGGAAGGTGAAGAGCCACAATAATATTTACTAGAAAGAGGTAGGAATTGTCACAGGAATTTTTCAGAACGGAATTATTAATAGGACGTCCAGGATTAGAAAGTCTTGCTAACGCCAAGGTATTAGTTTTAGGAGTTGGCGGAGTGGGGTCATATGTAGTTGAAGCACTAGCCCGTTGCGGCATAGGGTCATTGACATTGGTTGATTCAGATGTAGTTTCGGTGACAAATATTAACCGCCAACTAGTTGCATTGCAATCAACGATTGGCAAATTCAAAACAGAAGTAGCGAAGGAACGTATTCGAGATATAGAACCAGACATTTTGGTGCATACGTATCAAACTTTTTACAATGCTGATACGCAGTCATTATTTGACTTTTCAGCATATGATTATATTATTGATGCAATCGATACGGTGACATCAAAGATTCTAATCATTGAACAAGCAAAGGCAGCAAATACACCAGTCATTAGTTGTATGGGCGCAGGTAATAAATTGGATCCGGCGCGATTTGAGATTGCTGATATAGCCAAGACATCAGTGTGTCCACTGGCAAAAGTTATGCGTCTAGAGTTGCGTAAAAGAAAAATTAAAAAAGTAAAAGTTGTTTATTCCAAAGAGCAACCAATTAAGTCGGCAGAAGTGGGAAGCATTTCTTTTGTGCCAGCAACGGCAGGACTGTTGATTGCGAGTGAAGTAGTTAAGGAACTGCTTGAAGCTCATATCAAAAAGGGGAAATAATGAAGACAGATACGATATACAATCATTTTTGCGAATGCATTGGTTCACAAAACGTGTTAAGAAATGAGTCGATGAAAAACCACACAACATTCCGTATTGGCGGTGAAGTGAAATACTTCTTGCAACCGCAAGACATCACTTCAGTGCAAGCACTTTTACGGATATGCACTGATGAAAAGATACCATTTCATATTATCGGTAATGGTAGCAACATTTTAGTTAGTGATGATGGTTTTGCTGGAGCAATAATTCAAATATACAAGAACATGAGTGAAGTTACGCATACAGAAGAGATGATTAAAGCACAAGCAGGTGCATCGTTGACACAAATTGCCAATGTGGCGGCGAAAGCAAACCTAACAGGATTAGAATTTGCGGCGGGAATTCCTGGAACTGTGGGTGGAGCAGTAGTGATGAATGCAGGAGCCTACGGTGGTGAAATGAAAGATGTGCTGGATCAAGTCGTAGTTCTTAGCCAAGCAGGAGAGACAATTACGCTAGCAAAAGAAGAACTTGAGATGGGATATCGAACAAGCATTATTAAAAAGAAAAAATACATTGTTTTGGAGACGGTGTTTGCGTTAAAGCGCGGCGATGAGACGATGATTCATGATAAGATGGAAGAGTTGAAAGAACAAAGAGTCAGCAAGCAACCGCTAGAATTTCCAAGCGCGGGAAGTACTTTCAAACGACCAGAGGGACACTTTGCGGGCAAACTGATTATGGAAGCAGGCTTACGAGGGTTTAGCGTGGGTGACGCACAAGTATCAGAAAAGCATTGTGGATTCGTAATCAACAAAGGCAATGCCACAGCAGCCGATGTAATCAAGTTAATGCAATGTGTCAAAGAAAAAGTGCAGGAGCAATCAGGAATAGAACTAGAACCAGAGGTTCAAATGTTGGGTGATTTTAAAGGCGAGGAGTAAAAGATGCGTTTTGTAATCGTTACTGGAATGTCAGGAGCAGGAAAAAGCACAGCGATGAAGATGTTGGAGGATGCGGGGTTTTTCTGTGTCGACAATTTGCCGATTCCGTTAATGGATAAGTTTACCAATTTAGTTGGGGAAAGTGTTTCTGAAAAGTTTCAAAAAGTGGCATTAGGGATGGACATCCGTAGTAGTAGCGAAACTAAAGAATTAAAGAAAATATTAGAGAACCTCAAAGAAGAGGGAATGCCTCATGAGGTATTGTTTCTAGAATCTGAAGACGAGGTACTAGTTAAAAGATACAAAGAATCTCGGCGCAACCACCCGTTGGCGAATGACGCAAGACGGATGGGTAACGCTATTAAAGAAGAGCGTAGGGCATTACAATTCCTAAAAGACAAAGCGGATTATATAATAGATACAAGTCGTCTTTTGACAAGAGAATTAAAAACCGAGTTGGATAAAATATTTATCGACAATCAAGATTTTGACAACCTTATCGTTTCGATAGTGTCGTTTGGCTTTAAGCATGGCGTNCCAGAAGATTCGGACTTAGTCTTTGATGTCCGCTTCTTGCCGAATCCATACTACTTAGAAGAAATGCAACAGCTGACAGGAGAGGATGCCAAGGTCAACGAATATGTTATGGGGCATGAAGCCGCTGGAGAATTTTTGGAAAAGCTAGAAGAATTGATGAAGTTTTTGATTCCCAATTATGTACTAGAGGGCAAGAACCATCTAATTGTCAGTATTGGATGTACGGGCGGAAAGCATCGCTCAGTGACACTTGCAAATGCGTTACATAAGAAGCTTGGAGAAGTTGACAACTTAGGAGTAAGGATTGAACATCGCGATATCCATAAAGATAGTATAATAAAGAAAGTGTGAGGCGGATAGAGTTATGTCATTCTCCAGCGAAGTAAAAGGCGAACTATCAAGACAACTTAGCGAGGCAAGGCATTGCCAGATAGCAGAGATAGCAGCGATTATCAACCTGTGCGGAAAAGTTTTGATTTCGGAAGAAGGAACTTATTCCGTACAGATGCATACTGAAAACGAAGACGTTGCGAGAAAGTGCTTTACATTGTTGAAAAAAGCATTTAATATAGAAGCTGAAATTGCAGTGCGAAAAAGCATCTATTTAAAGCGAGGAAATGTGTATCTAATTGATATTCATGACCATCAAGATGCACTTAGATTACTGCAAGCCACGAAGTTCGTGGATACAACAGAGCAAATAGACGAAGAAGTTTCTCTAGTAAGCAACAAGATTATCCAAAGAGCTTGCTGTAAGAGAGCGTTTTTGCGCGGAGCATTTTTAGCCGCAGGTTCAATTAGCGCCCCAGAGAAATTTTACCATTTGGAAATTGTTTGCACGATTAAAGAAAAAGCTGAAAAACTACAAGCACTTGTTAATAATTTAGAAGTTCCAGCAAAAGTGGTTAGGCGGAAAAAGTACTATGTCGTGTATGTTAAAGAAGGCGCTGGAATTGTTGATATGCTGGGATTGATGGAAGCCAACGTGGCATTGATGAATCTAGAAAATGTCCGTATTCTAAAGGAAATGAGAAACAACGTAAACCGTAAGGTTAATTGCGAGACAGCCAACATCAACAAAACAGTATCAGCAGCAGTAAAGCAGATAGAGGATATAAAATATATAGAAGCAACGGAGGGTCTTTCGGACCTCGCACTGGGATTGAAAGAGATAGCGATAGCAAGACTTGCGTATCCAGATGCAACCTTGAAAGAATTAGGCGAAATGCTTGAACCGAGAGTCGGTAAGTCTGGAGTGAATCATAGACTAAGGAAGTTAAGCGACATAGCGGAANATATTCGAGCAAACAAGGAGGAGGAGTTATTATGACGAAAAAAGAAGTCACAATTCAATTAGAAAATGGATTAGAAGCAAGACCAGTGGCAATGTTAGTGCAACTAGCCAGTCAATTTGAAAGTGAAATATATATTGAAAGTGAAAACCGCAAAGTTAATGCTAAAAGTATCATGGGAATGATGACGCTTGGTTTGGGACATGGCGAAAATGTAGTTGTATATGCCAACGGCGAGGATGAGGAAGAAGCCGCAACTAGCATTGGGCAATATCTAGTATCGCAAAATGAGAAATAAGGAGAATAGCAAATGTCAAGGTTTTTGAAATGGATTGTCAATACGATTTTATTAGTGGCTATACTAACAACGTGTGCGCTTTTGATACCACCGTTAGCAGGAGTGACCACGATAATTGTCGATGATGTTGACATGGAGACGAATTTGGATAGAGGGTCGGCGACATATGGAATGCCAAAGCACTTTACCGAACTTGAGGCAGGTGACGATGTTATCGTTAGCGATGAGAACGGCAATTATGTTTATCGTTTGAAGTCGCTTGATACTCAAAGTGGTTCGGCTGAATTAGAAGATATAAAAAGTACAGACGGCCAAACGAAAACAGAAGTGTTCAATGGGGAAATTCCAAAAGTTATTCTTACAGTACCGTTCATTGGATATGTTGTAATGGCGATGAAGAGTACAGAAGGGCTTATTATTATTGGGCTAGGAGTTATCTTCGTAATCATTTTATTCATCTTGTCAGAGCTTTGGAAAAAAGATAAAGACGAAGATGAAGAAGATGAGGATGACGAAGAAGCAGTACCGGTTGATATGTCAGCACATATATTGGAGAAAGTTAGCAGCGAGATAGGGGCAGAGATTTCCAATGTTGTTGCTCAAGATACGGACCAATCAGAGGCACTAGGCGCTGTGGCACCTTCAGCGGAAGAAGCAAACAGCAATGATGATACAAAGCCAATCATAAAAGAAGAGAAGACTGCAGACGAGAAAGAGGAAGTAGTTAAAGCGGAAGAAGCTAAAGAGGTTGAACAAGTAGCACCA
>JGI994J12354_10002465_pt1 | contig 18014 bp, 18 predicted proteins | sample IntmicLarv3ML3BL_FD_12354 | JGI IMG/M metagenome (IMG submission 12354)
TTATAATGCAACGCTACTCATTAGAGCGGAGAATATATAATGCGCCAATTCAGACAAAAGTCACAGGAATCGTCCGGAGAAGGCGTCGCCAAGAAGAAAAGGGCAGGAATAAGCGATAATTGGAAGATGATCTTCGTACTTTCGTCGATAATCTTCATCGCTGCCGTCCTGCGTATCTTCTTTGCATACGACGCAGCGGTCGCCGGAGGATATGCACTGTCCGGAGGTTCAGATGCAAGTTATCATTTGAGGATAATCGAATACATCATGGAGAACGGATCCCTTTTGGTATTCGACACATCCCTTAATGCTCCGTGGGGTGCGATGAACGTCAACCCCCCGCTTATGGATGCATTGGTCGCAATGATGGCAAAGGTCGTCACGTTATTCGGAGTCTCTCAGTCGACAGCAGCGATCGGTACACTGGTATGGGCAACTGCCATATTCGGTGCGCTGACCTGCATTCCTGTGTACCTGATCGGCAGAGAGATGTTCAGTAAGAAGGCCGGCATGATCTCAGCGCTGCTCTACGCTGTGTGTGCCCTCGTCATATCGCAGACCGTATTATCGAACGGGACCGAAGCGGCATTCTACGGATTCTTCTTTGCGTTCATGATCTACTTCCTGTTCAAGGCAGTGAAATCATGCAATAACGACGCACTGGTAATGGATTCGGGATTCTTCAATTACGTGAAGAAGGTCTTCAATTCAAACCGCATAGCATACAAATACGCAATACTGGCAGCAATATTCCTGGTGTTCGTCGAACTGTCCTGGAACGGCTTCCATGTGATCATCATAATGCTTGCGTTCATAATGGTCATCCAAGCAGCGATGGACCGCGTAAGGAGAAGGGACGGAACATCCGTCGCCGGTGTCTATGCGCTGGTGCTGCTGCTCAGTACATTCATAGCGGCACCGATATTCATCGCTGTCAGCTTGTTCACCATTGTCTATGTGGGATCGCTGATAGTGGTGGTAATATCAGTCGCACTGACAGCACTGATATCGGAATCCAAGAAACGTCCGTGGCTGATGATGTTCATAATCGTTACGATTCTCTTTGCAGTGACGATGATCACGATGTACTTCGCGGTACCGGACCTCTACGGCAAGATGATCGGAGGAGCATCGGTCTACAAGGACTCGACGTTCTCGTCACTTGTTGACATGAATTCATCGACATCCATCTCGATGATGGCAGGTTACTACGGATGGCTCACGATGTGGCTTCCGTTAGTGCTTATAGCATTCAGTCTTTACAAATTCCCGGTGAACGTCGGTTCGCCGTCGAAGATGTTCATACTCATGTTCATGATCGCAATGATGATCATCAGCTGGATGTCCAGCTCATGGGTGTTCCTCGCCGCTCCCGCATATGTTGTGGGAGCAGGTGCGGTGATAGCATACATACTGAAACGCGCTGACCTCAAAGCATACGCAGCAGGATTCAAAGGAGCAGGCGTCAAAGGATCGATCAAACATCTGTTCAAGCCTGTGCCCCTGGTATCCATACTCATGGCGGTTTTCCTGGTGGGCGCACCGAATGCGATATACGCAATAGACGCGGCAACACCTTCCAACGACCGTACCTCTGACGACTTCCTGGGAAGTTACATGGGAAATTCCGGTTTCTACGTCAGGAACACTGATGACTGGAACATGAACGGCGTATGGGAATGGGGAAGTGAGATAGACAACAAATCAGGTTCACTGCTCACATGGTGGGATTTCGCTGCCGATGCGGTATCAAAAGGAGGATTCAGTTCCGTTTCGGGATTGAACGGTGAAGGTGTCGCCGCAGCATCCAATATGCTTCTGGCGCAAGGAGATGCAAGTATTTTGGCATCGATGGCGATACGTCTGATGGATTACCATGGTATCGACACATTCAAATCAATATTGAACAGCGTAGGCCTGACGGATGATCAGTTCAATGAACTGAAGAACATAATGACAGATCCGGATTCATACAGGGACATCGTCCTCAGGAACCCCAACATCTACGGAAAGTTCGCTGCGAACATAACAACAGAGAATCTGATGTATGTTGCGGCGGTAGCATACCTGTGTGCTGATACGTCCGATGTCTATACGGACGCGGCGAAGATAGGCCCGCACTTCGATGCATCGAAATCATCGGAACTCTATGATGCGGTGTGCAAGAAATCGAACAGGGACATAACGTACGTAGCAGTGTCCAGGGAGATGTTCCCGATAGCATATGGTGATGGATCATTGTTCAGCACCCTTGCGTTCATGAACAACTACTTCCTGGACAGATATGCATCACCGACGCAGTTCTACACCACGAACGAGTACACCGGTTACATGGCATACACTCAGGCGATGTACCAGTCCCTGATATGGAAGACATACATCGGACCCGCACCCGAGGATTACGGTTACACTTCAGCGATGGCATTGTTCAATGCACTTACACTGAGCGACGGTTCCGAGGGAACAAGGGCCCAGCCCGGATTCGGACTCTCGAACTTCGTTGTGAAGTATTGGCATGTGATGTACAACCCGGACAACGAAGCAGCACTCACCTCTGACGGATGGGTGGAGATGGATGCGTTCGATGCGATAAACAAACAGGACGCCGAAGGCGGATTGATCAACTACATGAGCGGATTCCCGGTCGTTCTGGAATATGTGCCGAACAGCGCAATGAAGAAAGTTTCCGGAACAGTGACCTTGGATGATGGTACAGCGATCAAAGGAGCACGTGCCACCGCAACCGATGCGAACGGCATCCAGAGGGCAACGGACATCACCGGTGCAGACGGGAAATATGAGATGTATGTTCCGATCAACAGCACGGTCGCGATAAGCGTCGGATCCACAAGCGCCAAGGACGGACTGCAGGTGGATTCGTATGACAGCAGCACGTTCACCGTACCGGTGCTCACAGAAGTGGGAGAGGTCGACTTTGCGTTGAAGATGTACTTCGATGACAGCAGGGATAAACTGGTCACAGGGAAGTTCAACTTCACAATAAAGGGAGCAGCTCATGGAATGGAGAAAACGTTCAGCAACATAGACGTGGCCGCCGGTTACTTTGAGTTCAACACCCCGCTGGTCCCTGACAGATATACAATAACCGCAACAGATCTGAGGAACAACACGATCATCACCGGAACCTACGAAGCAGTATTGGCACGCAGTTCTAACGACACGGTGCAGTTGGAGATGTTCCTTACGACTTCAACGGTGAACCTGACGATCAATGACGAGTACGGATTCCCATACAACGGATTCGCGAGACTTACGAGCGTCAATGCCGTACCGGGAGGAGAATACTTCAGATACGTTGAGATCGAGGACGGTAAAGCGTCCGTTAAGGTCATACCGGGAACATACACCGTGGACCTTGTGGTAGACATAGACGGAACCGCAGATGATCCGAACTATGCGTTGTTCAACGCATCGGTGGCGGCATCAGGTACGGTCTCACTGACCGCAAAGGCTCAGAAGTACGCTACACTGGAAATAACCAACAGCACAACGCAGAACCGCATAACCGTCACCAGCGGTACATATGAGTCTACAGCACTCATCGGTTCCGTAACAACTGCAGTGAAGGTCCCGGTCGGATTGGAAGGTAATGATTACAGTGTATATGCGAGATACACAGACACTGGCAAGGAGATGATGGCGGCAGGACACGCAACGGTAAGCGCGGGCGGATCTGCAACGATAACACTCTCCTCGGCCGTGGAGGTGTTCGAGTATTCGCGCATACTGAGGAACACGGCAGGAGAAGCGACATCAGGATTCGTTAAATTCTATCCGAAGACACCGGGAACGATGCCGTTCATCTCAGCATGGGCAGCATCCGACGGCCGTGTGACCGCGTGGCTCCCCGCAGGAGAGTATATCATACACGCATACCCCAACTCGACTAGTGTAAGGGAAGCGTACATTGAGACGTTCACAATGGACACCCACTCAAGGGCAGGAAGCATCGACATGGTGAGAGGAAGGACGATAACCTCGGAGATACTGGCATCCGACAGCGGATCGGTATACCAGCCGTACATCCCGATGCAGATGGTCTACAACAACATGGTCATAAACCTGACCACGGACGGAGACGGTAAATATTCCAGCACAGTCCCCGACGGAGATTATGCGTTCAGGGTACCGAGGACGATCGGTGGTCTGTATACAATATCCGGAACAGTGGTAGGTGGCATGGTGGAACAGACTGTCAGACAGACATCCACGAACTTCACCGCATCATTCTGGACGACCACGCCTACGGCGTACACCGGTGACATATACATTGTGGACCAGACACTTTCGGATCCGACCGATCCCGACAGTGCACACAACTTTGTTGGAGATGAGCTCATACTCACGATAAAACCAAGGTCATCCTCGATGGCGGCGGTCGAACTGAAGTATACTCCATCTTACGTAGCCGGAAAGCTAACCGGAAAACTGGATCTCAATGGTTATGTCCTGTCCATCGGCGAATACGATGTTGACATAGCAAGGACCGTCACCCTTGATGAAAAGAACAAGAACAAGGATCTGAACAGGTACTTCATCGACTCGACCTTCACGCTCAACCTGAAGGGCGATGACGTGACGATCGAAGTAATGAAATTGAACATCATCAAGATCACCGGTCTTGAGGAGTCAGACAAAGTATCGATAGAACCGGTCGGAATAACGGCAGGCAAGTGGTATTCAGAGGATTACGATAAGGACGACAAGTCCCGCGTATACTACTTAGAATTCGGAAAAGAGTTCAACATAGTCGTCACAGACAAGGATGACACGAAAGTGTTCCACCAACATGTTGAAGTCACGGACGATTTCGATATTAGCATAGACACGACCGATCCCGAAGAACCCGTAGTGAAGTTCGACAAAGAACTCCCTGTGGTCTTCGTGCCCGCTAAGAAGATCAGCGGATACGCAGGTCTTGCGGCTGAGTGTACGTCGCAAAAGTAACCTCAGGAAGGTTCAATGCGATACTGCCGTCCGAAGGTATAACCTCATATACATTCAAGTCAGAACTGAACTGGGATGAGGATTCAAGCACATATCTCTACACTAACCTGCACGAGATCACAACAAGAAGCGCACTTCCGGACTCCGGAACGGTTAACTTGTTGGTACTGGGAAGTGCTGTACCCGCCGACGCTCCTGATGTGACAACTTCAGAGACCGTATTGGCGCTCAACGAGACAAACAGGACAGTAGACCTCAAGGTGACCGTAGAAGGCAACGACTTTGCTTCACTGTTCTTGTCAGGCGGAACGGGCTGGGAGAGCATAAAGTTCTACTCCGATGCTTCGTTCACAGCCGCGAAGGAGATCGATCTGGTGAACGGTAACGGCGCCACTCCGGTCGAATTCTGGGCAAGAGGAGAGTACAAAGAGGATACAGCATTCGACAGTCCGAACCTTTCGATAATACTCAAGAATGCATCCGGAACTGTTGTTGCCACACATGAGGTGGATCTCGTGGACGATGCAACAGCAGCCAACTTCGTGAACGACCTGACGATAAGCAGAGGCGAGAATGATAACTTCTCTGAAGGAGAGTACAGGCTCGCGATCGTGCTGAAGAACGACGGCAGTGCCATGACAGAATTCAAACTGACTGCGACCGCCCCATCCGGATGGTATCTGGCATTCACAGATCCCACTGCAACAGAGATTGGATTGGATTACACCGCGAAGGTCAGAGGAAACACCGAGATGACGGTTTTCGTCAAGCTCGTCAACATGGGAAGCGAGACCGAACTTCCGGACAAATTCGATGTAACGATCACAGTGACCGGCAAGAAGGCCGTGACCGCTGACGATATAACGTTAGTGGAAGAGGACGGTTCGACAAAGGTCGGTAACGTAGTGACGATGCCGATAGAGATGACAAAGGTTCAGTTAGAACTGGGTAACGGAAACGCAAGCGGTCCGAATACCTTCATGAGTGCAGGCGAGCTGCCGACCATAGTTTGGCTGCTGATAGTCATCTCGATACTGTCGGTCGTGCTGATTCTTTGGTTAGGGATCAAGAGGGGGGTGTTCTCACGAAGAAAGTAATCGCGGCCGTAATGGTCATGTCACTCGTGATGACCGCAGCGATCATCATGATGCCTTCGGACGATGTGGACGGAGCGCAGTTCGATATCATCGGCGGCAAGACCGTCTTCTATCCGGGAGAAAGGCTTGAGTCCGGTTCAGAGGACGGAATATTCCTAATCAGGGATGACGGCATCTACAGATACACCGCAAGGGTCCTCGACTCATCCGGTTCCGTACGTTCAGGTGTTGTTTCACCGACATCAGGTACGTTCAATCAGACCGCGACCGGTCTGACAATAACGGCACCGAATGCACCCGGGGACTACACCTTGGAAGTTACGTTCTTCACCGGAAGTTCGTCAACGAGTGACAGTTTCATCAAAACGTACCCGATCAAGGTCGTGGAACCGATAAAGCTGTCAGTCGAACTGAAGAACAACACCACCACGAACATAACCGGTCTGACGATAAAGTTCGTAGTGGACGGAAAGGAATACGACGCGACGGAAGCGAACACCAACATAACGATCCCGGCCAACGGAACCAAGACGGTAACATTCGATTGGGTCGTTGATTCTCCGTCAGGGGGACGCCACACGTTCCATCTGACGACGGAATTCCAAGGTGTCGCCCAAGCCGAGATAACCGGAATAGGCCAGGAGATCGAGTTCTTCATAGGTCAGGAGAGCAACACTCTTGTGACTGTCCTGATGGTGGTCATCACTATCGTATTGGTGATAATACTGATATGGGTGATCCGCAAACCGGTGAAGAACTTCGGAAAACCGAAGGGAAGACGTTAATTGCGTAAACAGGAATAAACAAGGTCCGTCCTCGTCTTTTCGGTGACGGACCTTGCAACATCCTGTTTCCTCCTTATCGGTAAGACCGCATCGGGGATATCGAAGCTCATCACGGCTTCGCAGATCTCTTCCATTCTTTTGAATAAGTATTCAGATCTTTCCTTGTTGCCGGTGAGAAGGAGATTCAATATCATCCGTCTTATCTCTCCGAGAGAATCGGCAAGACCCAGCGCCCAGGAACGTGACGTGATCCGAAGGTCAGAATATGACGGGATGTCCCTTTCAAACACGACAGATTCGAAGATACAGGCCTCAGCAAACTCCATTAACGCATCTTCAGCACTTCTCATTGTTTCCTGGTCAAGGTTTTCAACAAGAGCTGCAACGTCATTGATGAGTTCGTTCATCGCATCATTATGATCGTCCTGCTGATGTATGGCATGGATCACTTTTTTGGTCTTCCGTATGATGACTCGCGACGATGAGATCACAGATTCCCTTTTCTTTTCGGATATTTCCATTTCTCTGCCGATCTCTTCTGCCATTGACATGACGTTCATACAACAGAATGGAAAGGACGATACTTATTTGTTCAGTTCCTTGTAGAATGCGGATGTTAAAGAAAGTTTGAACAATTCTTCACGAACACGTTCGTTGTTCTCATGGGCCGAAGTGAACTCGATCCCTTCGTAGATGACATCCGTCAGTGTCAGCGCATCGCCTCTGGCCACTCCGAAGGATATGTTCCTGCCGTTCAATGCATCCCTTACGTCAGAAAGTGAGCTTTTTCCCGAGGCTACAGAAACAATAGCGGAAACGATCCTTCTTATCATGTTCCAAAGGAAATGGTCTGCGCGGAATTCGATGATGTTCCCGTTAACAGTAACGGAACGCATGTTCACTACAGTAGAACGTTCATCGTTCTTGCAGAAACGTTTGAAATCATGTTCTCCTTCGAACAGTTCAGAACATTCTCTCATCAGTTCTGCATCCAGCCCCTCGGTGTCGATCATGTATCTGTAGACACGTTCGCTCGCATGTCTCGGATTGAAGTTTTCGTTGACTGCTGCGAACGATCTGTAGAAAACGTCACTCGAAACGGCATTGAGCGCTTTGATGATCTTCCCGGGATCCATGGAAGTGCTGAACACGGCAACGTTACCGAGCGCGTTCACACCCTTGTCCGTCCTTCCGGCGAGTTTCAGATCGAAGTCCTCGTTGGGAAGTATCTTTCTGAGATCTTCAAGGATACTTCCGCCCACGGTCTTCGCACCGGGCTGTATCTGCGACCCTTGGAATTCCGATCCCAAGTAAGCGATCTTCACTGCGACACGGTTCATTTCTTTCTCAGTTCGTTCATATGGTCAACGCGTTTCTGTACCAACTCGGACTTACCGATGTCATGTCTTACCGTGATAGCGTCCCCTTTGACATATTTCAAAGCGCGTTCGCAGTTCTTTTCCGCTTCTGAGATCGTATCGGCAATACCGACCAGACCAAGTGAACGTGATGTTCCAGTAACAAGTTTGCCGTTCACGACATCAACGTTCGCATAGAACAGAACGCTTCCGCTCTCTCTGATGCCTCTTTCATCAGCAGATATCGGCAATCCCGATCTGGACTTCACGCCGTATCCTTCCGGTACGATGTACTTGCAGACTGTTGCTTTCTTTTTGAACTTGATATCCTTGGACAACGTTCCGGAAGCCATTCCCATGCATATTTCCGCAAAGTCAGAATCAAGGATCGGAAGAACGTTCATTGCTTCCGGGTCTCCGAATCTGGCGTTTATTTCAATGATCTTGGGGCCGTTTATCGTAAGCATGAACTGTCCGTACATCGGACCGCGGTACGGGCATCCTTCGGCACGCATCGCATCAACGATGTCCTGCAGTATGACCAGCGCAGCTTCTCTCTCTTTTGTTGTTACAAAAGGCAGAAGGTGGTCTCCGTCGGTATAGGAACCCATTCCTCCGGTGTTGGGGCCCACATCCCCTTCGTACGCTCTTTTGTGGTCCTGGACCAGCGGCATCGGAACGATGACGTTACCGTCACAGAATACCATCTGCGTGAATTCTTCGCCTATTGCGCGTTCTTCGAGGATCACACCGGCACCGCCGATGTTGTTGTCGAATATCTCATGGATATATTCCATGGTCTCTTCGAACGTGTGCAGATGTTCTCCTTGGACCTTCACACCTTTTCCTCCGGTCAATCCGATAGGTTTGACAACGATCTCGTGGTCTATCGTTTTAAGATACTTCTCTGCGCTCGCGGCATCAGAGAACGATGCGAACCCTAAGTTCCCGGATATCTTGTATTTCTCGACGAGTTCGCGCATGAACGACTTTGATGATTCTATCCTCGCTGCCGCTTTCGTGGGTGCCGCACACTTTATTCCGACGGCTTCCAATGCATCCACAAGTCCGGCCTCCAACGGCGCTTCCGGGCCGATGAATGCTACGTCGACATCACAGGAAACTGCAAAATCGCAAACGCCGCGAATGTTCTTCTCATCCATCAATACGTATCTTTCGGAACATGCAATTATTCCGGGATTCGCGTTCTTCATTATCGTATATACATCAGCCCCGGACCTTCTGAGAGCATCCACTGCTGCGTGTTCCCTTCCGCCTCCTCCTACCGCTAAAACCTTCATGAATATCACAGACCCAGTGCTTTGATGACATCGTCTAAACCCTTTCCGGTCTTGACGCTGCATTCTATCATTTTCTTGTTCCCGCCTGTCAGTTTTTTGTAATCGTCAAGGATGACGTTAACGTCTACGTCAACGTACTCCGCAATGTCCGTTTTGTTTACAATCGCAACGTCCGCCTTGTGGAAGATATCAGGATGTTTGCGGACCATATCATCACCCTCGGTGACCGAAATGACCACAACCCTTTTCTCAGTTCCCAGAGGAAAATCCGCAGGACATACAAGGTTTCCGACGTTCTCTATGAACAACACGTCCGTTCCGTCGAGATCGATCTTCTTCAGAGTGTTCCTGATCATGTGCGCGTCCAAGTGGCATTCGTGTCCTGTGTTGCAGTTGATCGCGGTTATTCCCGATTCTTTCATTCTTTTGAAGTCATCTTCCCCGGTAACGTCGCCGGCTATCGCGGCGACCTTCTTTCCCTTTCCTCTCAGGATCTCTGCGAGTTTAATGATCATCGCAGTCTTTCCCGATCCGATGGAACCCATGAAATCTATTGAAACGATGTTGTGATGCTCCAACATGTGATAATTCTCGTGAGCTAACTTATGGTTCTCATGTAACACGTCATGTTCCATTCCGATCTCAGTGATCTTATGCATGGTACCCGCATAGATGGTACGAACTAATAAGTCACACGGTCATAAGAAAGATAAACGTATAGAGTATGAGGGTTTCAATGAGCTACTCCGACCGGCTGCAGAAGATGTTGAAAACATCGAAGGTGAAAGAAGGTTCCAAGGTACGTGTGACGACATCGAAAGGAGAATTCGAAGGAACGGTAATGCCGCACCATGAGTTCAGCGATTCTGATGTAGTAGTGCTGAAGCTGAAGAGCGGATACAACATCGGCATAACCGTTGACGACAGATCCAAGATATCGGTCATCTCTGAACCGCCGGTCCATGAACGCAGGGAGACGAAAGTTCAAGAGAAGAAAGGACTGCCGAACATCGTATTGATCGGGACCGGAGGGACCATAGCATCGTATGTGGATTACAGAACAGGTGCCGTTCACCCTGCGATGTCGGCAGCGGACATGGTGAACGCTGTCCCGGAGATAAGGGAGATAGCGAACATCTCCGCTAACGTCCTGTTCTCAATATTCTCGGAGAACATGGATGTCGGTCATTGGCAGGAACTTGCCAAGCTGTGGAAAAGGCCCTGAACGATGGTGCGGATTCGGTGATCATTCCGCACGGAACGGATACGATGGGATATACCGCCGCAGCATTGTCCTTCATGCTCACTGATTTAACGAAGCCGGTTGTACTTGTGGGTGCTCAGAGATCCTCTGACCGACCGTCATCGGATGCTTACAGCAATCTTCTTGCGGCAGCCAGATTCTGTGCTTCGGGAACGCCCGGAGTGTTCGTGGTGATGCACAACGACCTTAATGACAATTCATTTGCAGTCCACGTTGGTTCCAGAGTAAGGAAGATGCACACATCCAGACGCGACGCTTTCAAGAGCATCAACGTTCAGCCGTTCGCGGTGATCGATGAAGCCGGAAGCATAGCATTCAGCGAGTTCAGGAAAGGATCAAAGGACAAGGTCAAGGCAATGACCAAAATGGAACCGAAAGTGGTTCTTCTGCAATACTATCCGGGAATGGATGTCAACGTTTTCAGGGACATCTTCATGAATTCCAAAGGAGTGGTCATCTCAGGTTCCGGCCTCGGTCACGTGAATTCTGCAATGATCCCGTTGGTGAAGGAATCAATTGACAACGGTACGGTGATCGTGATGACATCACAGTGCCTGAACGGAAGCACTAATATGAATGTATACAACACAGGCCGCGACCTGATGGCCGCTGGTGTGATCTCCGTTAACGATACGCTTCCCGAGACCGCATACGTGAAACTGATGTGGGCATTGGCGAACACAAAGAACACCGCCGATGCAAAGGAAGTAATGAAAAAGCCAATTGCAGATGAAATGGGAGAACGGAGGTGTATCGATGAGTGATCGTGTCATCTGCGGAATAGAGATACACCAACAGCTCGACACAAAGAAGCTATTCTGCGACTGTGCCAGTCATTTGTGTGAGGACGGTCATGGAGCATACTACAGAAGGCTCAGACCGACCACCGGGGAAACGGGGGAAATAGACAGAGCGGCGTTAGTACAGTTCCAAAAAGGAATGGGTTACCGTTATCAATTGTCTGAGGGAGTTTCATGTTTAGTGGAGTTGGATGAAGAACCGCCCCATGGTGCGAACAGAGACGCAATGGACACAGTTCTGACGTTTGCATCAATGCTTGATTCCGATATTGCGGATGAAGTGCATTTCATGCGCAAGATAGTCGTTGACGGTTCCAATACAACAGGATTCCAAAGGACTGCGTTAGTTGCAATGAACGGTTTCGTCAGCGTCAACGGAAAGGACATCTCCATTCTTTCAGTATGTTTGGAGGAAGACGCTGCAAGGAAGATCGAAACAACGAGCGGTGAGATCACTTACCGTCTTGACCGTTTGGGGATACCGCTGATAGAGGTTGCAACCGGCCCGGATATACGGTCGCCGGAGGAAGCAATGGAAACAGCATTGCGTATCGGTACATTGCTGAGAGCAACAAAAAAAGTGAAACGCGGTATCGGAACGATACGCGAAGACCTGAACATCTCAATACCCGGCGGTGCACGTGTTGAGATAAAAGGAGTACAGGAACTGAGACTCCTTCCGCTGTACGTCGAGAATGAGATCCAAAGACAGCAGATGCTCCTGACGATAAAGGAGATGCTCAGCTCAAGGAAGACAAAGAAGGTCAATGTGAATGTTGTTGACGTTTCGAACATTTTCAAAGACTGTCAGTCCAAAGTGATCAGATCAGCATTCTCTGAAAAGGGGAAAGTACTCGCAGTGGCACTTCCCGGATTCGCAGGAGTTATGAACGGCGATTCCGGAAAACTCCGTTTGGGAGCGGAAATGGCCCAGAGGGCAAGGACGAAAGGCGTTAAGGGAATATTCCACTCTGACGAATTGCCTGGATACGGAATAGAACAGAAGTTCATCGACGATCTGAAAAAAGAATTGAAAATGACAATGGAACACGACGCATTCGCGATCTGCGCAGCACAGGAAACGAAAGCGTTCAATGCTTTGACTGCTGCGGCGGAAAGAGCGAACGAAGCGTTGGAATGCGTTCCAGAGGAAACAAGGGACCCGTTACCGGACGGAACCTCGAAATATTCAAGACCGTTGCCGGGAGCGGCCAGGATGTATCCTGAAACGGACGTTCCGCCAATTCGGATAACCGAAGAAAGGCTGAAGGTCATAAGGAAGAACCTACCTGAACTTCCGGAAGAGACGGAAAAGAGAATTGTCAAAGAGTACAAGATCAACGCGCAGCAAGCGAAGCAATTGGTGCGCCAGGGCGACGACGTATTGTTTGAAAGGATCATGGGAACCTATGATCAGCCGGCGGTCATTGCCACTACGTTACTGAACACATTCACTGAGATGGAAAGAGAAGGACTGAACATCGGAATGATCTCTGAAACCGACGTGATCGAAGTATTCAAAATGCTGAAAGCTTCGAAATTCTCCAAGGAAGCGTTACCGTCTGTGTTCAGAGAGGTCGTCAAAGGAAGATCTCCAGAAGATTCGGTCAAGTCCCTCGGACTTGAATCAATAGGTAACGACGAAGCGGCCGAGATGATCAGGAAAGTGATCCAGGAACGCATTGAGTTCGTGAAGGAGAAAGGAATGGCCGCTGTAGGTCCGCTGATGGGTCCGGTAATGGAGATCGTCCGCGGCAAGGTCGACGGAAAGGTCGTAAGCGCATTGCTGATGGAAGAGATCAGGAAAGTGCTCTGATCTCCAGCACAAAGAGCTGTTCAAAGAACAGCGGTAACTTTCCGAGTTCCTTCACGGCATACCCTTCAAGTAACGCCCTCAGGGCGAGCGGTTCCATCAGCGATGATATTACGATAACAAGCCTTCCGTCCTCTGTCAGATGTTCCTTGAGGCCATTCAGCACCTTCGGAAGCGGACCCGTTCCGTCCGGACCTCCGGACCATGCTTTCGCTTCCAATCCCTCATCGTTCTCTGGGAGATACGGTAAATTGAAAACGATAAGATCAAATCTTTCAGTTACGCCGGAGTAAACGTCGGAGACCCTGACGTCAAGTTTTATTCCGTTCCTATCTGCGTTATGTTCCGTTGCCGCAACCGCATTAGGATTAACGTCCACGGAAACAACAGAACAACCGTTTCTGGCGCAATGCAGGGAAACAACACCGGAACCGCATCCTATCTCCAGTACTCTCTCTGAATCAACGTTCAGAGAACGTATCAGGAAGATACTGTCCTCGCTTACCGGATATACCGTGTCGAAGTCATCGATGACAATGGAAGGATCGTATTCCATACACCGTAAATGACGGCAACGCAAATTATCCTATCGTTCCTGTATCGAAAATGTATATACCGAATAACACATAACGCAGAGCGTGGAAATACGATTGGATATACTTGCAGTGGGCTCCTTGATAAAGGAAGAGAACGAGATAAAGGAAGCTCATTCTACGTCAACGCTCATACGCACTGAAGATATGATCATTGTCGTGGATACTTCCAGTATGTACCTGAGGCCTGCGATCAAGTCTTCCCTCAAACAGCTCAAAGTGCTTCCGGAGGATGTTGATGTTGTTGTTCTCACGCACTCACATCACGACCATATCGAGAACAATGATATGTTCAAAAAAGCGAAGTTCTACATACGCGAGGAAGAAGCAAAAGAAGGATGTGCCAGCGTATCAAAGGATATGGAGATATGCAAGGGCGTGAAATTAGTTCATACGCCCGGTCATACGAGAGGTTCCATGTCCGTATTCGTTAACGCAGACCGAAAGTATGCGATCACAGGTGATGCAGTTCCGTTAGAGGACAACATACGCAAGATGGTGCCTCCCGGACTACATTACGACAAAGAAGAGGCTATGAAAAGTATTAAGACCATCATGGCGTACGCAGACATGATAATTCCGGGACACGGATTTCCGTTCACGGTGTGATAAATATGAGAGAGATTCCAGAGATCGTTTATTTCAATTGCCCCGAGTGCGATGACATTACTGTACATGATGTGCTGAAAGGGAAGATGGGAAAGGCGACACTGGATGCTACGCTGAAATGTCAGGACTGCGGAAGGGTCTTTTCCACGGTCGTGGAGATCCCCAGAGTGATCACCACCAAGATAGTCGTAAGCGAAGGCCGCAACTCCGAACCGACGACGATAGATCTGGAAAGCGATGATCTTCTTGTTGTCGGTGACGAATTCTTACTGGATGACGGAAGGCGCGTCAGGATAAACGCATTGGAATTGAATGACGGAAGACGCGTCAAGAAAGCTCAGGCACCGGACATCAGCACGATATGGTCGATCCTTTTCGATGTGCTGAACGTAAAGGTTTCCATCAATGATGTTCAGAAAACGTATGCAAGATACGTAAGGTCAGAACCCGACGATGAGTTCTACGTCGGACAGACGTTAAGCTTCAGGGATATGGATTGTCTGATCCACTCGATAAAGATCAAGGAACGTATGATCAGAAGGGGAACAGCAGAAGCAAGGGATATAGTCCGCATTTACGGAAAGTTGAGGAAGAAATCATATCCTGTACTGGAATTCGACTCCGATGAGTTCGAATTTGATGAAAATGACCTAGAACCGGAAGAATGATCACAGCTTCCGTATGAACTTCGCGGGATTTCCTGCAACAACGGTCATTGGTTCAACGTTCTTGGTGACGATACTCCCGGCACCAATGACGGAACCGTCCCCTATCGTGACACCGGGCAGTATCATGCAGTTACCGCCGATCCAGAGTGCATGCGAACCTCTTCCGTTCCTCAACGCCGATGGGATGGTCCGCGGAGTAGATATGAACGCAAGGCCCGAGCATTGTTCCTGCGCCGATGCGAACCTCGCACGCATCCAGGATGTACGCACCGTAATTGATGAAAACATTCTCTTCAAGGAAGATGTTCACGCCGTAATCGCATATGAACGGAGGCCTAACGATAACGCTGTCCGGCACATCCTTTTTAAATAATCTTCTGAGAACCTCCAAGCCTTCTTTGGAATAGCTTGGAAGTTCGTTGAATTCCCTGTACAGACGTTCCGCTTCAAGCGCCACCGGCCGTATTATGTCGGGCGCGTCGCGATCGTATATCACTTTCCCGTCAGCGAGACGTTTCAGAAGATCGGCTGCGGCCTTATCCATGACATCACATATCCGACAGTGTATTTCTACTGTTCTTCAAGATCGAAGACAATATCCAGAATGTCAGAGATGCTCTTGGCGATCACTATCTTGTTTGACGCAAGCTTCGTAGGTTCATCGATAGGATTGAATGCGATCGAGAAACCTGAGGCTTTGAACATGTTGATATCCGTGTACGAATTTCCGATCGATATTGTTCGTTCTTCGGTGGTATTGAACTCTTTGATGTATTCCTTTAATTTCACGCCTTTGTCAGTAAGGTCAACGTTCACTATCCCTTCGCCCGTAAGTACCCCGTTCTCATCCGCTTCCAATGAGTTCGCAGCAGCACCGTCAAAACCGAACTCGTTGCAGATCATGTTCGCCGCTATGTCAACGCCGCCGCTGACTATCACGCACTTGAGACCATTCCATTGCAGTGAAGCAACAGTCTCCTGAATGCCGTCATATAACGGCATATTCCTGAACAGTTTCGTAAGTTTCTGAATGCTCACTTCACTATCAAGATTTTTCCATAACGCAATGTCCCGGCGCATGAACTCCTTCTCGTCGATCTCTCCCTTTATGAAAGCGTTGAAACTCTCTTTGTTGTCCACCCCGTACTGATCATGTATCCACGCCCATGAACTCTTGTGGTTGAACAGGACACCGTCCATATCGAACGCGACGAGATCGAAATTCCTTCCCATATCAAAGGGCAGTAAGGACAGGATTATAAAATGTTCCCGAAGACAATTGATTTATTGCTGTACGGATTCTCGTGGGTGATGATAACGATCATCGGCACCGGACACATTTTCAGGATATCCGAGCAGATAGCGTTCGCGATCAAGCACATCTGGCCGGATGCAGTGCTAGTGGAACTGGACGGTGCAAGATACAAAGCGATGACAGCACCTCCCGAAAAAACAGATGAGGCGCCGAAGATCTACAAACGTGCTGCCGAATATCAGGAGAAGATGGCTGCCGAGTACGGAACGATCCCCGGATCGGAACTGATAACTGCAGTGAACGCAGGAGAGATGATCGGCTCGGCGGTATTGTTCATAGACAAGAACGCCGGAAATGAAATGGAACGTGTTTGGAAAGAGATGCCCATGGGGGAAAAGATACGTTACCGCATGTCCAACGTGAAGGACAGATTCTTTTCCAAAAAGGAAACCGTGGAAGAAACTTTAGAAGAATTTGCCGAAGATGAGGAGAAGTACATTGAGGAGATGAGAAAGAAGTTCCCGACACTCGTCAGGATACTTGTCGACGAAAGGAATGACCACATGGCAGCGAAGATCAGAGAAGCTTCGGAATCGTACAAGAACATCGTTGTCGTTATCGGCGACGGACATGTTCATGCAGTGTCGAAGATGTTGGAATCCTATGAGATCAGAACGATACGATTAAGAGATTTAATGAACAAGGAACGCATGGACTCGATACGAGCGGAACTTTGGACGCATACAGGTGAGAGAGATGAAAGTTGAATTGTTAGCATATACACCGAACGCAGATGATATATGCGCAGCTGCAGGACGTTCATGTTACTCTCAAAGATCTTCGAAGGATATCCTCGGAACCATAAATGCAGAAGAAGCGTTGGATAAGATCGTGGGAGCCGGGCATCACTCTGTTGTTGAACATGCGGTATTCACGTTCTCAGTGGAAGGGGTCTCAAGATCACTGACACATCAGCTCGTACGCCACCGCATAGCATCGTTCTCGCAGCAAAGTCAGCGTTACGTGTCAATCAAGGATCCGACGTACGTCACACCGCCGAAGGTGGAACAAGACCCAGAGCTCAAAAAGATGTACGATGAAATGATGAAAAAGATCTGGGAAACTTACCGAAAATTGGAAGAGAGGATCCCGGCGGAGGATGCACGTTACGTACTGCCGAACGGCTGTACAACGAACATAACGATAACGATGAACGCCCGTGAATTACTGCATTTCTTTTCTCTCAGATGCTGCAATCGGGCGCAATGGGAGATCTGCGAAATGGCTGAGAGAATGCTGAAATTATGCAGGGAAGTTTCCCCCACGATATTCAAGGACGCGGGCGCCCCGTGCGTGAGCGGGCCTTGCCCGGAGGGCAAGATGACCTGCGGTTCACCGAAACGTTCTAAAAAGGGTTAAATAAAGGATACACTTAACCGACTTTACTCGGTGAAAGATATGGGAAGGATCAGACCTACATACATCAAGAGAGTTTCGATAGAA
>JGI994J12354_10002466_pt1 | contig 18014 bp, 17 predicted proteins | sample IntmicLarv3ML3BL_FD_12354 | JGI IMG/M metagenome (IMG submission 12354)
CGATGCTCTTGTCCTCAAGAAGCTCTGGGGCGAGATTGTGGTTTGATGTGGTTCGTGGCGGCTGGTGTGCTGAGCTTTCGGCGGCGTGGTTGTTATATACATTTTCGGAGGCGCTGCCGGGGAAGCTTGCTGCGGCTGGGGCGCTTTCTCCGCTGGGGATTGTGGTGGGGTCGATTAGGAAGGAGATGATGCCATAGCCGATGTAGAAAAGAGAGCTGAGAAATGCGACAATGAAAGAGCCAAAGCTATATCTTAGATTTCCAAAGGAGCCGAGGATGATTAGCGCGGCAAGCGCGGCGCAGATAATGGTGAAAATTCGAACCTCGCCGAGCGAGGCGATTTTAACGGTGCCGAGCTTGCCGATTAGGGTAAGGTAGAACGTTGCGGCAAAGGCTACCGAAGCGAAAAAGTTAAAAAATGTAAGGGGGATAGAAGAAATGCTGGCAAAGCCAAAGATGGCAAAAAAGGCGTTAAAAATGGAGGAAAAACCGAAAATTAAATTGAGGGCAAGGGGCACGAGGAGATAGGTCAAATTCTTTTTCGCAAAGAGAAATGTGAGCGCGGCAAAAGAGCCGAAAATGAGAAGGGGACGAACCAGACTGCTCATGAAAAGGTTTGCTATTGAAAAGAAGTTGAAGTAGCGAAAGAAGGAGCTGTATTGCGATATTGAGACGATGCCGGAGATGAACTGGACAAGCATAAGCAGGGCGCCGCAACCGACGGCAGCCAAAAATAGAAACTGGGTGTTTTCGCTGTCTGTTATTCTGGGGGGATTTGTTTTGCTGAACATAATTTTTTCCTCTCTAGATTCTATAAATTTTTTCTATACTACATATGTAAATATATATGCCGCAGCTTAAAGATATTTCAATTCCTTTTCGCTGTGTGTTGCAAAAAAGATGAAAAGGGTGGATAATATCGTTATTGCCCGTGCCTGCCCAGGAACACTCCGTTTTGAAAGCCCTGGATGGAGGGGTCGGCGTCTGCCATTTCAAGGCGCTGCTCTGCCCAGACGCAGTAGCGCTCGTTTTGCTCAATTCCGAGAAAGCGGCGACCGAGTTTTTTGGCGGTGACAGAGCTTGTGCCGGAGCCGAGGAAGGGGTCGAACACCACATCCTCGCTGTTTGAGCTTGCGAGCATGAGCTTTGCGAGGAGCTTTTCGGGTTTTTGCGTGGGGTGACCTGTGTTCTCGCTCATCGACCAATAGGGAACGGTTATGTCGTCCCAAAAGTTTGACGGGCAGGTGTAGCGAAATTTCCCCTCCGGTGTGTCCTCCCAGTCTTTGGGAACGCCGTTTTCCTTGTAAGGCGCGAGAACGCGCCGGCGCAGCTTTACGGCGTCAAGGTTGAAGGTGAAGTCGCTTGAAACTGTGGCAAACCAGATGTCCTCCATGCCGTTTTTCCAGTTTCGGCTTGCGCCGCGACCTTTTTCGCGCTGCCAGGTTATGCGGTTTCGCACAGTTAGATATCGCGAGAGAACCTCGCCAATTACGCCGCTGCAACGAAAATCGCAGCAAACATAGACAGACGCGGTTTTTTTGAGAAGAGGAAGCATGGAAAGAAGCCACTTTTCGGTGTATGTGGCGTAGTCCTCGTCGCGGAGCTTGGAGAAAACACTTCCGCCAAAGTCCTTGCGCATATTGTAAGGAGGGTCTACAATAGCAAGGTCTACAAATTCGCGCGGAAGATGGGACATAATCTTAAAACAGTCGCCAACAATGGTTTTTCCGAGGACGGCATCTTCTGCTGTGCGGCGGTTTACCTTTATGCAGCGAGAAAGATATTCTCCGCCCTCGTCTATTGTGGTGTCGATTGTTTTGTTTTTGGAAGATTTCATAATAACCTCATTTGGGTTTTATTCAAAGGCTGGTGCAGCCTGTGCGAAGATACTGAGAATCATTATAGCACACGAGAGCACCGGCATACAAGGTATTTTAAGAAAGGCACGAAAGAAAATGGATTTTGAGAGAATTTTGCGATATTTGGCGAAGCTTGAGGAGAACAACAACAGAGTCTGGTTTCACGAAAACCACGATGAGTATAAAGGCGCGAAATCCGATTTTGAGGAGCTTACAAGGGCGATGACCTTCACCGTGGCGCAGCACTGCGAGCCGCTTGCCGACGCTGTTTTGCAGGTTTCAGCCAAGGACATGACCTATCGCATCCCACGCGACGCGCGCGTTCACAAAAATGCACCGCCTTATAACCCGGCGTTTCGCGCATATGTTGCGCCAAACCGAAAGGCGCTTTGGCCGCTTGGATATTTTGTCTGGATTCAGCCGGGGGACAGGTCCTTCATATCCGTCGGCGCTTTCACGAATGCGCGCGAGCAGCTTTTTTCCATGCGCGAATATATCGCGGCAAGGGGATATCAGCTTGACGAAATTTTGATGGAGGGCAGCCTTGAGCTTATCGGCGACAAGCTTAAAAAGGTTCCCAAAGGCTTTGACGAGGATTTTGCCTTTGCCGAATATGTAAAGCACAAAAACTGGCTGGTGGAGCGGCGCGTGAAGGACAAGCAACTTCGCGATTTTGCGGCGTTTCAGCGGATTTTGGCAAAGGAAATCGGGCGGATGGAGCCGTTTAGAGTTTTTATGAACGACGCGCTAATTGCGGCAGGAGGAGAAAACCATTGGTAATTTTTCTTGGATATGCTTTGACATTTGCTTGGGTTTTTGCGGTTATGGGAATTTCTCATGCGGCGAAAAAATTTTGTCGCATCGGGGAGGAGGGCAGCCGCAAAATTGTGCATGTTCTTGTTTCCTTCGCCTTTTTTCCCATGTATTTTTGTTTTGGGGCGTCATGGCATCTTTTGGTGCCGCCGCTGTGCTTTGTGGTGTTAAATTACATATCGGTTAAAAAAAGCGTATTTTCCATGATGGAGCGCTCGGGCGAGCGGCAGTCTTACGGAACGGTTATATATGCTTTGTCGATGCTTGTTATGGCAGCTTTTTCTGTTTTGTGTCCGGCGTTTCTTCTGCCTTATGGCGTGGGGCTTTTTTGCATGTCTTTTGGCGACGGACTTGCGCCGATTTTCGGCAGCGTAAAGCGCATGAACTTCTCAATTTTCGGCGGACAGCGGACGGCGCTTGGAAGCCTTACGGTTTTTGTGATGTCGTTTGTGGTCACTTTTTCGATGTCTGCCGTTTTTTCTATGGGGCTTCGGGCTTATGAGTGCGCGCTTGTTGCTGCTTTTTCGGCGCTTATGGAGCTTGTCGGCACACGGGGGCTAGACAATGCTACGCTTCCGCTTGGCGTGAGCTGCCTTACTTTTGTGCTTATGACTATGTAAAAAAGGAGCGCGAGGATATGGAAAAATTTCTTGTTGCGCTGGTTTTAAGCGCGGCGCTTGCTGGGTTTGCCGCGTGGCGGCGTTCGCTCACGGGGGCAGGGCTTGCGCTTGCTTTTTTGTTTTCGGTTTTTATCGCATATTTTGGAGGTGTGCCGGCTTTTTTTGCGCTTGCGTTCACATTTTTTCTGACGGCTGCCGCAGGGCGGATTTTTCCGCCGCGCCGCAAAAAGGCGGAGGAGCTAAACGCAAAGAGCGGACGGCGCGATGCGGCGCAGATTTTTTGCAATGTCGGCACGGGCTGCGCGGCGATGGCGCTTTATGGACTTTCCGGAAATGAAGCGTTTTTTATAGCCTTTGGCGCGGCGATGGCAGCTTCGCTGTCAGATAGCATGGCAAGCGAGATTGGCGTTTTGTCAAAGCGTTTGCCCCGTGATATTTTGTCGGGGAAAATTGTTCCGGCGGGGCTTTCCGGCGGTGTTTCGGCGCTTGGTTTTTTTGCGAGCTGCTGCGGCGCGCTGGCGGTTTCCGGGGTTTTTGTGGTTTTGGGTGGGCGCTCTGCTCCGGCGTTTTTTATTATTTTTACCTGCGGCACTCTGGCGGCGCTTTTGGACAGTGTGCTTGGCGCTCTTGTGCAGGGGAAATATCGCTGCGGTGTTTGCGGCAAAATTTCGGAAAAGAAGGCTCACTGCGGCGTGCGCAGCGAGATTTTTTCCGGATTTTCATGGGCTTCAAATGATTTTGTGAATCTTTTAAATAACATTTTTTCAGCCGTGGTAGCTTATGCGCTGTGGCTTTTGGTTGGCTAGGAGGGAGCTTTTGGAAAACAAACTTGGCACGATGCCGATTGGGCGGCTTATCGTCACGATGAGCGTTCCAATGATGATTTCAATGTTTGTGCAGGCGCTTTACAACATGGTTGACTCCATGTTCGTCGCGAATATCAGCGAGAATGCGCTGACGGCTGTGACGCTTGCGTTTCCTGTGCAAAATGTTATGCACGCGATTGCTGTTGGAACGGGTGTTGGCGTCAGCGCGCTGGTTTCGCGCTCGCTCGGGCAGAGAAATGGCGCCGCGGCGCAAAAGGCGGCGAATGTTCAAATTTTTCTGTCTGCGTGCTATTGGATATTTTTCCTTGTTGTTGGAATTTTGTTCACAAAAATGTTCTTTCGGATGCAGACGGACATCGAAGAGGTCATAGCATATGGTGAGGAATATCTTTCGATTGTGTGCATTTTTTCTGTCGGAATGTTTTACGGACAAAATCTTGAAAAGCTTTTGGTTGCCGTTGGCTTTAGCGGAAAGAGCATGATAAGCCAAGCTTCGGGAGCTGTGATAAACATTATTTTAGATCCGATTTTAATTTTTGGCTGGTGGATTTTTCCGGAGATGGGCGTTCGCGGCGCGGCGATTGCAACGGTTATTGGGCAAAGCTTTGCGGCGTTGCTTGCCTTTTATTTTAACCTGCGGATAAACCACCAAACGCGCTTTGATGTGAAGCAAATGCTACCGCAAAGGCGAGTGGTTTCGGAAATTTTCTCGGTTGCGTTTCCGAGCATGGTCACAATTGGTCTGCCGTCTGTGACGGGGTATATAATGAACGGCATTTTGCTCTCCTTTTCAGCAACCGCCACGGCAGTTTTTGGTGTGTGGATAAAAATTCAAAGCTTTGCCTTTATGCCGGTTTTTGGAATGAACAACGGAACAATTCCGATTTATTCATATAACTATGGCGCGAGGCGGTATGACAGGGTGCGCGAAACGCTGAAAAAAGCGCTGATGCTCGGACTTTCTGTGACGAGTGCGGCGATGCTGCTTTATGAGATAATCCCAGGTCCGCTGCTTTATCTTTTTGACGCTTCGGACTATATGCTTGAAATTGGAATTTGGGCTATACGCATTTGCAGCATTTCGCTGCCTATCGGGGCGGTTTGCATTCTTGTTTCAACATCGGTTCAGCTCATAGACTACAGCCGGTATACGCTGGTGATAAACATTTCGCGCCAGCTTGTGCTTCCGGTTTTGGTCGGCTGGCTTCTGGCGATGAGCGGAAGATTGACATATGTTTGGTTTTTTCCGCTTATTTCGGAGTGCATTGCGGCGCTTATCGCGGTGGGCTTGTGTTTAAGGGTGTTTAGAAAATTTCGCCGCGAGGAGGCTGAAGAAGCCGCGAGGGGCAAAGCATAAAAGGAGAAGAAAATGAGCATAAAAATAACCGCGCTTGTCGAAAACCACTGTGGATGCGAGCTTCGTCCTGCGCACGGGCTGTCGCTTCTTATAGAAACGGCAGGGCACAAAATTCTTTTTGACCTGGGTCCGGACAAGACGCTTTTTGAAAACGCGAGGGCGAGGAGGATTGACCTTTCTGAGATTGACACAGTGATAATTTCCCACGGTCACCGCGACCACGGCGGAGCGCTTGGAAAATTTCTTGAGATAAATAAAACCGCAAAAATTTATGTTCAGGAGAGCGCTTTTGAGAGGCATTTTGCCAAGGTGGCTTTTGTAAAGGCGAAAATTGGCATAGACCCGAAGCTTCGGGAGCATGAGCAGCTTGTTTTGCTTGACGGGGATTTTAGGATTGACGACGAGCTGGAGCTTTTCAAAACGCCGAGCGGCGAGGTTTGCCGCAGTGAGGCAAACGACAAGCTATACGATGAGCGAGGACGCGACACGTTCTCGCATGAGCATAATTTGATTATCCACGACAAGGGGGGCGACACGCTTATCATGGGCTGTGGGCACATGGGGGTTGTGAACATTCTTAAAAGGGCTTCATGCTTTGACGTGAAGACCTGCGTTGGCGGCTTTCACCTGTATGACCCGATAGACAAGAAAACCGTTGGGGAGAAAACTCTCGCGGCGATTGCGGCAGAGCTTAAAGGATATGACATGATGTTTTACACCTGCCACTGCACCGGGATGGATGCCTATAAATATTTGTGGGAGCGCATAGAGATAAAATATTTTTCCTGTGGGATGGAGATTGAGGTGTAACGGGCGCAGAGCGCTTAATAATTTTAAACCATCGACGGCGCGAGTGCCTGTGGTGCAATTATTAGCTTGAATTAAAAAATTACACCATCAACGGCGCGAGCGCCGGTGATGTAATAAGCGCCTTGCAGCTATTGGCATGATGTAAAAAGCTGTAACCCACAGCGCAGGTGCTTTGCGGCGAGGGATTAGGTTAAAAGAAAAAGCTCCGAGCGGTTTGCTCGGGGCTTTTTTCTGTGGGCTTATCTAAAAAAGCTTAGCTGCTCCGGCTCGCTTTTTCGGTAGCCGCGGACGATGTCGCGCATTTTATGCACCATGCCAGAGCCGGCGCATTCCTGCGCGAAGATGGCTTGCAAGCCGGGAATATCGCGGCTGTTGTAGAAGTATTTATTGCCAAAGCCGCGAATGTAGCGATATTTTAACCCGGGGAAAAGCTCGTCAAGCCGGTCGTAATAATATTGGCGCTGGTTGGCGCGAAGCGTTACGCCGAGGGTTGAATAGACGAAGGCGGCGCCTGCGTTGCGCGCCATTTTTACCGTGGTGCGAATGTTTTCGTCGTCATCTGTGATAAACGGCAAAATGGGCGCGAGCAAAACGCCGACATAAATTCCGGCATCGGAGAGCGCACGCACGGCAGCAAACCGCGCCGAGGAGGGTGGGGCATTCGGCTCGATTTTAAGGCTTAAATCGTCACTGGCGCAGGTGATGCTGAGGCAGCAAAAGACGCTGCTGTGGCTGGAAATTTCGCTCAAAATGTCGGCATCGCGAGCGATGAGATTGCTTTTTGTAAAAATTGCCGCGCCGTAGAGATAGCGGTCAAATAGCTCGAGCGCGCCGCGCGTGAGTCTTAGCTTTTCTTCAAACGGGTTATAGGGGTCGCTCATGGAGCCGGAGGCGACGATGCCGCTTTTTCGCTTTGAGAGCAAATCGTGGTTTATGATTTGCAGCGCGTTTTCCTTTGCGCGGACGCGGTCAAAATCCTCGATGCGGTAGCAGTCGCTTCGGCTGTCGCAGTAGATGCAGCCGTGGCAGCAGCCGCGGTAGATATTCATGTTGTAATCATACTCAAACCAGTGTGGGCTGGGTTTGTAGGCGGTTACGAGTGTTTTCGCCGGGATATATTCAATTTCGTTTTCCATAGAAAGCTCCTTTAAAAAGCTTTTGTGTGTTTTTTTATTATTAAATCATGACCATAGGTCAAGATTTAATTGACCAAACGGCGCTTCTGCGCCGTGGTCTTAAATTAATTATAATATTCGCTTGCGGATATTAAATCATGACCATAGGTCAAGATTTAATTGACCAAACGGCGCTTTTGCGCCGTGGTCTTAAATTAATTATAATATTCGTTTGCGAATATTATAGCATATAAGGGCAAGCTGCGCAAAAAGCTCCCCCATCAATTTGATGGGGGAGCTTTTTTTGTAGGCTAAATTAGCTCTGCTGTGCGAGAACTTCTTTGATTTGCTTGTCGGTTGCGAGCTTTAGTGCTTTTTCTTCGTCATTGGGCTTGAAGATAAAGCTGAAGATAAGCATGGTAATGATAGCAATACCAACGGCAACATAAGTTTCAGAGATTGCAAAATCAGGACCTATTCCCATCGGGTATCCGCCCCAGGGGATGTCAGAAGCAGAAAGACCGTTGGCAGCGGCATCAGCTACGTTGGCAAGCTTGATGCCAACCCAGGCAATTGCAGAAACGCCAGTTAGCACCATGCTGATGCAGGCGGCTTTCTGGGAAGCGAGCTTCCAGTAGATTCCGTAGAGAACGATGATGAAGATTGCACCGCGCAGAGAATATGCAGCGTAAACAAGCTCAAGAACAGAGGACATGTTTACAATGGCGATAGCGCCAACGCAGCAGATAACGCCGGAGAGGGCGGTTGTGACGCGGCTCATGAAGAGAACCTCTTTGTCTGTTGCGTTCGGCTTTAGAACGCGCTGGTAAAGGTCCTTTGTTACCATTGTACCGGAGGACAAAATGATGGGGGAAACAGTGGAGAGAATTGCGGCAAGGATGGAAGCGAGGATAAGACCGCCGACAAGACCACCGCCGGGCATATTAAGCATAAGGGTGGGAAGGGCGAGCTTTGCATCGACAACGTTGTTTCCGGCGATGTCAAGGAGCTGACCGTTGTGGCTCAAAACTCTTGCGCCCATACCGAGCAGGGCGGTGAAGATACCGAAGGGAGCGACAACAATGGCGGTGATGATAGATGCCTTTTTTGCTGTTGCAACGTCTTTGGCAGCGAGGATGGGCTGGATGCCTGCCTGCGCTGTGCAGGCGCCGAGGATGCCGGCGATGATCCATGAGCTAACCCTGGAGCCGCCAACGGCGAACATGTCAAAGAAGTTGGTGCCTGCGTTTGCTTCTTCAACAACCTTGATGCCTTCGGAAAATTCGCCAACGCCGCCGATTAGGTAAACTGCCATGACAAGACCGAGGATGGCGCCACCGTACATAACGAAAAGGTGAAGCTGGTTTGTGGAGGCAACCGCGTTCATACCACCGGCGAGGGTGTATACGATAAAGATGATTGCAAAAACGATAACTGTCGGTGTGAAGGGCAGACCCAGAAGGCTCTGACCGAGCTTACCTGCGGCAATCATCTGAGAGAGACCGACAGCAAGCATAACGACAGTAAGGAGAATACTTGAAACAATACGTGCGTTTATACCAAAGAATTTTTCGATGATACCGGGCACTGTAACGGAGGAAAGGCTTCTGTAGAGCTTTGCAAAGAACAAAGCGAGAATCAAAACGCCAATACCGTTTGCGATGGTGTACCAAGCGCCGGAGACGCCGAAGATAAAGCCCCACTCGGAAACACCTGTTGTTGCTGTGCCGCCAAGCCATTCACCGGCGGAAGCGCAGACGATTGCCATAAGTCCCATTTCGGCTCCGTGGAAAGAGTCGGAGGACTTAGCCTTTTTACCGGACCAAATACCGATGGCCACGGTTAGAGCAAAATACAGAATAATTACTATTAGCTCCATGGATAAAAAACACTCCTCATTTTTTTGTGGTATCTTGCCGATTGTGTGATCATAGCAAAATGCCGACTTTTTTATGTATTACATGCTTATCAATATTACAACCACGAAAAAGCAATGTCAAGGGCGAACAGACCAAATGTTAAGATTTTTTGAACAAATTTTTAGGCAAATTTTCAGATAAAATCTTAATAGGCTTATAAATAGCAGACCGGAGTGTTAAAAAATCCGGTCTGCTTTGTGTAAATATAATAATTGTAGCGGCGCAAAAGTCTGAAAAACACTAGCCATTTTGAGCGGAGCAAGGCAAAAGCCTAAAAGCTTGCAACGGGATTTTCGGGCTCTTTCGCCAGTTCTATGGAAAGGGCTTTTAAAACGGGACCTTTTTTCTCATATGCCTCATGCTCTTTTATCTCAATTTCGGCGCAAAGCTGCACCCAGTCGCCGTTTTCCACCGTTTCCGGAAGCGTACCCACGGCGATAAGCCCGGCGAGAGAAATATCGTCTGCGCAGCAGTTTAAGAGAGGGCGACCGATTACAAAGCAGCCGTTTGGAATTTTGGCGTCTGTTGATATCATGGCTTTGAAGGAAACGGTTTTGCCGTCATATTTTTGAAGCTCCTCGCCCAGGTCGCGATACCACACGGCAAAGTCGTCGTCTGAGATTTTTATGACAGGTGCGCTTATGTCGAAGGGGAGGGGGTCTTCAATTTCGTCAAAGTGAACCTTTCGGTCTGTGTTTTCGTATGCGATGTCGCATTTGCGGTTTACCGCGCGGACAATTTTGTGAAGTGCCATTTCGTCCGTTAGGGCGGTGCAGCGGTTGAACACGACCAGCTCGCAGCTTTGCAGTTTGTCAAAAACGAGGCTGCGCATGTTTTTATTGTATGAGAGAAAGCTTGAGCTGTCGGCAAACATAAATTCCTGATACACCGTCCAGTTTCGGGGCATCGCCGTGTAGAGCGCGTCAAGTGTCCACATGCCGTTGAACTCTACAAAAATGCGGTCGGCGCGGCATTCGTTTTGGAGTCTTGAGAGATTTTTGGAATTTAAATCATCCTCGCTCTCAAGGGCTTTGACAAAAATGTCGGGGCAGATGAAATTTTCGGTTAAAAGCTCCTCAAGCCCCTCTTCGCAGAGGAGAACGAGTGTGCGCTCGCCTGTGTTAAAGCGCTCGTCGCACAGGGTTTGGTTTATGAAGGTTGTTTTGCCGGACTCCAAAAAGCCCGTGAAAAGATAGACGGGGGTTTCCGGCGGTTTTTCGGAATTAGGAATGTTTTTCATGTTTTACCTCAAATGTTAAAAAGCTCTTGAAGTGCGCCCGTGTTTAATCCCGAGCCAATTACGCACAGTCTGCCTGTAACCTCTGCGCTGCCGCTTCTTACATTGCCCTCGCCGGGCACAAAGTCAAAGTGGAGCCAAGAGTCTTGACCGGCGACAATGCCCTTCGCGCGCAGGATGGCGCCATATTTTGCGCTGTTATCAAGCTCTTCAAAAATTGCGCCCAAATCCTCGGCAGTGAATTTTCTTGCGGTTTCCGCGCCCCAGCTTGAGAAAACCTCTGCCGCGCCGTGGCTGTGATGGTCGTGACCGCAGCCGCAGTCGCAAGGCTCGTCGTGGTGGTCGTGACCGCAGTCGCAAGGCTCGTTATGGTGATGATGCTTATGAGCATGGGCTACGGCTTCTTCGGCTTTTAGCAGATCAAGCTCGGTTTGAAGCGTGTGGGTTTTGTGCGCGGATTCGAGAATTTGTTTGCCACCGATTTCGCTCCAGGGTGTTGTTATGATGGTTGCTGTCCCGTTTCGCTCGTGCAGGACTGAAAGTGCGGCTTTTAGCTTATCCTCGCTGAGCTTTTCCGTGCGGCTTAGAACGATTGCGCCGGCGGAGCCTATCTGGTCGTCGTAAAATTCGCCGAAATTGCGTGCATACATTTTGCAGCGCACGGCGTCTGCCACAGCGATTGTTCCGGAAATTTCGATCCCCGGCACGGCGGAAACGGCTTTTATAACATCCGAGAGCTTTCCGACGCCGGAAGGCTCAATTAAAATGCGGTCGGGCGAAAATTTTTCGCAAACCTCCGCGAGAGCTTCGGAAAAATCGCCGACGAGAGAGCAGCAAATGCAACCGGAGCTCATCTCTGTAATTTCAATTCCAGCTTCTTTCATGAAGCCGCCGTCGATACCGACATCGCCAAATTCGTTTTCGATGAGCACCAGCTTTTCGCCGGCGTAAGCCTCGGCGACTAGCTTTTTAATGAGGGTTGTTTTTCCAGCGCCGAGAAATCCTGAGAAAATATCTGCTTTAACCAAAATAATCACGTCCAATCAACAATATAAATAGTATGAAGGCTTAGCTCACGAAAATGAGTTAGCCATTGTTTACTCACCTGTTAATTTACCACACCACAGGCAAAGTTGCAAGAGTGCCGGAAAAACTATTTTATAAAAGCGTCTTCAAAGCCGCTGGAGTAATGCAGGGCGAAATCATCGGTTATAAAAACGGCAAAGGCATCGTCCATGCTCTCAATAAGCGCCATTCCGGCTTCAAGACCCAGCGCAAAGCAGGAGGTGCTCAAAGCATCTGCCGCGGCAGAGGAGGGCGTGATGACAGAAACGGCAAGGAGCGAATTTTCAAAGGGGTAGCCGGTTTGGGGGTTTAATATGTGGTGGTAAATTTTGTCTTCATGTATGAAAAATCGCTCGTAAACGCCGCTTGTGACAACGCTGGTGTTTGACACGGAGGCGGCGGTTATAACATGGTCTCGTCCCTCAAACGGAAATTGGATTCCGGCGAGATAGTCCGAGCCGTCGGGCTTTGTGCCTAAAACAACGATGTTTCCGCCAAGGTCTATTATGGCAGATTCCACGCCGCGCTCTGCGAGAAATTCGCCGAGCCTGTCTGCGATGTAGCCTTTTGCAATTGCGCCAAGGTCGAGAACTGCCAAGGGGTCGAGAAGCTTCACATAATTTCCTGTAATTTCAACGTTTTTATAGTTAACATGCGCGAGCGCCTCGTCAAGGTCGGCGTCGCTTGGCACGCCGGCATTTTCCGTTCCGAAGGCGTAAAGGTCGGAGAGGGCGCCGGTTGTGATGTCAAGCGCGCCGCCGGAGGCTTCGCAGAAATAGAGCGCAAGTTCCAAAACCTCAAGCAGCTCGTCTGACACCTCGCCCTCGCCGGCGGCATTTAGCTGATATAGCTCGCTGTCCTCACGGGTTCGAGAGAATATTTTTTCGTAATATTCGCAAAGCTCGACGCACTCGGCAATTAAAGGCTCGTGATCTTCGTCGAAAACCGTGATGGTTACAACGGTTTTAAGTGCAATCGCCGTTCTGGAGATCGGGAATTGGGACGTGTCCGCCGCTGGCGCACAGGCTGCAAACTGTATATTTAAAATAACAAAGATTGTTGTAAAAATGACTATTTTTTTGAGAGTTTTTGTGGTAAATCGCATAATTTTCTCCTTGCTTTCAGTATAAAATGTTGATATAATCAGTTAGGTATGAGTAGTGTTTTGAATCTGTATACTTACAGACATGAAAATGTGTGTTTTAAAGCTTCTAAAATACTAATTATATTTTATAACTATAATCCGTTTTTGCAAGGAGTTTTTTTGATGTTCCACATTACATCAAAAATTCTGGCAGAAACGGAGGTTAATGCCAGAAAAACATAGAAGGAGGAAAACAAGTGTCAATGGGAAAATTGCACGGTGTTCACGCTCCGCACAAAAAGAACACCGCAGATAGCGTGCCGACACGCATTCCGGTTCCCGCTGTCATCACTGTCCCTGTGTCCATGCACATAGGAGCGCCCGCCACGCCTGTTGTAAAAGCAACAGATTTGGTCAAGGTTGGGCAGCTTTTGGCAGAGGCAAACGGCTTTGTGTCGTCGCCCATCTATTCCGGAGTTTCCGGTAAGGTGAAAAAGCTCGAGGAGGTCATTTCTTCCGACGGAAAATTTGTCACAAACATTGTGATAGAGTCCGACGGAAATCAGGAGGTTTATGAGGGGATAACACCTCCGACCGTCACAGACAAAAAGAGCTTTATCGAAGCGGTCAGGCGCAGCGGCGTTGTCGGTCTCGGCGGCGCAGGCTTTCCGACGGCTGTCAAGCTCGACGTTGACCCCGAGAGAATTGAAGCTGTCATCATAAACGGCGCGGAGTGCGAGCCGTTTATAACAAGCGACACAAGAACCATGATTGACGATGCCGAGCTTGTCATAGAGGGCATAAAGCTTCTTGAGAAGTTCCTTGGTGTGAAGCGTACAATCATCGGCGTTGAGGACAACAAGCCCGAAGCCATCGCAAAGCTCGAGAGCCTTTGCACAAACGAGCCGGGCATCGAGGTTGCCGCGGTTCCGGCGCTTTATCCGCAGGGCGGCGAAAAGGTGCTTATCTATAACACAACGGGCAAGGTCGTTCCGGAGGGCAAGCTGCCCATCGACGTTGGCACCATTGTTGTAAACTGCACCACAATTGCCTGCATTGCGACCTATGTAAAAACAGGTATGCCCCTTGTTGAAAAGCTCATCACAATCGATGGCTCCGCTGTCGCAAATCCGCAGAACATCATCGCGCCTATCGGCACGCCGATGAAGGATTTGTTTGAATATTGCGGCGGATTTAAAGAAGAGCCGAGAAAGGTCATCTATGGCGGTCCGATGATGGGCATTGCCGTTACAGACCTTGACGCGCCTGTTCTTAAAAACACCAACGCAGTTTTGGCATTTAACGAGAAGGATTCCATCCTTCCCGAGCCTTCAAACTGTATCAAGTGCGGAAGATGCGTGCGAAGCTGCCCGTTTAGCCTTGCCCCTGCCGCGATTGAGGAGTTTTACGAGCTTAAAAACCCCGGCGCTCTAAAGGCGCTGAAGGTAAACCTTTGCATGGAGTGCGGCTGCTGCAGCTTTATCTGCCCGGCGCGCCGTCCGCTTGTTCAGGTGAACAAGCTCGCAAAGGCTGAGGTTTATAAGTTTAACGCAGAGCTTGCTGCTGCCGAAGAGAAGAAAAAGGCAAAGGAAGCGGAAGCGGCAAAGGAGGGCGAGCAGAATGGATAAAAAGTTTATAGTTTCGGTTGCGCCCCACGTTTTGCACAAGGACACAACCCAGTCTATCATGCGCGATGTTTTGATTGCGCTTCTTCCAACAGTTGTTGCGGCAACGGTGCTTTTCGGAATGAGCGCGCTTGTGCTTATGGCTGTTTGCGTTGCTGCCTGCATTGGCTTTGAATGGATTTTTCAGGCAATGTGCAAGCGCAAGAACACAATTTCTGACCTGTCCGCTGCGGTAACGGGTCTTCTTCTCGCGATGAACCTGCCTTCAAACCTCCCGATTTGGCAGGCGATTGTCGGCTGCGTTTTTGCGATTATCGTTGTAAAGCAGATTTTCGGCGGCTTGGGTCAAAACTTTGCAAACCCGGCTATAACCGCCCGTGTTATCATGCTGATTGCATTCTCCGGCACGATGACAAGCTGGCCTGTTACAAGCCTTAATGCGGCGTTTTCTTCTGCCGATGTTGTAACCGCGGCAACACCGCTGTCCGGCTACATGGAAACGCTTCCGAGCTATTTTGACATGTTCATCGGAAACCGCGGCGGCAGCCTTGGCGAAACCTGCATTGTCACACTTCTAATCGGCGGAATTTATCTAATTGTTAAAAGAGTTATCACATGGCACGCTCCGGTCGCTTATCTTGGCACGGTTGCGCTTATTGCCATTGTGGCAGGCGATGATGCGCTTATGCACCTTATGGGCGGCGGCATTGTTCTCGGCGCGTTTTTCATGGCGACCGATTATGTAACAACACCCCCAACTTCAAAGGGCAGAATTGTCTTTGGTATCGGCTGCGGTCTTATCACAATGGTTATCCGCCTTTGGGGCGCATATCCCGAGGGCTGCTCCTTCGCAATCCTGCTTATGAACATTCTCACTCCGCACATCACGAAGTGGACTGCTCCTAAGCCTTTTGGAGGTGCAAAGGCATGAACAACAAATCAAATGTAAAAACAGATTTTATAGCACCCATCGCGGTTCTCACATTAATTTGTCTTGTTATGGCAGCTCTGCTTGCCTTTACAAACGACGTAACAGCCCCGATGATTGAAAAAACTAACGCAGAGCGCGCGGAAGCCGCGCGCGTGGAGGTTTTGCCCGAGGCGGACGGCTTTGTCCTTCTCGGCTTTAGCAAGGAAGAGCTTCCGGGCAGTGTTTATGAGGTTTATGAAGCAACAAACGGCGTGGGCTATGTCTTCATGATAAGCAGCGACGGCTACGGCGGCAAAGAAACGCTAAACATAATTTGCAGCGTTGGCGCGGACGGTCTTGTTGTGGACACCAAAACCCTATCGCACAACGAAACCCCGGGTCTTGGAACGAAAATTCTTGCTGCCGCTTACAGAGAGCTTTATGTGGGCTGGGATGCCGGCGCAGAGGTTGACGGCATGATTATCTCCGGCTCAACAGTTACCACAAGCTTTTATGTGGAAGCAATCCGCAATGCGATTGAAGCTTATGAATTTGTAAAGGAGGCGGCATAATGGGTAAAATGGGAATTATTACAAAAGGCATTATAAAGGAAAACCCCGTGCTTGTTCTCCTTCTCGGCACTTGCCCCGCGCTTGCGGTTACGACACAGGCGTCTAACGCCATCGGCATGGGCGCTGCGACAACGGCGGTTCTTCTCTGCTCAAACCTTGCAATTTCCGCGCTTAGAAAACTTGTTCCCGACAAGGTTCGCATTCCCTGCTATGTCGTTCTCATTGCGAGCTTTGTTACGATAGTTCAGATGATTGTTGCGGCGTTTGCGCCGGACCTTAACGATTCTCTCGGCATCTTCCTGCCGCTTATTGTTGTTAACTGCGTCATCCTCGGTCGCGCCGAGATGTTTGCAAATAAGAACGGCATTGTAAATTCCGCGCTTGATGCCATCGGCATGGGCATCGGCTTTACACTTACGCTTTTCATGATGGCAAGCATCCGCGAAATCATCGGAAACGGCACATGGTATGACATGGAAATCCCTGTTTTGGTGAACAACCCCATTTCAATTCTTGTCATGGCTCCCGGCGGATTTCTTGTTTACGGAATCCTGATAGCCTGTGTCAACTTTTTCTCCAAAGGCAAAGCCATTAAGAGAAAAGACTTTGGCTGCGAGGGCTGTCCCTCGGCTGGTGCTTGTGGCGCTGCCGGCTGCGGCGAGAAGAAGGAGGGTAATGACTAATGGATATTCGTGCTTTACTTGCTATTATCATGACAAGTGCGCTTGTCAACAACTATGTTCTCCAGCAGTTTCTCGGAATTTGTCCGTTTTTGGGCGTTTCCAAAAAGCTTGACCAGGCAACGGGCATGAGCTTTGCGGTTATCTTTGTCATGCTGCTTGCAACGGCTGTCACATGGCCTTTGCAGGTGCTTGTTCTTGACCCGAACGGGCTTGGATATTTGCAGACAATTGTTTTCATCCTGCTCATTGCGGCGCTTGTTCAGCTTGTTGAAATTGTACTGAAAAAGTACATTCCCGCGCTTCATGTGTCCCTCGGCGTTTACCTTCCGCTTATCACGACAAACTGCGCCATTCTTGGTCTTTGCATCAACAACATTGACGCGGAGTATGGCTTTGGCGCGGCAATGGTCAATGCCTTCGGCAGTGGTCTTGGCTTTCTTATTGCGATGGTTTTGTTTGCCGGTGTTCGCGGACGCATGGAAAACGGCAATTCGCCCAAGTGCTTCAAGGGCATTCCGGCAACACTTGTGGCTGCGGCAATCGTATCAGTTTCCTTTTTCGGTTTTTCCGGAATAGCTGAAAATCTGTTCGGTTAAGAAGGAGGACTGAGAAAATGGAAGGAATTATTTTGGCGATTGCTGTCATCACAGTAATCGGTATCGTTTGCGCAATTGTGCTGTCTGTCGCCTCGAAGGTTATGTATGTTTATGAGGACGAGCGCGTTGGCATTGCGCGCGAGTGCCTGCCCGGCGCAAACTGCGGCGCGTGCGGCTTTCCCGGTTGCGATGGCTATGCAAAGGCACTTGTTGAGGACCCCGAGCTTCCGGTTACGCTCTGCCCTCCGGGTGGTGCGGACTGCGTTACCGCGCTTGCCGACGCTCTCGGAAGGGAAGCCGGAGAGATTGTAAAACAGGTCGCGATGCTCCACTGCTGCGGCGACAGCAACAGCACGAGCGGAAAAATGGAATATCAAGGGCTTACAACCTGCGCCGGCGCAAAGCTTGTCTATGGTGGTCCCGGCAAATGCGCCTTCTCCTGCATGGGTCTTGGCGACTGTGTTGAGGTTTGCCCCGAAAACGCAATGTGGATAGACGGCGGCTTAGTTCGCATAGACCCCGACATGTGCACAGGCTGCGGCATCTGCACAAAGGTTTGCCCGAACAACCTGCTTGAAGTTCACAAAGCATCTGACAATGTTGTTGTTACTTGTAGCAACAAGGAAAAGGGCGCAGCAACGCGCAAGGTTTGCACAAAGGGCTGTATTGCCTGCAAGCTCTGCGAGAAAAAGTGCGAGAGGGATGCTATTCACGTTATAGACAACCTTGCTGTAATCGACTATGAAAAGTGCAACGCCTGCGGCGAATGCATTGCAGCCTGCAAGCTTGGCTGCATTGAGATTGTGGCAGTTTAAGCTCGGCTGCATTGAGATTGTGGCAGTTTAAGCTCGGCTTTTCAAAAAAAATAAAGGCTTCGGAAAGCTTTGCCTTCCGAAGCCTTTGGCTTAAAAGGAACGTGCGCA
>JGI994J12354_10002467_pt1 | contig 18008 bp, 18 predicted proteins | sample IntmicLarv3ML3BL_FD_12354 | JGI IMG/M metagenome (IMG submission 12354)
CACAGTATTCCCGAACGCGCCTGTGGGTGCCTGTTTCGGCGGGTATGGCGGCAAAACGTGAAAAAAATTTACAATTCTGCCTCGTTTCCGGCGGGAAAAAGCAAAAAAGAGGCTTTTTTTTTTCGCTGCAACATGCTATACTAATACAATCCAGGCATTTCCGCAGGGGCGGTGATTTTGGGTGCGGCGGGGAGAGAAGCCCCGCAGTGCCGGAGAAGGAAGACGGTGAGCCATGTCAAGCATTATTTCTGTAAAAAACCTCAGCAAAGCCTATGGCGACCATCAAGTCTTGAAGGAAGTATCTTTCGAGTTGCAGGGCGGGCAGATTATCGGGTTGCTCGGGCCGAACGGCTGCGGCAAAACCTCCTTAATCAAGATTCTGACCGGGCTGATTCATGACTATCAGGGCGAGGTGCTGATCAACGGCGTTGCCCCTGGCGTGGAGTCCAAGCGCATGGTGGCCTATCTGCCGGAGAAAACCTATTTGGCGGATTGGATGCGCGCGATTGATGCCATCCACTACATTGCGGATTTTTACCCCGACTTCAACAAAGAAAAAGCGCTGAAAATGCTGGAGACCTTTCAGCTTTCCCCCAAAATGCGGGTGAAGGCCATGTCCAAGGGCATGCAGGAAAAGCTGTTGCTTCTGCTGGTGATGTGCCGCAGTGCGCAGCTGTATATCATGGACGAGCCCATGGGTGGCGTGGATCCTGCCGCGCGTGCGTTTATTCTGGATACCATCCTCTCCAACCGACCGGAAGGGTCTTCCATGCTCATTTCCACGCATTTGATTTATGATATGGAATCGGTATTTGACCATGCGCTGATGATTGGTCAGGGCAAGGTACTGGTGGATTCCAACGTTGCGGCGCTCCGCGCAGACGGCAAGTCGCTGGATGAACGCTTTAAGGAGGTATTTCAATATGCTTGGGAAGTTAATTAAGAACGAAATCAAATTCAGCGCCCAATCCATGCTTTGGATTTACAGTGCTGTGCTGGTGACCATTGCGGTTATGGGCGTGTCCATGCTCTCTGATCAGGTCTGGCTCGGCGCGTTTGCCGCGCTCGCGATGATTGTGCTGAGCATGCTGCTTTTGGCGGTTACGGTGTTCAGCATCCTCACCAACTTCAACAAAACGCTTTACGGCAATCAGGGATACTTGAGCTTTTCCCTGCCTGTGCGCAGCGGCTCCCTGCTTGCCTCCAAGGCTATTGTTGCGATGCTGTGGCTGGCGCTGAGCTTTGTGATGTTCATGGGGCTGATGATGGGTACCTCCAGTTTCATCTCCAAAATCGCCACCGAGCAGATGGGTGAGCAAAATCTAGAGATGATCAAAATGATTATCGGCATGTTCAAGGAAATGCCCTCCACCTATACGCTGGTGCTTTACGCGGTGTATCTGGTGATTACGCTGTTTATCTTCTGCTTTTTGATTATTTCTGCTATCTTCTTCGCCGTGACGCTCGCCAACACCCGCCCCTTCCAAAAGCGCGCGACGCTGTGGATCATCCTGTTTGCGCTGGCGGAGTTCTTTGTGCTGCAGAATGTCTACAGCCAGCTGATGATAAGGGTGCCGCTTTCGTTTTTTGCTACGCCTCTTGGATTGGAGCTGCGCCGGCAGGCTGTCGCAGGCAGCGGAGAGCTGTTTGGCATGGGTATCACCGGCAACCTGTTTTATGTCGCGGCAGCTGTATGCCTCATCATCGGCACCTCCGTGCTGATGAAGCGCAAGGTGAATATTAGATAGATGCTAGATTTTAGACGGTAGATGGTAGATGGTGGCCGCGGGCAGCGTGAACTGATGATATACCTTTGTGCCGCGTTGGGTTTGCGTAACGTAAACCAAAGTGTCAAAATTATATTTGTTTCGCGAGAAAGAGCGCAAAAACATATTGTGCGCCAAAGCGTGACCGAAATGCGCCGCAGGCGCACTTCATGCGTCGAAGATGCCGCTTCATATCTTCTGCGCCGTAAGCGCACTTCATGTACCGTAGGTACGCAGGAAAGGGGAAAGGCTCATGGCAAAACGAATCCGCACACGGAAGCAGAAGCTGCTGCGTGTGTTTGCCGTTTTGGCGTTGCTTGGTATGCTGGCGGCGGCAATTCCCTTTGGCATCAATTTATACATGATTGCCTATGCCAAACCCTATATCCTCACCCCGGCCGAGGCCGCCGAGCTAGACACATTGGACTGCGCACTTGTGCTTGGCGCCAAGGTGCACGCCAACGGCAACCCCAGCCACATGCTGGAGGACAGGCTGATTTTCGGCATTGACCTCTATCAAAACGGCGCGGTGCCAAAGCTGCTGCTCAGCGGCGACCACGGCACCAAGGGCTACAACGAGGTTGGCGGCATGAAGGCCTATGCCGAGAAAAAGGATATCCCGGAGGACGACCTTTTCATGGATCACGCGGGCTTTTCCACCTATGACTCCCTCTACCGCGCGCGGGACGTGTTCGCCGTCAAGCGCTTGGTGGTGGTCACGCAGGAATATCACCTCTACCGCGCCGTCTACATCGCCCGCAAGCTTGGGCTGGATGCTTACGGCGTGGCCTCTGACCCCAGAGAATACGCGAACGAGTGGTTTTACAACATGACGCGGGAATCCCTGGCGCGCTGCAAGGCCTTTGCCATGTGCATCTACAAGCCTGCCCCTATCTATCTGGGCGAGGTCATTCCCATTCAGGGAAGCGGCAAGGCAACGAACGATGGGCTTTCCGCATGAAACACACAGAACGAATCGGTATTTTCGGCGGGGCCTTCAACCCGCCGCACCTGGGGCACAAAAGGCTTGTTCGCTCTGCGGCGGACAGGCTTTTGCTCTCCCGGCTCTATGTCATCCCCACCGCCGCCCCGCCGCACAAAAGCGCAGCGGAGCTGGCAAGCGAGGACGATCGGCTGGCCTTGTGCCGCCTGACTTTTTCGGATGCACGCTGCGAAATCAGCGATTTGGAGCTGCGGCGCGGCGGGGTGAGTTACACGGTGGATACCCTGCGTGCCCTGCGCGAAGCACACCCGGAGGCGGAATTCTTTCTGCTGGTGGGCGGGGATATGCTCGCCTCCTTCCACACTTGGAAGGACTACGGCAAAATCCTCAAAATGGCAACGCTCTGCGTCATGCGCCGCACACAGGAGGCGCTGCCCGAAAATCCGCATTTCACACAGACGCAGCGCGAAAAAGTGCTGTTTTTGGACGCGCTGCCGCTGGTCATCAGCTCCACGGAAATCCGCTTGCGCTGCGCATCGGGGGAGGACATCACGCCCTTTGTGCCGCCCGCGGCAGCACAATACATTTGCGAGAGGGGACTATACGGTGCAGCAAAGCCTTGACGACTTGCGGCAGCTGCTTGCGTCCCTGCTGGGGGAACGCCGCCTGACGCATTCCCTTGCCGTGGCAGAAAGCGCCAAGGCGCTGGCGCTGCGTTACGGCGCGGATGCCGAAAAAGCCGAAATCGCGGGTCTGCTGCATGACTGCATGAAGGATACCTCGGCCGAGAAGCAGCGTTGCATCATCGCTGAGGCGGGCGGCAGGCTCACGGACTGCGAAAACGCCAACGAGAACCTGCTTCACGCCATCGCAGGGGAGGCCTATCTGCGGCAGCAGATCCTCACGGACGAGGACATGCTTCGTGCCGTGCGTTATCATACCACGGGGCGCGCGGGCATGAGCCGCCTGGAGCAGGTGGTCTACCTTGCGGATTTCATCTCTGCCGACCGTGATTATCCGGATGTGGAAACCGTGCGCAGTCTGGCGCAGGAGAGCCTGGAGGGCGCGATGTTGTATACGGTAGAGTTTATCCTCAAAAAATTATTGCGCGAAAAACGGGCCATTCACCCCCACAGTGTGGATTTATATAATGAACTGCTGAAAGGACGACAATATGACACCCATTGAACTGACAAAGGCAATTGCCAAAATTCTGGACGAGAAAAAAGCGATAGACATCAAGGCCATCGAAACCAGCGAGCTGACCATTGTTTCGGATTATTTCGTTATCGCCTCCGGCACCTCCAGTACGCATGTGCGCTCGCTCATGGACGACCTGGAATTTGAAATGGAGAAGCAGGGCGTGCGTCCGCTGCACGTGGAGGGGCGTGCCACGGGCTGGATTCTGTTGGATTACAGCAGTGTGTTGGTACACATCTTTCAAAAGGAGCAGCGTGAATACTACAATCTGGAGCGCCTGTGGACGGACGCGAAAACCGTGGATTTATCGGATATTCTGACGGACTGATTATTTAGTGAGGAGCGGATAGAAATGCAGCATTATGATTATCAGCAAATTGAAAAGAAATGGCAGGAGCGCTGGGCACAGAGCGGCGTATTCCACGCGAAGCAGGATTTTTCCCTGCCGCCGTATTACTGCCTGATTGAGTTCCCCTACCCCTCCGCGCAGGGGCTGCATGTGGGGCATCCGCGCCCGTATACGGCGATGGACATCGTTTCCCGCAAGCGCCGTCTGCAGGGCTACAACGTACTTTTCCCCATCGGCTGGGACGCGTTCGGCCTGCCCACGGAGAACTTCGCCATCAAGAACCATGTGCATCCGCACAAGGTCACGCAGGACAATATCAACGCCTTCCGCCGCCAGATTCAGTCGCTGGGCATCTCCTTTGACTGGAGCCGCGAGGTGGATACCACCGACCCGTCCTATTACAAATGGACGCAGTGGATTTTTCTGCAAATGTTCAAGAATGACTTGGCATACAAAAAAGAGACTGCCGTCAACTGGTGCACCTCCTGCAAATGCGTTCTGGCAAACGAGGAGGTCGTGGGCGGTGTGTGCGAGCGCTGCGGCAGCGAGGTGGTGCGCCGCAACAAGAGCCAGTGGATTCTGGGTATCACCAAATACGCCCAGCGTCTGGTGGACGATTTGGACGAGCTGAACTTTGTGGATCGCGTGAAGGCGCAGCAGAAGAACTGGATTGGGCGCTCCACCGGCGCACAGGTGGATTTCACCGCCACCACCGGGGACATTGTCACCGTGTTCACCACCCGCCCGGATACGCTCTTCGGCGCGACCTATATGGTCATTTCGCCGGAGCATGAATTCGTGGAAAAATGGGCGGAGGTTCTAACCAATATGGATGCCGTGCGCGCCTATCAGGCCGAGGCCGCCAAGAAATCCGATTTTGAGCGCACCGAGGTCAACAAGGACAAAACCGGCGTGAAGTTGGAGGGCGTGCGTGCCGTCAACCCCGTGAACGGCGAAGAAATCCCGATTTTCATCTCCGACTATGTGCTGGCAAGCTACGGCACCGGCGCGATTATGGCCGTACCCGGGCATGACCAGCGCGACTGGGAGTTCGCCAAGGCTTTCGATTTGCCCATCATCGAGGTGGTCGGCGGCGGCGATATCAGCAAGGAAGCGTTCACGGACTGCGAGATGGGCATCATGGTCAATTCCGGTTTTTTGAACGGCAAGAGTGTGGCGGATGCAAAAACCGCCATTGCAGCCTGGCTGACCGAAAAGGGCATCGGCGAGGAGACCGTGAAGTTTAAGCTGCGCGACTGGATTTTCTCCCGTCAGCGCTATTGGGGCGAGCCGATTCCGATTGTCCACTGCGAGAAATGCGGCCAGGTTGCGCTGCCCGAAAGCGAGCTGCCCTTAACCCTGCCGATGATTGACAGCTACGAGCTGACGGACAGCGGCGAATCCCCATTGGCAAAAATCACGGATTGGGTCAATACCACCTGCCCGCAGTGCGGCGGCGCGGCCAAACGCGAGACGGACACCATGCCCCAGTGGGCAGGCTCGTCTTGGTATTTCCTGCGCTACTGTGACCCGCACAACGACACGGCGCTGGCCTCCAAGGAGGCGCTGGAGTATTGGTTGCCTGTGGATTGGTATAACGGCGGCATGGAGCACACCACCCTGCACCTGCTTTACAGCCGCTTCTGGCATAAATTCCTGTATGACATTAATGCCGTCCCCACCAAGGAGCCGTATCAGAAGCGCACCTCCCACGGCATGATTCTGGGTGCGGATGGGCAGAAGATGTCCAAGTCGCGCGGCAACGTTGTCAACCCGGACGACATCGTGCGCGACTACGGCGCGGACACTATGCGCCTGTATGAGATGTTCATCGGCGACTTTGAAAAGACAGCGCCGTGGAATCCCGAAAGCATCAAGGGCTGCAAGCGCTTTTTGGAGCGTATCTTTGCGCTGCGCGAGACGCTGGAGCCGGGCGAAATCCGCGCGGACTTCGAGACCCGCGTCCACCAGCTGATTCGCAAGGTGGGCGAGGACATTGAAACGCTGAAATTCAACACCGCCATTGCCGCGATGATGAGCTTTTTGAATGACATCGCCGCCGATGGCAAAATCACCGCGGCGGAGCTGCAGATTCTGCTGGTGCTGCTCAATCCTTTTGCGCCGCACATCACGGAGGAGATGTGGGAGAGCTGCGGCTTCTCCGGCACCGTCACCGACCAAAGCTGGCCCGCGTTTGACGAGGCAAAATGCCGCGAGAGCAGCATCGAAATCGCCGTGCAAATCAACGGCAAGCTGCGCGACCGCCTGAGCGTTGCCGCCGAGGTCAGCGCCGAGGATGCCATTGCCGCCGCCAAGGCTTCGGAGAAAACCGCCGCTGCGCTGGAGGGTATGCAAATCGTCAAGGAGCTGTACGTCAAGGGCAAGCTGGTGAATCTGGTGGTCAAGCCACAGTAACGGAAACAGAAAATGGGGTTGCTGCAAAAAATTCATTTTGCAGCAACCCATTTTTTGTTTCCTGTTCGTTTTTTTGTTACGGTGCAGCTGTGGTGGCGGGGACGGTTACACTCGGCCAAGGAAGCGCAGGGCCGTTGATGGCTTTTACAATACTTTCAACCAATTTCTTGACAGCGTCCACAATATAGGTCTCAAAGAATTTGATGATTTCCTGCAAAAAGGACGGAAGCTCAGAGGCCTTGGTGGTGCTCTCGTCGGATGAGGACACCGTGGTGTCCGCGACACCGTCTTGGGTGCCGGAGGCAAACGCCATGACCACAAAGGTCAGCGCAACGGAAAGAGCCAGAAGCATAGCCAGAATTTTTTTCATTGGTAAATTTTCCTCCCTGTTTTTTCTCTTCTTCTCAACAAAATGCGCAAAATATTAACCGATGCTGGGGCCGCTGATGGAGCCTGTGATTTTCGCGATCAAATCTTCGATGGCTTTAATGATGTATTCCTTAAAGAAATCGATGATTGCCTGGATGAAGTCCGGATACTGGCTTTCTGTGGGCAGTGTGGCACCGCAGCAGTCGCCCTTGCAGTCGGTGCTGCAGGTGCAGCCGGCATCGCAATTCGTGTTGGGGCAGCCGGAATTGCAGGATTTGTCATTTTCTTCCCCTGCGGAAGCGAAGCCCATGAACGTGGCCATCATACCAATGGCGAGCAGAAGCGCAACGATTTTTTTCATCATTTTTCCTCCTCTTTTTAAAATTATTTGCGCCAACTCGGTTGGCGTCAACAAAGCTATTTTATAACATTTTCCAAAATAAATCAAGGGGGTAAGTCCGATTTTTCGTATAAAACGGAAAGAGATTTCCGCGAAAACAGATAAAGTTTACAAACTGTACAAATACTCGCCATAGATTGCCGCCGCTTTCTTTTGGCGTGTTATTCAGTGATAACCGATGGCGACCGCAGTGAACATAACGAGTATGGAGAGGGCGATCTGCGCGGCGAACAGCTTCCAGAACCAGCGCAGGTACTTGCCGTAGGAAACGCCCACAAGCCCGATGGCGATGATCATCACGCCGCTGGTGGGGTAAACAATATTGCAAAAGCCGTCACTCAGCGAGAACGCAAGCACCACGCTCTGGCTGCTTAAACCCGTGAGCTGCGCGAGCGGCAGCACGATGGGCATAATCAAAAAGGCCTTGGCGCTCCCGCTGCCCACAAAGAATTCCAGCAGCAAAACAAAGGTGAAAATCACGAGCAAAGACATGCCCGGCGAAAGCCCCTGAATCAGGCCGTATACCCAGTACAGCAGCGTATGGATAATCTTGCCCTCCTTGAGGATGAAGGTGACGCAGACCACCAGCAGAATCATCGGCATGGCGGGCGCAATGGCCTTGACCCCTTGGAAAAAGGCGGAAAACAGCTTCTTGCCGCGAATGCCCGCAACGCTGCCTGCATACAGGCCGCCGAAGGTGAACAGCAGCGCCATGGCCGCCATGGGCAAAAAGCCCAGCACATCCGCCAAGCCCTGCGGCAGGGTGGCGTAACGCTGCAAGAGCAGCGCCGCAATGCCGGGAAGGACGGCAACACAAAGGCAGACACCGAAAATCCTTGCCGCGCGGCGAGCGTTCGAATTTTGCAGCAAATCGCGGTCGATGCTTTGGGTGTATTTGGCGCGCAGCGCGCGGTCACTCTCATACACCGGGGATTTTTCGGGGTTCTTCTCCACCTTTTTGGCGTAGAAAATCAAGAAGGCAATCAATACCGCGTACACCAACGCGAACACAATCAAACGGAACCACAGGCCTGAAAACAACGGCAGCCCCGCCATCTGCTGCACAATTACTACGTTGAACGGATTGAACAGCGCCGCCGTGAAGCCGAACGCCACGGAAACCAGGCTCATGCCAATGCCCACGAGCGAATCCCAGCCCAGCGCAAGTGAAATCGCCACCGCCAGCGGCACGAGCGTGATGCTCTCCTCCAAAATCCCAATCACCGCCGCGAGCAGCATGAACACGAACGAAACAATCGCCAAAAGCAAATATTTTCGTTTCTCATACTTCACCACAATGGCGCTCATGATGTATTTCAATACGCCGCTTTTGTCCAGCACCAAAAAGGTGCCGCCGATGAGGACGATGAACAGAATAATGCCCAGCGCCGTCACGGCCTCACCCTGCGCGAATATCAACAGGGGGGAGGCGAGGATTTTCCACAACGGCATTTTGCCGTCCGTCAGCGGCGCGTAGGTGCCGTCAATCACGCGGCCCGCCTCGTCCAATTGGTATTCCCCGCGCGGAATCAGTTGTGTGAGTGCCCCGGCAAACACCAGAATACCCAGCAGCAGCGCCGTGATGGTGATGATGGTTTTGCGGTCAATTTTCAGCCCGTGTGACCCCTCATCTGGGGCGGCAATGGCGTTCGTAGGCTTTGCGTCCTTTTTCACAAAAAAACTCCTTACACAGCATCCGCACCCAAAGAAGGGCGCGGATGCCCGATTGAATCAAAACTATACCAGAGGTACGTCAAAGACGAAATCTTCCATCCATGCGCCGCGGGCAAAGTTGCGCGCGCGCAGCAGGACGCGGTCGTTGTATACTTCTACCTGCACGCCTTGACCTTGGTCCAGCTCCTTGCCGAAGGAGGGGAGGTTCAGCAGATGCACACCCTCCGGCGTGGTCTGGAAGCTGCGGCTCGCGTTCCAGCCCCAATGAAGGTGGCCGGAGAAGAAAAAGATATTGTCGTACTTTGCCAGCGTGTTATAGATGGCCTGGTACTGCTCGCCAATCACGCCCTGCGGCTCGTAATAATAGCCGTGGGTGTTGGGGAAGGGCTGGTGGTTGAACACGAACACGGGCTTGCCGTTTTGGGTGGCCTCGGCGAGCTGCGCGTCTAGCCAGGCGTTCTGCGCGGGGGTCAAATCGCCCTCGTCGCTCACGGTGCTTTGCGTGCCCAGCACAATATAGCGATAGCCGTTGATGTCCTTGGCAAAATAGGATTTGTCATGCGTTTCGCCCGTATACCAGCTGTAATTGCGCAGGAACTTGCCCACGTCCTTGTGATAATCGTGCGTATAATAGGTCTCGTGATTGCCCACCGCCATCAAGGTGTTTTCGCGCGGCAGCTTTTGAAAGAGCATCATGTAGAGATAGAAAAACAGGTTTTCCTCTATCTGATTCTCGTCCAGCGTGTCGCCCAGCAGAACCAGCGCGTCGTCCGTCTGCGCGCTGTTGGCAATGTCGCCCAGCGCCAAACGCAGCGAGGTCATGCGGTTGATGTAATCCGGCAGCTGGTAGATATCCACGTGGACATCCGAGAAAACGCTGAACTGCGCATTGAGATTTGCGGCATCCTGCGCCTCAAAGGCCGCGGGCTGCGCGGGGAAGAGACTGCCGCCCGCCATCATCAGCAGCGCCAAAAAACAGGCGGCGACTTCCTTGAGCACTTGACCAAACATACCCATTTGATTTTCCTCCTCAAATTTGTGTTGTGGTGTTTACTTGGCGGGGAAGCTGAATTCCATGCTGTCTACCCATTCGCCGTTCATGAAATTGCGTCCGCGCAGCAGAACGGTGTCTTCATAGACCTCCACTTGATAGCCGTAGCCCTTGCCGGTCAGCTGACCGCCGCCGGTGCCGCTTTCACCCGTGAAGCAGGGCAAATCCACCATGGTGATGTTGTCGCTCACATGGTTCGGGTAGGAGTCAAAGGCGTTGTGCAGATGGCCGGAGAAGAAAAATACCTTGCCGGGATAACTCTTCAAAATGGCCTCCACGGCATCGGACTGCTCACCCAGCTTGCCGCCCTCGCCCCACCAGTTGCCCGCCTTTGTGTTCAGCGGCTGATGGCAGGCGACGAAGAGGGGATTGCCGTTTGCGGAGGCTTCCGCCACGGTTTCCTCCAAGAAGGCGAGCTGCTCGGGGGAAATATAGGCGTTCGTGCCCGCCGCGCCCTCGGAGCCTAAGACCACAAAGTAGTAGAGGTCTTCGGGCGAATCGGTGATTGCATGCATGGTGCAGCTGTAGGCCTCGTTGTAATAGAGGGAATAGGGATAGGCATTCAGAAAGCGATTGTGGCGCGCAATGGCATCCTTCGGCTTGTTTTCACCCTCATTGATGTCATGGTTGCCCATGGCTGCTAGGGTAAACAGCTTGTTATAGGCGGCGAGATGCGAGTAGAGCATCAAGTACTCCGTGCCCTGCGCGTTCATGGTGTTGTCGCCAAGCATTAGGAGCATATCATTTCGTTTGGCGCGGTTCATGTCTTGCAGACTCTTGCGGAAGGTGGTGAAGCGGTCGAGGTTGTTGGTTTCCATGTGGACGTCCGAAATCACCGAAAACGTTGTTTTCAGCGCTGCCTCGTCCTTGGCATGAAAGCTTTCCGCAGGGGGTGCGATAACGCCGCTGACCAGCGTGACCAGGGTCGCAAGGATGGAAATTGCACGCAGGAAAAATGAGAGAATGAGAGTCATGTGTGTCGCTTCCTTTCAAAATTAATATTCTTCTTCCGCATTGATGTTCGCCGGGCAGGCGGCGATGACCTCCAGCTTTTGCCCGCGTGCCCAGAGCGTCGGGGTCAGGCGCAGCGTAAAGCCGCAGCCGCAGGGGGTCATCCACTCGTGCATGGGTGCCTCCGGCAGCCCGAAATTGGCGAGGATGGTCATAATCACCCCGCCATGGGTGAGGATGGCGGCGTTCGTGGTGCCGGTTTTCAAGAGACCCTGCACAATTTGCAGGAAGCATTTGCACACGCGCGCGGCAAAGGCCTCGCTGCTCTCGCCAAAGGGCGGCTCCGCCCCCGGCTCTCCCGCCAGCCAGTCGGAGAACACGGGATGACTTTCCAGCTCCGCAGCGCTCCTGTCCTCAAACTCGCCGAAGCTGCATTCAATCAGTCCGTCTATCACCAGCGGCTTTTTTTCGGGGAAGAGCAGCTTGGCGGATTCCAGACAGCGCAGCAGCGGACTGCAAAAAAGCACGTCCGGCTCCGGCCAGTCGCCCAACTCCCGCAGCAGCGCCAGCTCCGCGCGGCCTGTGTCGCTCAAAGGCACATCCGTATGCCCGATGTATTTGCCCTGCGCCGCTTCGTCCGTTTGCCCGTGGCGCAGGAGGTGAATCTGATAGGTTTTCATGTGAAGCCTCGCATTTTGGTATATTTTTCTAAAATCCGTGGGTGAACTTTGTCGATTTTTCCAACTATACTTTTTGTTTAGAATAGGATATACTGAATTATACGATTTGTATAGAATGAGGATGAGCCGAAAATGGAAACGACCTTTGCCATGCGGCTGGTGGCGTTGCGCAAGGAACGCGGCATCAGCCAAAAGGAGGCGGCGGGCGAACTGAAGGTTTCGCAGGCGCTGCTCTCGCATTATGAAAAAGGCATTCGCGAGTGCGGACTCGCGTTTCTGGGTCGCTGCGCCACATTTTACGGTGTGACGGCGGATTATCTCTTGGGTTTGAGCGCCCAAAAGTCACCGGTCGCCGCGCAGACGGCTGCCGCGCCTGAAGATACGCTGTTTTCCGTGCAGACGCTGCAGCGTGCCGTGCAATGGTTCGGCAAGGGTGAAAAAGACGGCATTGACCGTCTGGTTTCTATCTTACTGTATCAGGCGCTGCTTGTCAAGACAGCGCAGGGAGAAATTCCAAAAGAATGGCTGCCCGAAAGCAAAAAAGCCGATTCCCCTGTCCTGCGCGCTCTGTTGAACGGGATGCAGGAAAAACTGCTGCAGGAGCTGCCCGCAGCAGTGCTCGCCCGCGAAAAAGACCTGCCGCAAAGCTTGGTGACCGCAGCGGAGCAGGTGAGAGAGATGCTGCGGGAGAATAATGCGCTGTTTTAGGCTGGATTTATTCAGTGCTTAACCTAGACCATACCGTCTGCAATCTGCCCGGCTAGCGCTGACGCTACCACCCATAAACCTCGCTGCCCCACTTGCGCTCGTGCAAAGTCTGCTCGGTGTAAATCATGGTGTGGTCGGGCAAATCCTTGCCCAGCAATACGCCTGCGCCGACCACGCTGTAGGGTCCGACCTTCACGCCCGGCATGAGGATGGCGTTCACGCCTGTGCGCACATAATCGCCCAGGAAGGTGGCATCGCCGAAATCCCCGGCGAACTCGCGGCGGCTCTTTACGCGGTGGATGGTGCTGCCGTCGTCAAAGCGCAGACTGCCGCAGACGGTTGCCGCGCCCAAATCCGTGTTCTCGCCGATGATGCCGTAGAACTCCATGTAATGATAGAGGAACACGCGGCGCATGATGATGCCCTCCAGCTCTGCCGCGTGGCTGACGATGCATTCGTTGCCGATGGTGCTGCCCTCAGAGACAAAGCAGGCGTTGCGCACCGCGCAGCCGTTGCCGATAACGATGTTGCCCTGCAAAATTGCGCCGTTGGTGATTTTTGTGTTGTCGCCCACGATGATGCTGCCATCGATGATGACGTTGCGGCCGATGCGGCTGTTTTTGCCCAGCTTCACAAAGCCGTTGATGCAGGCGGTCGGGTCAATTTGCGCGCCCTCGTCCAGCTCGTTCTGCGTCAGCGCCGCGCAGCGGGTTTTGTTGATAACGTAATTGGCTTGCAGGATGTGCCAGGGCTTATCCAAATCAAAGACCGTATCCTGCGCCGGGACGGCGGAAAGCACCAAGCCGCGGTCGATTTCGCAGGCCAGCGCGTCCTCGAGATAGGTTTCCGCCGGGGGCATCATGCCCACCTCGGTGTGGGTGAAGCGGCGCAGCGCATAGGGCAGCGCATCAAACAGAACGTTCGGCAGGGCGAAGGCGGCGAAGGCGTGGGTATTGTCCCCGCGCGAATGTCCGAGAATGTCCGCCACTTTTCCGTCCTTCACCTGACAGCCAATCACATCACTGCCGCGTCCGCGAATGTCATAGACAAGCGCGGACGCGGCTTTTTTGCTCTCGTATGCCGCAATCAGTTGCTGCAAATCCGCTGTGGAGAGAATGACATCACCGTAAAGCGCCAGAAAATCTGCGCCGCCGATTTCCTCCTGCGCCTTCAGCAAAGAAGATGCGGTGCCCTGCGAGGCGGCATCCTGCACGATGCAAACGCGGGCATTATCGCGGAAATAGGCCGCGATTTCCTCGGCGAATTTGTTGCAGACCAAAACGATTTTCTCAAAGCCCAAATCACTCAGGCTCTCCACCGCGTAGGCGGCAACGGGCTTGTTGGAAACGGGAATCATCGCCTTGCAGCGGATTTGGGCATAGGGCCAGATTTTTGTGCCCGCCCCGGCACAGAGAATGACAGCGTGTTTCATATAAATAATCTCCTCGTTTTTTTAATATCCTGCAATTCGCAGCAGCTCTTCCGCCGCGGATTGCAGGGAGAATTCGGTGAGCACCTCCGGCTGGCGCATGTAGTAGGCGAGACTGTCCTTCAGCGTCTGCGCCTTTTCTGCGTCGCTGTCGCCCAAGAGTGCAAGGCCGTTTTGCAGCACCTCATAGGCAGCTTCCAGCTTCTTTGCCCAGCGGGTCAGCTCCACAAAGAGCGGACGCTTATCCGTGCGCATCAGCTCGCAGCAGCGCCCCACGCGCTCGCTGTATTCGCCCAGCGCCCCCAGCGCGTCCAGTGGATTGCCGATGCGCACCGCCTGCGCCGCGCCGCCCAGGCACTTGTTCATGTAAGGCGAATTCTCTACCTTCAGGCAGGAGGTCAACAGATGATCCGCCAGAATGCGGAAGTCGTCAAACACGTCCCCGGCGATAACACGCAGCGCGCGCTCCCAACTGGCCATGCCGTCATAGGCGGGCGGGTTCCAGAGATAATCCGCCACGGTCAACAGCGGGATTTTGCTGCACTCGCAGAACTCCATGCAGTTGGAAATCAAGCCGTCGCTGTAACGGTACAAATCCGCGTCGCGCCCGTTCAGATAGCCCAGGTGCATTTCCTGATACATTTCCGCGTCGTTCACGGGGAAATTGTCCCAATACAGGGGCTTGTGGCGCGTGGCGCGGATGAAAGTCATCGCCTCCGGGCTGGTCAGCTCCTGGGAGCAGATGTTGTGCCCCGTCCAGAAGAGGGAGATTTCCGCATCCAGCCCTTGGCCGAGCTTGGAGATGAAATATTCATCGCCCTTGCCGTGGTATTGCAGCGGGCAGAGCGTCATTTGAATGTCGCGGTCGTGCGCCTTGAGGTCGTCCAGCAAACGGTTGCCCAAATAGATATGCGCGGTGACGGTTTCGCTGCCGAAGCGGGCGATATCCTCGGCAAACTGCAAATCGTGGGGGATGTCGTCCAGCAGCAGGCCGAAATGGCGCACGCCGATGTCATAAATCTGCATGAGCTTGGCGAATAAGGCTTGATAGTCCTCCTCGCTGGCGTAGCGCATGCTCAGACCCGGCGCGATGCAATAATAGAAGGTTACATACTGCTTTTGCGCCGCCGCAACGAACTCGGTCAAATCCGCCAGCTCCTGCGCGGGGTATAATTCCTTCCACAAATCGCGGTGGTAGGGGTCGTCCTTGGGCGCGTGGTAGTAGGTGTTCATCTTGTTTTTCGCCATCAAATCAATGACGGAAAGGCGCTGTGCAGGCTTCCACGGCTCGCCGTAAAAGCCCTCGATATAGCCGCGCGCGGCAAACAGCGGATAATCCGCAATCTCGCCCAGCAGGATTTCGCCGTTTTCCATCTGCTGCGCGAGGGTGTTCAGCCCGTGCCAGAAGCCCGGCTCTCCGGCGGCGCGGATGCTGACCTCTACATACCCATCCGCTTGGGCGGCGGTGAGCAGATATTTTTCCTTTGTGACGCAGCGGCTTTCTTCTATATAGGAAAAGCGGCGGCTGTCGTCCAAAATCAGGGAGATGCGGATATCGCCCTGCGCAGCGGACGCAAGACCGCGCCGCGCAAGCCATTCGTTGGAGGCGGTGCAAGCGCCGGCAATGATGCTGACGGAAAAGTGCTCTGCCTTTACGGAACCCGTTTGTGTGATTTTCTGCGGAATAGGATAAATCATAATGAACGAATCTCCTTTTTGTATTTTTGGATGTATGCGGTGTTCACGGCGTCGCCGCCGTCAATATTGCTGCTCGCAAAGACCTCCGGCGTTTGGCCGTCGTCAATGATATACTGCACCGTGCAGGCGACCATGGCGTTCAGCAGCAGCGCACCCGTGACGGTGGAGGTCGGCGCAACACGGTTCGGCAGACCGTCCACCGCAACGCTCGCATCGCCCACGCAGCCGCAATTGTCCAGCACAATTTCGCCGAAATCGTGCAGCTTTTTGCCGCTCGCGTGGCGGGACGCGCCCGTGGCGGCGTGGTTGAGATTGGTAATCACAATCACATGCACCTTAGCATCCGCGCAAAGCTTCGCCAGCTCAATGGCGGCGGCATTGCGCCCGGAGTTGGAGAAAATCAGCAGCACATCGTCTGTGCCCGGCTCATAGTGGTCAAACAGCGCCGTGCCGTAGTCCGCCATGCGCTCCAGCACACTGCTCTTGGAGGCGGATTCATGCAGCATCAACGCGGATTCCAGCATGGGATAAATGCGCACCAGCCCGCCCGCGCGGTAAAAAATCTCCTCCGCAAGCATGTGGGAGTGCCCGGTGCCAAAGGTGAAAATCTTCTTGCCGTTTTCCAGCGCTGCGGCGAGAATGCGCGAAGCTTGCTCCACGTTTTCCAGCTGGGTGTTTTTGATGGTCTCCAGCAGCGCCTGGGTTTGGGTAATGTAGGTCAATGCCTTGCTCATGTTTTTTCCTCCGTTATTTTATGCTTTTGATATGACCTTGAATATGGTGTTGTTTGTGTCCTTGCTGATTTTCACCAGCTCCGCACCCTCCAAATATGCCACGAAGCCGAGATAGCTGCAGCCGTTTTGCTTGAGATATTCTTCCACTGTGAAGAAATACAGTCGTTTTACGCCCCAGAGCCCGCTTGCCAAAAACATAGAGGTTTCTTCCTTTTTTTCAGACAAAAGCTGCACCGTGCGCCGGAAAAAGGCCTCGCGATAGGGCAGCGTCTGGTTGTCCAACGGTTCAAACCCAAACCAATTCCCAACAAAATATGTTGCGGCATTGCCTGCCACCCCCAGGCAAGGTGCGGAAGGGGAATCACTGGTTTTCACGGGAATCCAAAGGAATGCGTTGGTGCGTTGACCCACGTTGCGGAAAAGATATGCATATTTTTGCTCGAATTCCTCCGTGCTCAGGGACTCGGCGAACTGCACCCAGGCAAGATATCGGTCGTTCGGCCGATTGGCGGCATTGTCAAGGCTTGCCGCGCGTTTCGGCTCCAAAAAAGTGCTTTGCGGTTCGCTTTTATACAGGGAATCCCGGGTGGTGACATAAGCTCTTCCAAACCGAAACGTTATCTCATCGTCATCGCGAAAGGATTGCAGCGTAAAGTCGGCAGCCGGGGTGCAGTAGTATTCCGCAGTGTGGGCGGCAAAGCCGGACCAATCATCATCAATGCTCATGCCGCAATTGTTGATGTTGGGTGAGAGAAGCTGCGTGAGGGCGGTGAAAACCAATCCGGGCGCGGCATCCTTGCTGTATGGATTATAGAATAGCAGGCGGGGCGCGGCAAAAAGGATGCCGACCAAAACCAGCTGCGCCGCGAGGCAAAGGCAAACCGCCTTTGCTGCCGATAACGGGCGTGCCTTGCTCATGAATTCTTCCTCCGTTTACAGTTCATTCTGGATAATCTGCTCCAACGTCTGCCGCCTGCGAATCAGCCGCAGCGCGCCGCTTTCGGTATACAGTACCTCTGCGATCTGCACATGGGAGTTATAGTTAAACGGTGACATGGCCGCGCAGTAAGCGCCCGTGCCGCCGATGACCGCCAAATCGCCTGTTTCGGGCTGCGCCATGCGGCGCGGCAGGCTGCGGCCGCTCTCGTCCAGGCTTTGCGCGTCGCCGCTTTCGCAGCAGCGCCCAACCAGCACCGCCTCAAAGTCTGTTTGGTTTATCGTTTCCGGAAGCCAGTCCGAGGACAGCAGCGCGCCGTCCTTGCGGATGAGGTAAAACGGATGTACCGAGCCATAGAGCAGCGGACGGGCGTTGATTTCCATCCCGCCGTTTGCCACGAGGAAGGAAAGGCCGCGTTCGCCCGTGCATTTTTGGTCGAGGATTTCCGTCACGGCATACCCGGCGTTCGCCAAAAAGAAGGTGCCCGGCTCAATTTCCATGTGAAGCTTGCGTCCCGTCCGCGCGGCAAAATCCGCCACGCGCTCCTTGGCGTAGGCACCCAGCGCGGCAACGTCCGCGGCAGTCTCGTTCGGCATACGCGCCTCCTTCAAGCCGCCGCCGAAGCTGACGGTGTGGGCATCCGGGAAATATTCCTCCACAAAGCCCAGCTGCAAGTCAATGTTTTGCCGCCAGCTCTCCGGGTC
>JGI994J12354_10002468_pt1 | contig 17987 bp, 16 predicted proteins | sample IntmicLarv3ML3BL_FD_12354 | JGI IMG/M metagenome (IMG submission 12354)
CCGACCTGGGATATCACGATCGGCGGGCATGGCCCGGATATTGAACGTCTGGAAAAAGCGCTTTCGGTCGTGTCATCTTGTTTTAATATTGATCCGCAGCATTTTGCCTTTGCCGGTTTTTCTGATGGTGCGAGTTATGCGCTGTCAACAGGCATAACAAACGGCAACCTGCTTTCACATGTTATTGTTTTTTCCGGTGGGTTCATGAATGTGTATCAGCCTGAAGGCAAACCGCGGGTTTTTATTTCCCACAGCCCTGAAGATGAGCAACTGAACATAAAGACAAGTGGACTGAAACACTACAACCAGTTAAAAAAAGAAGGATACGACGTGCATTTCCAGATGTTCTCGGGGCTACACATTATCCATCCTCCCGTTGTTGAAAAGGCGGTTTCGTTTTTCATGGAGAAAGCACCAAGGCACACCTGATTCATGACTTTTCGGCAATCAGGTTGAAACAGTCAACTGTCCCTGATTTTCTTCCCGTTGTACCGTCAACAAATAAATTGGCAAAAAAAATTTTTAGGGTTAGAATGTATGGAAGTCAGATAATCCTGACGTCCATATTGCGCCTATATTCAGGAAAGAGGCAAATCACTCTTTCCTGTTTTGTGTGTGGTATATGGCAAATCGGCCGTTCAGCAAATGCACCTTCAACATCGCTGACGACTCCAGAAAAAATCTGAGGCCAGTTTTATGCAAACAGGCTGGGTATTTTTTTTGGTTTTCGGCATATCCGGAAAGATTGAAAACAGGGATATTTACGGAAAGACTTATGTTCAGAGAGTAGTGGATCATCTAAAAAAAACAGATTGGATCGCATAGCACCACCAGTGCTGACGCAAAACAGCTCTTTGAATGTCTTTGGTAAACAGGTTACAACTGAAGTTTTAGAACCGGAATATTTCTGTTTCGCACCCCATTTTTCATACAGGTTAAACCTGCGAAACTGATTCGACAGATTCTTTTTTGCGCAAATTGTGCAAAAAATTGAAATGCCGGATCAATAGTATTTGTGTTACAGCAGAAAACTGCTGGATTAATTCAACTGCGCATAACTAACCAGAACAGCGCGCCAGTTAATTTGGAATTAATAATATGGATCAAGAAAAAGTAAAAAGAAGAATTCGACAGCCCGGGTTACTCAACAAAATCATGAGTGCTGAAGCAGCTGCCGACTTCATCAAGGATGGTATGGTCGTTGGCATGAGCGGTTTTACACTTGCTGGCGATGCCAAGGCTATTCCGCTTGCCTTCGCAAAACTTGCGGAAGGTGGCAAAAGAAAAATTTACTTGACGACAGGCGCGTCCCTTAGCCCTGAGGTGGATGGAGCCCTGGCAAATGCTGGTGTTATCTCCAAACGCACCCCTTTCATTTCAGACAGGGAGATGCGTTCCGCCATTAACGAAGGTAAAGTGCTGTACTTTGATGAAAACCTTTCCGATCCGGCATACAAAATACGTAACGGACAGATTCCAGCCCCGGATATTGCTGTTATCGAAGCAACAGCCATAACGGAAGACGGAATGATTATCCCGACAACCTCCTTTGGCAATACCGGGATATTTTTGGAGACTGCAAAACAGGTTTTACTGGAAATCAATCTGGCTGTACCTGATGAGTTGGAAGGAATCCACGATTACTATGTGCCCAAGCGCATACCCAATGCCGAACCGATTCCATTGATAACTCCGACACAGCGTTTTGGTGCCAAGGGCGTCAAGATCGATACATCCAAAATCATTGGTATCGTTCTGACCAATCAGCTTGATTCCCCTTCGCCAAATGTGCTGGCGGATCCGGACCAAGATGCCATGGCAGCAAATCTCAGCAAGTTTTTTTTCTCCGAGGTTGATGCCGGTCGCCTGACATACAGCCTGCAGCCGTTGCAGGCCGGTATTGGCAGTGTTGCGAATGCCGCATTATGGGGTCTGATGGATGGCCCATGGAATAATCTGATCATGCATTCCGAAGTGTTGCAGGATTCCACGTTCGATCTTATCGACTCGGGAAAAATGGTTTTTGCCTCTGCCACCTCCATTACGCTCTCCCCGGAAAAAAACAGACAGGTTTTTTCCGAGTTTGACAAGTACAAGGACAAAATTGTTCTGCGTCCGCAGGATGTCAGCAACAATGCCGAAATCGTCAAACGCATCAACATTATTGCGGTTAACACAGCAATGGATGTGGACATCTACGGCAACGTCAATTCGACCCACGTTGGCGGCACACACATGATGAATGGTATCGGCGGTTCTGGCGATTTTGCCACGAATGCGCACACAACCATCTTCCTGACGAAGTCCTGTGTGCCGGGCGGCAAGATTTCCCGGGTTCTCCCGATGGTTCCACACGTTGATCATAATGAGCACAATGTGGACATCATCATTACCGAACAGGGCATTGCCGATCTTCGTGGCCTTGCACCGAGAGAACGGGCCCAGAGCATCATCAATAACTGCTCACACCCGACCTATCGTCCATTGCTGCACAAATATGTTGAAGAAGCCAATGCGCGTGGCGGTCAGACCCCTCATGTTATTGAAAAAGCATTTGAGTGGTTTGCCCGTTTGCGGGAAACTGGCACGATGTTGCCCTGATTCGGAAACGGGACATCAAACAGGCGGGAACCTTCCGGTTTCCCGCCTGTTTTTTTATGTAAAAAAACACCAGCCGCCCTCTTTTTATTGGGCAGTCATACAAAAGGCCGGCATATGCCGGCCTTTTGCTGGTGCAGAATCGTACTTTTCGTACTTACCTCTCCTTGATATGGTACTCGTCACGATCCTTGTCCTGCATGAAGATCTGTGCGTAGCTTTTCGGATTGGCCATTTCAAACTGTTCCTCTCCCCACTCACGGCAGGCATCGCAGCAGTACCGTGGAAGCTGGACGGCAAAAATATGGCCATGACGCCCGGTATCCGCACTGGAATCCAGCGTAATGGCACCGCCGCAGTCATCACACTGCCTGACGACTTCGTGCAGGTTTTCCCGGATGCGAGCCGTATCGTAAAAGATATTGACCGAACGTTTGTGAAATGGCTGGTCAGGATAAACCTGATAACGCAATTCTTTGCGGTTGGCCCAGTTCTGCAGTGTGTAGTCTTTCAGCTTGGTCAGAAACTCCGTAATGTGTTTCGGCTGTACCTGCTTGCGTGCATCATAGTCCGGTTCGCGGATATTGCTGTAATCCATACCAGCCATTGCGAGGATAATGCCCGTATTGATATAGGGAAGCGCGCTTTCGATTGAATAACCGCCCTCAAGAACACAGAGATCCGGGTTCAGGCGATGGTTCAGCACGGCATACCCCTGCGCCGTAAACTTCATGTTTGTGATCGGGTCCGAATAGTGGTTATCCTGCCCTGCCGAATTGATAATCAGCTCCGGCTGGAAGTCATTCACGATAGGCATGATGATCTCATCCAGCACGTACAGGAAGCCTTCCTCGCAGGTTTCCGGTGGCATTGGCAGATTGATCGTCATGCCAAAAGCATTGGGTCCGCCCAGTTCATCCGGAAAGCCGGAGCCCGGATAGAGCGTACGACCATCCTGGTGCATCGAAATAAAGAGGATATCCGGATCATGCCAGAAAATATCCTGAGAACCATCACCGTGATGACAGTCTGTATCCACAATTGCAATACGGCGGATACCGTATTTCTCGCGGATATACTCAACCATGATTGCTTCCATGTTGAGCGTACAGAAGCCGCGGCTGCCATGCACCACACGCATGGAGTGGTGACCGCATGGGCGCACCAGCGCAAAAGCGTTGTCCACCTCTTTGTTCATCACCTTGTCCGCGGCAACCAGCGTACCACCAACGGCAATCAGGTGTGAGTCATGGACAATCGACTTGATATCCGGCACGCAGAAATGTACCCGCTGGATATCCTGCTCTGTGCACAATACAGGCTTGTACTCCTTGATGTTTTCAAAATCGAGGAGACCTTCCTCAAAAACCTGATCCTGAGTGTAAAGCAGACGTTCCTCACGTTCGGGATGCGTTGGCGAAATGGCATAGTCAAATGCCGGGAAAAAAACCAGTCCTGTTGTTTTAGTCACGACATTCTCCCTAGTTTGCTTCGTGTTTGATCAGGCCCGGCTTGACCTGTAGCCTGACACGGATATTCTTGCCAGTCGTTGAAAAACTTCTGACCACGTTGAACGACTGGATATCAGCCACTTCGACCACAATATCCTCTTCTTTCGCCCCCGCTGCACGGGCTTTCTTGACAAGCAGATCCCTGCCGAAATCAATCACATCCCTTTCGGTGAAACTTGGCGGAATCTTCTGCAGGAGCCCCTCTTCCGCAATCGAAAGCGAACCATCTTCCGTATCGGCCACCAAGTTCAGTTCGACCGTGGTTCTTGCCATGGCAGCACCACTTGCATTGATCACACCCGAATTTTCCGGCACCACCGCCGCGTAACCGTTCTTCTCCTGAAGCGTCTCGGCAAGGAATGGCGCCGGGCCGCCAACCACAATCATTTCCACTGGTGTGATTTTGCGGCCTTCCAGCAGTTCGTGAATGGTATAAACCGGCTTGCCGTTGATATCTTCCAGCATGTGGTTGATTTTGGCTGTAATCATGTCACAGGCCAGATTCAGGACAGCGCGTGCCGTTTCTTCCGGCTTCTGCTTTAACTGATTTGCCAGGCTCTCCATGGCGGCCACAGCCTTTGCCTTGTCACCAAAATCGGCCAGCCCCAGCACAATAGCAGCATCAGAAGGCGTTGGCACTGGACCATCCAGTGCCATGGCAGGGCCAATACGCTCAGGCCCCAGCACCAGCGCACCATCAACAACGCGAACATGACTGTCGCCCCCCACGCCAATGGAATGCGTCAGCAAGCCGCGAACGGCCGTTTTATGCCCTTCAATCTCGACACCCAGTGGCTCAAGCAAGGGCACACCATCGGCAAAGAGTGCAATATCTGTTGTGGTTCCGCCAATATCAACGGAAACCGAATCCTTTTCCAGTGAAACAAAAGGCAAAACACCCATAATCGTTGCTGCCGGACCGGAAAGAATCGTCTGCACCGGCTGTGCCAGCGACTGTCTGTATTCAATCGTGCCACCATCCGCTTTCAGTATATAAAGTGGCACATCCACGCCCAGTTCCTTCATATAGGCCTGTAACTGCTCCACCATGTTGCCATGCAGGCTCCAGACTGCCTCATTCAGGTAGGTTGTGGCAATGCGGCGCGGAAAGTTGAGCGAACCGGAAAGCTGGTGGCTGACAGAAACGTGTTTGGCTTTCTTTGCAAAGATCGCTTCGGCCGCCTTTTCATGTGCCGGATTGCGTGTGGCAAATTTGCCGACAATCGCAAAATGGTCGATCTTCTTTTTCTCCATGATGAACTGGACCTCTTCCAGTTCAGCCTTGTTTGGAGCTTCCGCTTCCATACCTCGATGATTCATATAACCCGCAACCAGCTTTGTCCTGTTGGCTAGTGGCAGATCCTGTGGTGCAACGCCCGGGCCATTCATGACAATCAGACCCACTTCATCCAGTTTGTTCTGCACAACTGCATTGGTTGAAATCGTGGTGCTCAGAACAATCCGCTGCAGTTTCTGGATGTCTTCCGATTCAGCAACCGCGCGGGTTGCCATCAGAACCGATTTCAGGATGTTGTTCCTGTCGGTAAGAACTTTGGATTTCCGGATAATCTGCCGATTGTTCATCAATACCGAATCGGTATGCGTACCTCCTACGTCAATGCCAAGAATCATGATGTTCTCCTTTGCAACGTGTCAGGTACGGTATGGAAAAATAAAAATTGAGCCATATCGTCTTAAATGAAAAAGTGCTGCGTATGGATTGGGATAAATAACCGGCACAAAACATCATGCCGGTATCTGTGACTTGAAGCCAATACTGCCGTGACCATCCAATATTGTACCACCGGCAGTATAGTGCCGGTGATTTTTACAGAAGAAGATGGACTAGGACTTGATCGTTGTTTTTTCCAGTACGGCGGCAAAGAAGCCATCCGTCTGGTGGTGATGGGGCAAAAGTTTGAGGAAATCACCCATTTCAAGCTCGATTTTCTGTTCTGCCAGCACCTCTTTCATCGGGCGCAATACAAAATCCGGATGTGTTGCCAGAAAATCATGCACCACAGCCTCATTTTCCTCTTCCAGTAGACTACAGGTGGCATAAACCAGCCTGCCCCCCCCTTTCAGCAGTCGGGCCGCGGATGCAAGGATAGCCGCCTGCTTTTCCGTCAGTTCCGCCAGACCTTCCGGTGTCTGTCTCCATTTGATATCGGGATTGCGCCTTAGCGTTCCCAGTCCGCTGCAGGGAGAGTCCACCAGAACACGATCAACCTTGCCCGCGAGGCGCTTGATACGGGCATCCCGTTCATGTGCGATATGCACGGGATGCACATTGGAAAGGCCACTTCTAGCCAACCGTGGCTTCATCTTCGCCAAGCGTTTTTCCGAAACATCAAAGGCATAAAGCCTGCCTGTATTGCGCATTGCCGAGCCAAGCGCCAGCGTCTTTCCGCCAGCCCCGGCGCAAAAATCCGCAACCATCTCTCCCCGCTTTGCGCCAACAATCTGCGCAAGAATCTGGCTGCCCTCGTCCTGTACCTCGATGGCACCATCCCTGAAAAGTGGCATATTCTGCAACGCGGCCTTCTTTTTCACCCGAAGTCCCTGTGGCGCATACGGCGTCGGCTCGGACATTACCGGCGCTTCAGCCAGCATGGCAAGTACTTCCTCACGTTTTGCCTTCAGTACATTCACCCGCAGATCAAGCGGCGCAGGCTGATTCAGTGCCTGTGCCAGGGAAAGTGTTTCCTCTTCCCCATACTGACCAACCAGTTTTTCATAAATCCATTCCGGCATATCGGCCTGTACCCGTGGTGCCAGCCGGGTGCGATCAATTTTTTCCAGCCGTTCAAGCCAGTCCTGCTCCACGTCGGAAAGCCCGACGATGGCATCCCTACCAACAGATTCCGCCAGCCCGAGCAGGGCAAGTCGCCTCATCATCGGGCCAGAACCGGATTCGGCATAGTTGGTAAAAAAGAGCCGGTGACGCAAAACGGTATACACCGCCTCGGCAACTGCGCCTCTTTCACGCGAACCGATTTTGCGGTTTTCCCGAAAATAGCGGGAAATCACCCCGTCAGCTGGTGCGGCAAAACGCATGATTTCACGCAGCACCTGCTCCGTGTGTGTCAGGACAAGCGGGGGAAACCACTTCATGAAAGTACTCCAGTTAGAATATATTCACCGGGTTGGCTGATAGCGGCATCCAGCACCACCCTCCCCGCATCAAGCCGCACCTTGTCTTCAACAAGCCAGCGCACAACGCGTGGATAAAGACGATGCTCCTGCTCCAGCACCCGTGCAGAAAGCGCCTCTTCCGTATCATCCGGCAAAACCGGCACCACCGCCTGCGCAATAATCGGACCAGCATCCAGTTCCGGGGTGACGAAATGCACGGTAGCACCATGCAGCCTTACCCCTGCTTCAATCGCACGTTCATGCGTATTGAGCCCGGTAAACGAGGGAAGCAGTGAAGGATGGATATTGATAATCCGGCCTTCGTAATGCCGGACAAAACCGGCAGTCAGAATCCGCATAAACCCTGCCAGCACCACCAGATCCGGCTCGTACTGATCAATGGCTTCCGAAAGCATGGCATCGTACGACTGGCGGCTGCTGAACTCCCCTCGCGAAACCACCTGTGTTGGAATACCGGAATTTGCCGCCGTAACAAGACCCACTGCCTTGTCCGTATTGCTGATCACTGCGGCGATTTGCGCCGGCCAGCCCTCAGCCCTGAGTGAGCGGATAATGGCTTCCATATTGCTGCCCCGCCCTGAAATGAGAATAACCAGTTTTTTCATGCCAGCGATTGTACCTGTTATCCGGTTCATTGCGGGATTATCCGGGAAAAATACCGCCACTCACCCGCTCGGTTCCGGCCAGATCGCGCCAGCTTTGCACAGAGACAAAACCGTTCGCCAACAGCAGCGATCTTACTGCTTCTGCTTGGTCATACCCATGCTCCATCAAAAGGAAAGCATCCCTGTTCAGCCAGTTTTGTGCCACAGCAGTGATTTCCCTGAAAGTGGAAAGCCCGTCTCCGGAATCTGTCAGTGCGCCCCGCGGTTCATAACGCAAATCACCCTGCGAAAGATGGGCATCCCCTGCCGCGATATAGGGCGGATTGGAAACAACCAGATCAAAGCGGCAGGGTGCTGGCAAGGCCGCAAACCACGAACCCTGATGAAAGACCACCCCCCCGCCCGCTTCCAGATTGCGAGCGGCATTCTTTTTTGCCACCTCAAGTGCCGTTGGCGAAATGTCCGTTGCCGTCACAAAAACATCTGGTCGCTCGTGAGCAACCGTAACCGCAATGGCACCGGAACCCGTTCCCAGATCAAGCATCTTTCCGTTTTCCGGAAGATGCACCAGTGCCAGTTCAACCAGCAATTCCGTCTCCGGACGAGGAATCAGCACATCCGGCGTCACCGAAAACAGCAGACCGTAAAATTCCCGTTTACCCACAATATGCGCCACCGGTTCCCCCCTGTGGCGGCGCATCACGAGCTCTGCAACCAGACGGGCTTCCCTCTCATCCAGTTCATGCTCCGGCTGCATCACCAACTGCACATGGGAAAGCCCCAGCGCATATTCAAGCAAAATTCGCAAATCAACCGGATCAATGAGGCGCATTTTGAACAGGGTAGCAAGACGGAGCCCCTTTCTGATATTGGCAAAAGCGCTGACTGGCGTATTTGCTCCATTTTCAGGCAAGACAGAAGTCATCGGGTGTTCAACTGCGGCGGCGCAGCATGATAATAAAAAAAACAAAGGCAAAGAGCATAAACCATGCCAGCGACCATTCCGGTGGTGTCAAACCGAAAATTCGGTCCAGTGCTTCACCACAATACCCTTGTGCCTCAAATACGGAAGGCAGCCATTTGGCGGGGAAAAGACTGTTTATTGTTGTTTCCAGCGGGTCACGTCCGCACTGGACGGCGGGATTCCGGATTGCCCATAACTGCAGTGAGGCGGCAAAAGCCCCACCGATGGCAGCAAGAAGAGAAAGAAAAGATGCCGTGCGAATAAAGTATGTCATCCTGCCAACAATGCAGAAAAATGCAATGGCAAGATACGCATAACGTTGCACGACACAAAGCGGACAGGGAAGCACATGCTGATAATGCTGTAGATAAAAGGCAAATACCAGAAAGCCGCAGCAAAGCAGCACAATAAAACCAAGTAACCTTCGGGAAGTCATCATCAGGTTATACCGGGAGAAAACAGCAGGGACAAACGTCTTTACAATTTTTTACCAAAGAGCCCCTCAGGGGTTAAATACATCATTCTGGCAGCATTTCATGCCTGTTACGCGCTTTCCCCCATCTCGGCGAGCAACTCGGCCTTATGCTCTGTTGCCAGCGCGTTGACCAGTTCATCCAGGCTTCCATCCATAATCGATTCCAGTTTGTAAAGAGTCAGGTTGATGCGATGATCCGTCATCCTGCCCTGCGGATAATTGTAAGTGCGAATCCGTTCACTCCTGTCGCCGGAACCAATCAGGTTTTTCCGCGTTGCCGCCTCTTTTGCCTGTTGCTCTCGCATCTGGACATCCCGGATTCGGGCTGCCAGCACCGACATGGCCTGCGCCCGGTTTTTGTGCTGGCTCCTGTCATCCTGACATTCCACGACAATTCCTGTTGGAAGATGGGTAATCCGGACCGCTGAATCGGTTTTGTTGATATGTTGTCCGCCAGCACCGGATGCACGAAACGTATCAATCCGCAGTTCAGCCGGGTTGATCTGCACGTCCTCAATATCATCCGCTTCCGGCATTACCGCTACTGTACAGGCCGAAGTATGAATCCGCCCCTGCGTTTCCGTTACAGGCACACGCTGGACACGGTGCCCGCCAGACTCAAACTTCATTCTGGAATAAGCCCCACTTCCGGCAAGACGGACAATCACCTCGCGGTAACCGCCCTGCTCCGAGGGAGAAGAAGAAACAATCTGTGCCTGCCAGCCGTTCTGTTCTGCAAAGCGGGTATACATGCGCAACAGATCACCAGCAAAAATAGCCGATTCGTCACCGCCAGTACCGGCCCGTATCTCCAGAAAAATATTCCTGTCATCGTTCGGGTCTTTGGGTAGCAGCATGATCTGCAGATCATCCTCTGCCTTTTCCATCTTTTCCTGTGCAGCCTCGATTTCCTGTTGCGCAAACGCCTTCATCTCGGCATCCTGCAACATCTCCTGTGCAGCTTCCTGATCAGCCTGTGCTTGGCGATACACTTCGAAAAGTGCAACAACCGGAGAAATTTCCGCATGTTCCCGCGTCAGACGACGATAATTTTCTTGGTTTGATGCTGTATCCGGCAGCATGAGTAGTTCGTCCAGTTCCCTCAAATGAAGGGCCAGTTGCTCCAGTTTGGCGAGCATCGAGAGTTTCATGGTCGTGTATGGGCAGGAAAAAATAAAAGGAAATTATACGTGAAGGCAAAGCCTTCCCCTTCACTTTTCTGTCAATATCCGCAACTGATAGCCAAAACCGTATACCTGTTCCAGCAAAAAACCGTTTTCCCGCTTCAGGCTCAGCTTGTTTCTGACACGCGAGACATGCGTATCAATCGTCCGGGCCATTTCATTGCCGTCCTGCTTCCATATCGCCTCGGCAATATGCGCCCGGGATAGCGGCATCCCTGCATGGCGAAAAAAAAGCAGAGCCAGATCAAACTCCTTTGCCGCGAGCGGGATATTTATTCCCCTGTACAGCAGTCTGTTCGGAAACCGGGCAAACACATAATCACCATGTTTCAGGTAAACGTGCTGCATTGAATCCGGCACAAGCAGCCCTGCCAGTACACTGATACGCATTTGCAATTCATGCGGCCTCAGGGGAAGACACAGGTAATCATCTGCTCCTGCCGCCAGCCCCCTGCTTACAAGGGAGGCCAGTTTCCCTTCTGCCAGCAGCAGGATTTTCCTTACCCCCTTTTCCTTTGCCTGCACAATCTGCGGCAAAACCCCTTTCGTTTTTTCATCAAAAGCAAAAAGCAGAATATCAAACGTACGCGCATCAATCGCATCAGAGAGGTGATCCCTGCTGCGACAGAACTGGCAGACATATCCGGCGGCAGCAAGCGAACGCTGTATCCGGGCAGCACGAACAGAATCGGAATCAAGAATGGCAAGATGCATGAAAAAAAAGACAAAACAGTGAAAAAGACATATTACTGAAAATTGCGACAAAAAAATGATACACACAAATAAAAACCAGACGATGACCTGAAAGCCATCGCATGAATATTTGAAAAATGGAAAAATTGAAATAAAATAAACAGTTATTGCCTTTTTTCCGGCAGTAAAAAAACCGATGACGCATTTTCTAGAAAAAGAAAATACGCTATCGTTCAAGTTTCCAAAAAACCTTTTATTAAAAGAGCTCTTATGCCATTTTCTTAACCCATTTTACAAGGAAAAAAAATTGAACATTTCACGCGAGAATTTTACGGGTAATCTGCTCGTCATCGGACTGGGCAGTATTGCAAAGGGTGTTATCCCGTTATTTTTGCGTCACCTGACGATCACGCCTGATCGGATCAAGGTGATTTCCGCCAATGCTGATGAAGAAAAAATCGCCCAAATGTATGGCGTAGCCCATCAGCAGATCTCCCTGACCGAAGAAAATTACCGGTCCATCCTTGACGCCAACCTAAAAAAAGGTGATTTCCTAGTCAACCTTTCAGTCGGTGTTTCCAGTCTGGCCCTCATGGTGCTTTGCCGGGAAAAAAACGTCCTTTACATTGACACCTCCATTGAACCGTGGGAAGGTGGCTACACCAAAGAAACAGCTACCATCTCCGAACGCTCCAACTACATACTGCGGGAACACGCGCTGGCATTGGGCCGCGAAGCGGAAAAAGCCCCTACAGCCATTGTCTGCCAGGGAGCCAATCCGGGCATGGTGTCCGGTTTTCTCAAGCAGGCCCTTTTGAACATGGCGGCAGACAATGGTATAAACGCCGATCCGGTTACCCGGGAAGACTGGGCAAAACTGGCGCAACAACTGGATATCAGAACCATCCACGTTGCCGAGCGCGATACACAGAATGTGGCAATATATAAACCACGTGACACTTTCATCAACACTTGGTCAATTGACGGGTTCATCGGTGAAGGCCTCCAGCCAAGTGAACTGGGTTGGGGTACGCACGAAAAACACTGGCCAAGAGATGCCGTAAGGCATGAAAGCGGATGCCAATCTGCCATTATGCTGGCATGCCCTGGCTCATCGGTAAGAGTAAGAAGCTGGACCCCGCTTGAGGGCGCCTATCTGGGCTTTCTCATCACACACAACGAATCCATTTCCATCGCCGATTATCTGACTGTCAGAGAGGGTGACAAGGTAGTCTATCGTCCTACCGTACATTATGCCTACCATCCCTGCGATGACGCCATCCTGTCCCTGCACGAACTGGCGGGGAAAAACTGGCGTGAGCAAAAGCGGAAAATCCTGATTCGCGACGAAATCAACCAGGGCATGGATGAACTGGGTGTTCTCCTGATGGGCAATAAAAAAGGCGTCTACTGGTATGGGTCGCGCCTTTCCATCAGTGAAGCACGCAAGCTGGTTCCCTACAACAATGCGACCAGTCTGCAAGTGGCAGCCGGCGTACTTGCCGGCGTCATCTATGCCATTCGCAACCCGGAAGAAAGCATCATTGAGCCGGATGACATGGATCACAATGTCATGCTCGAAATTGCCGCCCCCTATCTGGGAGAGGTTGTCGGTGAATATGGAGACTGGACACCTCTTGTCGGGCGCAACTGGCCCTTTAAGGAAGACCTGGACGAAAGCGATCCCTGGCAATTCAAAAACATTCGGGTCTGATTCCCCCAAACAAAAAGCCGTCTTTTTTTAAGCTGCTCCACAAAAGTTGGACATAAGTCTAACGATTGAGGGACAGTTTAAAAAAAGACGGCTTTTTCATGTCAGCAGCCACTGTTTTCTCTGCCCCGGATCCCTGAACCCCTGCTTTTCAAAAAGCACCCGTGCCGCATCAACGGAAAGTGCTGTCGGGAAAGTCACCAGAAGACGCCGCCATCGCTTTTCTCCTGCCAAATCCCTTGCGGCATTAAGCAGGCGGCGGGCAATCCGGCGCTGACGGTAAAATGGACGAACATAAATTCGGTCGATAATTCCATGTGGCGCATCAGAATAAGGCTGCGATTCGAAAACCGTCACATAACCCAGTGGATGCCCCCGTACACTACGCGCAATCAGCACCGTATAATCGACGTTATCCAGAAATTCGCCCAGCATGGTTTCCATTTCCTTCAACAGGAAATCCATTTCTGTCACACCGGCCAGCGAAGCCATCTCTGCCTGATACTCCCCGGTCAGAACAGCAATATCACGCACGTCCCCTAACCCAGCCCTTTGGATATCGACCTTCATTTTCCCCAGTTGCAGGGACCTGTATAGGCATCTTTCTGCTCGTACTTTTCACCCGAAGCAACAATCGCTCCCGTATCTTCCCTCTTCAGGACTGCTATTTCCTTATCCTTATCCTCGGCCAGAATATAGCTTACCCCAGGCAACAGCTCTGCTTCCATGCGGTAACAACGCAGGTCCGTTGGCACGAGAATATGACCGGACTGGATATTCATGCCCATCAGTTTGTGATGTCCGGGCTTTATAACATAAACATAATCCGCATAAGGATTAGGCAACTCCAGACTGCTCAGGCGCACATCATCCAGCCCGCGCAAAAACATGGAACCCTCCCGGATATGCGCTGTTTCAGCCGGTTTTCCGACAGGCGCACCCGCAAGCGGATACTCAAGAGGAGCCTTTTTACAGGCAAAAAGACACGAAACAAGAGATAGAGCAACAAAAAGGCGGAATAGATAAGGCATAAAAAAGCAAAAACTAGCTGGAGCGGATAACCCGGGTATAAAAACGCCAGAAACCGCCAATGATGACAGGAACAATCGCTGCACAAACACCAAGCAGGACAATCGTATTCAGGTGATCACGAATGATCGGGATGTTGCCAAAGAAATACCCGGCAATAACAAGGCTGACAACCCAGCCAACCCCACCGGTAATGTTATAAAACTGAAACCGCCCGAAAGGCATGTTGGATACACCAGCAACAAAAGGCGCAAACGTGCGGACAATCGGCACAAAACGAGAAAGCGTAATTGTTTTTCCACCGTGCTTATCAAAAAACACCTGTGTGTGGTAAAGCGCCTTCTTGTCAATCCAAGCATAATCTCTCGTAAAAACGCGCTGCCCGATATTTTTTCCTACCCAGTAATTGAGCGTATTGCCAGAAATGGCCGCACAAATCAGCAGAGCCATCAAAAGCCACATATCCATGGCACCTGTCGCACAAAAAGCACCGGCAATAAAAAGCAGGGAATCACCGGGTAAAAACGGCATGACAACCAGTCCTGTCTCGCAAAAGACAATACCAGACAGCACCGCATAAACTAGTGTGCCGTACTGGCTGATCAATACCCCCAGCGTTTTATCGACATGAATGATCATGTCGAGAAACTGCATAAAATCCATAATTTTCCGAAAAATAGTTCAACTACCCACCATATGCAAGAAATAGGTGGTGCAGACGTGAAAATAAGTGAAAGTATACCCTTACTAAAACCCTTCATCACATAAATTATGAAACAGGATGTATTTGCGCATCCTGTACCCGTATCCGCTTATCCGAACCCCGGTATAATCCGGGAATGAAAAAAGAATCGCCGCCTGCTGCCAAAAACACGGATGCCACACAAATCCGCCTGCTTCCGGATCAGCTCATTTCTCAGATTGCTGCCGGAGAAGTCATTGAACGCCCCGCCGCCGTCGTCAAGGAACTGCTTGAAAACGCCATTGACGCTGGCGCAAGCCGCATTGACATCCGCCTGATGAATGGCGGAATAAAACGGATCGCTATTACAGACAATGGAAAAGGTATCCCTCACGATCAGCTTGGTCTAGCGCTGATGCGACATGCCACATCAAAAATAGAAAACCTTCATGATCTGGAAAATGTCGCCACACTCGGTTTTCGCGGCGAGGCACTCGCATCCATTGCATCCGTTGCCGAAGTTGAAGTCCACACCCGCACCGCCACCGACCGGCACGCATGGAAAATCAGCAGTGAAAATATATCAGAAAACCCCCTCCCTGCCTCAGGTCAGCCCGGAACAACCATCGATGTGCGGGAACTCTACATCAACACTCCCGCCCGCCGGAAATTTCTGAAAAGCGAACAAACCGAATACGGACACTGTCTTGACGTCGTCCAACGTATTGCACTGGCAAGTCCGGAAATCCACTTTACCCTTTCGCACAACGAAAAACCGGCTACACAATGGCAGGCTGGTTCCCTTGAAGAGCGCACGACCATGATCCTTGGCAAAGAATTTGCCGATGCACGACTCCTCATCGACCATTCTGCTGGCGAAGGTTTACAGGGCATTCGCCTGTACGGTCTTCTCGGCTTGCCTGCCGCCTCACGTAGCCGGGCTGACTCCCAGTATTTTTATGTCAACGGCCGATTTGTCCGGGACCGACTCCTCACCCACGCCGTTCGTGCCGCCTACGAAGACGTCCTTTATAACAACCGCTATCCGAGCTATGTATTGTTTATCGACATATCCTCATCCGCTGTGGATGTAAACGTACATCCGGCAAAAACTGAGGTGCGTTTTCGTGACAGTCGCAGCATCCACCAGTTTATCCGGCAAACCATCAGCCGCGCTCTAGCAAAAACGGCGGCATCAGCCCGCCTCGAAACCGAGGTCTCCCATTCACTAGTCAGTACAGGCTCTCCAGGCCGCGTATGGCATATAGAAACCAGTACCGGCAGGGTTCGGCAAAACCTCACCGAATATAGTCACTTCGTTTCCGCCGCAATAAAAAACAACCCAGATCTGCCATTTGCTGATACGCCTCAGACTCCCGAAATAGCAGGCGTGCCGCCTGCAGCGGCAAATGACACCACAGCCATACCCGAAGCCCATCAACTGGGCTATGCGCTCGCACAATTACGCGACACATGGATACTTGCCCAGAATCGGGATGGTCTCATTCTCGTCGACATGCACGCAGCCCACGAGCGTATCCTCTACGAAAAACTCAAGACACAGATTGATGCCAGCATCCTGCAGGTACAATCTCTCCTAGTGCCGGTTTCCTTCCGGGCAGATAATATCCACGCCGGTACCGCAGAAGAGTACCGCGACACCCTGCTCTCACTCGGCTTTGACATCACGTCCCTTTCACCAGGTACCCTCGCCATACGTAGCGTACCTACCCTGCTCCACGAAGCCGATGTCGAATCCATGGTCAAAGACATGCTTGATGAGCTTCACGAATACGGTACCTCCATCATTGCCGGCGAAAAACGCAACGAACTGCTGGCAACCATATCCTGCCATCGCTCTGTACGGGCAAACCGCAGCCTTACCTTGCCGGAAATGAACGCCCTACTTCGCCAGATGGAAACCACCAAAAACGCAGACCAGTGCAATCATGGCCGCCCCACTTGGATACAGCTTGGTTGGCAGGCACTAGATGCCTTTTTCATGCGAGGACAATAGCTGTGCCTGTGGATACCGCGTCAATCGACATGAAAAATACTTTTCTGGCCGCTGCCATCATGGGGCCAACTGCATCTGGCAAAACTGCCGCGGCACTGGAGGTGGCACGGCATATCCCTACTGAAATCATCTCCGTTGATTCTGCCCTTGTTTACCGGGACATGAACATTGGTACGGCAAAACCTACCACCGAAGAACGCCATGCTGTGCCACACCACCTGATCGACCTGATCGACCCGGCGGAAACCTACTCCGTTTCCCGTTTTAGAGAAGACGTCATCCGCCTGATCCCTGAAATCAGCCAGCGCGGAAAATTGCCCCTGCTCGTGGGTGGCACCATGATGTACTTCAAAAGCCTGATGTCCGGCCTAGACGACCTGCCGGGTGCTGATGCGACAATCCGCGCAAGAATAAACAGCGAAGCTGCCCTGCATGGATGGCCCGCCCTGCATGAAAAACTGAACCACCTTGATCCCGAGACCGCAATACGTCTGAAATCAAATGATGCGCAGCGTATCCAGCGGGCACTTGAAATCATCGAACTGACAGGCCGCCCCCTTTCTGCGCTCCATACGGGAAGAAAAAATACCGAATTACCCTTCACTCTGATCCCAATTGCGCTGGAGCCATCTGATCGTAGCCAGCTTCACCAGCGTATTGCAACCCGCTTTGACATGATGCTGGAAAACGACAACCTGATAGACGAAGTCCGCAGCCTGAAAAAGAGGAGTGATCTCCATTTGGGCTTACCCTCTATGCGCTGTGTCGGCTACCGCCAGACATGGCAATATCTTGATTGCGAATTTGACAGGGCTACCCTTCGCGAAAAAGGCATTGCCGCCACCCGTCAATTGGCAAAACGCCAACTGACATGGTTGCGCTCCATACCAGAGCGCATCGTCGTTGACTGCCTTTCTCCCGATGCACCACAACAGATTACGGCACAACTGAAAAAACACTGGCAGATTACTCCGGAGAAAGAGCAAAATAATTGCACCACTACTTCTCTCCCGTCTTGACAGCAGAGCATAAAAGACGCAAAATTACACGCTTTCGGTGATATAGCTCAGCTGGTTAGAGCACAGCACTCATAATGCTGGGGTCGGTGGTTCAAGTCCACCTATCACCACCAAAAAGATTTCAAGCCGTTGATTTTATTAAGTCAGCGGCTTTTTTATTTGGGTTTTCTGCTAGGTGCTACACAAAGGTGATGCACATGGCAGGCAATTTCCTGACAAAATCACGTCACAAAACGGTATTCTATTTTCGGCGGCGAGTTCCTGCGGACATACAACCTGTTTTGGGTTGTAAAGTTCTGACGCTCTCACTGAAAACAAGCGAACGGCGTACTGGACATCCCCC
>JGI994J12354_10002469_pt1 | contig 17985 bp, 16 predicted proteins | sample IntmicLarv3ML3BL_FD_12354 | JGI IMG/M metagenome (IMG submission 12354)
CTTCCACCCCTGCCGCCGACCCAACACAGCCTGCGGCAACCGCCACAACCGCGCCCGAACCAAGCGAGCCTGCCGAAGCCGAGGTCATCGAACCGGATGCGCCCGCAACCGTTGAAATCACAGATATCCACGGCACGGTCACCGTTCCCGTTAACCCGCAAAGGGTTGTGGCACTGGATAACAGAACCTTTGAAACCCTGTCCGACTGGGGCATTCAGTTGGCTGCCGCGCCCAAGCCTGTCATGCCCGTAAGTTCGCCGTATGTCGCGGATGATTCTGTATTAGACATCGGCAACCACCGCGAGCCGAACCTTGAGCTTATCGCGGCGGTCGAGCCGGATCTTGTTATCATCGGCCAGCGTTTCGCTTCTTACGCCGATGAAATTAAGGCCTTGGTGCCGAACGCGGCTGTCATCAACCTGAATTTTGATGTGTCTGAAAATGCAGACTCGCCCGGTGCTAACTTGGTAAACGGTTTGAAGGCTTCCACCCTCGCCTTGGGCATGATTTTTGAGAAAAATAACGAAGCGGCAGAATTGGTTATGCAATTCGACCAAGCCATCGCGGATGTTAACGCCGCCTACAACGGCACCGACACTATCATGAGCGTTGTAGTTTCCGGCGGCAACATCGGCTTTTCCGCACCGCGCTCGGGCCGTGTTTGGGGGCCGATGTATGAGGTGTTCGGCTGGATGCCTGCACTGGATTTAAGCAACACTACATCGGATCACCAGGGTGACGAGGTTTCTTTGGAAGCCATCGCACAAAGTAACCCGGATTGGCTTTTCGTGCTTGACCGTGACGCGGCAACCGCATCAGCCGATGGATCCACCCCCGCGCAAGACGTAATCAGTGGCTCACCCGCACTTCAAAATGTAACGGCTGTTACAGAAAACAACATCGTATATGCACCGGCAGAAACATACACAAACGAATCCATCCAGACATACCTGACGCTGTTCGAAGATATCGCTGCGGCGTTGGAGAGATAAAAGATTCGCATAAAGGGGTATACATAGTGTCAAATCAAACAGTTGCAAAGAGCGATGGAGTCGGAAACTCTCCGACCCATCGCTCTGATGCCAAGAAATTATGGACAAAACCGTTTATAGCGGCGGTTCTCGCCGTCGCTGTTTTAAGTGTCATCTCCATGGCCACAGGCGTATACGACATTTTGGGAAGTGCAGACGGGCTGGATATGTTTTTCATCACGCGCGTTCCCCGTACTGTTGCGCTTATGCTGACAGGGGCGGCCATGTCGATGGCCGGACTGGTCATGCAGCTGGTCACGCAAAACCGCATGGTCGAGCCAACCACAACGGGCACTATCGAGTGGGCAGGGCTTGGCCTTTTATTGGTGTATCTGATTTTTCCGGCTCCAACAATGGTGCAACGCATGACCGGCGCCATTGTGTTCTCCTTTGCGGGAACGATGATCTTCTTCCTATTCCTGCGGCGCGTCAGGCTGCGCTCGTCCTTGATTGTGCCTATCATCGGCATGATGCTGGGCGCGGTGGTTTCGGCCTTCTCCACATTCATCGGGCTGACCTTCCGGATGACGCAAGCAATCGAGAACTGGTTCGTTGGCTCGTTTTCCGCAGTGCAAATCGGGCGGTATGAATATCTGTGGCTGATTGTCATTGTCAGCGTCTTGATTTTTATATACGCGGACAAGCTGACCTTAGCAGGGCTGGGTGAGGATGTGGCCACAAGCCTCGGCGTGAACTACAACAAAATCATCCTTTTAGGCACAGGCTTGATTTCTTTTGCCGTCGGCCTTGTTACCGCCGTAATCGGCAACCTGCCATTTCTGGGCTTGATTGTGCCCAACATCGTGTCCATGTATCGTGGCGATGATTTGCGCACCAACCTACCATGGGTCTGTGTGCTGGGCATGGGCACAATCACGCTTTGCGACATCGTTTCCCGCACCATTATCATGCCCTTTGAAGTGCCCGTTTCGCTGATTCTGGGCACGGTTGGCTCCGTCACTTTCATTACGATTATATTGAAACAAAGGAGGCGGCGATGAACGCAACCGAAGAAATACGCGCAAGCCGCCGGGCATCTGCTTTTCGGACAAAGGCGGATGCAAAGCGGTACTGGATTTTGCTGGCTTCCTTGATTTTGCTGGGCATCCTGGCCTCGTTCGGCCTTTTGGTTTACAATAACCCTGTGCCGGTCACCTCCGTGTCTTTCCTGCCGGTTGTGCGGCGGCGGTTGTTTGCCGTGGTCACAATGATTATCGCGGCGGTTTGCCAAAGCCTGTCCACCGTCACGTTCCAATCCGTAACAAACAACAAAATTATCACGCCGTCGCTTTTGGGCTTCGAGGCGCTTTATTCCACCATACAGACGGGCACCATATTCTTCTTTGGCGCGACCGCTCTCATCAACTTCAGTGGTGTCGGCGCGTTCGTGTTTCAGGTCACGGTTATGGTTGCCGTAAGCCTGTGCCTGTACGGCTGGCTGCTTTCAGGGAAATACGGCAACTTGCAGCTTATGCTTTTAATCGGCGTGATTATCGGCACCGGGCTTCGCGCGCTGTCGTCGTTTATGCGGCGGCTCCTTTCACCGTCAGAGTTTGACATTTTGCAGGCACGCATGTTCGGCTCGGTCAACAACGCAGACGCATCATATTTCCCGCTCGCGATCCCGGTTGTTATCCTCGCCGCCGTGCTGCTCCTTGCCTATTCCAGAAGGCTAAACGTCCTCGCGCTTGGGAAGGACTGCGCCACGGCATTGGGCATCAAACACCAAAGCGGCGTGATTGTTTCGCTTGTGCTGGTTTCCATCCTAATGTCTATCTCTACAGCTTTGGTCGGGCCGATTGCGTTTTACGGCTTTTTGGTCGCGACGCTCTGCTATCAAGCCACGCCGACATATGACCACAAATACCTGTTTCCCATGGCGCTTGCCATCGGTTTTTTAATGATAACGGGCGCTTATTTCTTTATGCACCACATATTCAACGCGCAAGGCGTTGTGTCCGTAATCATCGAGATGTTCGGCGGCATCGTGTTTTTGGTCGTCATTTTGAAAAGAGGTGCACTATGATACAGATAACCAATGCCAAAAAATCATATGACGATGTAAACATCGGGCCTTTGCATATCGAGATCCCCAAAGCGGGCATTACCTCCCTCATCGGCCCAAACGGCGCGGGCAAATCCACTACGCTTTTGATGATTGGGCGGCTGCTGCAAATGGATCACGGGCACATCCGCGTGGCCGGGATGGACGTTTCCGTCACCAAATCGGCTGATTTGGCAAAGGTCTTGACCATCCTGCGGCAGGAAAACCATTTCGTCACGCGGCTCACCGTCAGGCAATTGGTCGGCTTTGGGCGCTTCCCTTATTCGCAGGGGCGGCTGACAAAGAAAGACGAGGAAATCATCTCCCAATACATCGATTTTTTAGAGTTGACGGATTTGGAAAACCGCTATCTAAACGAGCTTTCCGGCGGGCAGAGGCAGCGCGCGTATGTGGCGATGGTTTTGTGTCAGGAAACCGAGTATGTGCTTCTGGACGAGCCGCTGAACAACCTCGATGTGGCGCGCTCTGTCCAAATGATGGCGCATTTGCGGCACGCGGCGGACGCGTTTGGCCGCACAATCCTAACCGTTTTGCACGATATTAACTTTGCCGCCAAATATTCTGACCGCATCTGCGCCATGAAGGACGGCAAAATCGCCGCGTTTGGCACGGTGGCCGAAATTATGGACGCTCATATCTTGTCCGATATTTTTGAAACAAAAATCGAAATCATTACCGGGCCGCATGGACCTATTGCCATTTACTAATTCGCAAACCACAAACAAAGAGGCGCGGCCAAGATTAACTTGGCTGCGCCTCTTTGTATCCTGTCAAACGTCTTTTGGCCTGTTTTTGAAAATGTTTCGGAAAAGCTATGCAAAATCAAGAAAAATATAGTATAATGGGAATATAAACGAATTGGGAGTGTGATTTTGTGGAACCGGGCAGTATACAGTGGTTTATCCTCTTAATAATCCTTTTGGTGCTTTACGCGTATCTGACGGTGGCACGGGCGGCGCTTTCCTCGCGGCGGCTGCGCAGCGCTAAGGCCTTGGCGGAGGGCTCCGGCAAAGCCCTGACATTTTTGTTAAAGGATTTGGGCAAACCATTATTGGCTCTTATGCTGGCACGCACCATATTGTGGTCTGTTTTCGTATGGTTGATGACGGTATCCGTCATTTCACCGCTTGTCCCGCCGGTTCACATTGTCACATCGGTCTTGGTTGCCCTCGGCTGTCTGCTTGCTGCGTTTTTATTATGCGAGTTACTGCCTCGGGTCATCGCAAAAAAAAACCCGGAGCGTGCCGCCTTACGTACTGCCGCTCTTGCCGCCTTTATTACCATCTTGCTGTGGCCGCTTGTTGCCCCGCTGCACTTGTTAGAACAACTTTTTGCCAAGCATATCGGCGCTCTTACCGCGGAATCCGAATCCGACATCGAGGAAGAGCTTATCTCCATCGTAAACACCAGCCAGGAGGACGGCGGCCTAAACGATGAGGAGCGGGAGCTTATCAACAACGTATTCGCTTTCGGCGATGCCCGCGCCAAGGATGTTATGACCCCACGTATGGACATTGTGGCGCTGCCCGCGGATGCCTCCGCCAAAGAGGCCTTCGAAGTGTTCAAAAACGATCACTTCTCCCGTGTGCCTGTTTATAAAGACGACTTGGACCACATCATAGGCATATTGCATTTTAAGGATCTTATTTTCTCGCAAAACCGCCAGGCGCGCTCCATTAAAAACCTCTTGCGGGAGCCTTTGTTTTCCTACGAGTCCAAGCTCACCAGCGAATTGTTTGCCCAGATGCGCTCCATGAGTTCGCCCTTGGCCGTCATACTTGATGAATACGGCGGCACCGCAGGCATCGTGACGTTGGAGGACATGGTGGAGGAAATCGTGGGCGACATATTGGACGAGTATGACGAGGAGCCGAGCATCATCGCGCTTGCGCCCCATGAGTATACTGCAGAAGGCGCCGCCAAAATCGATGCTTTCAACGAAGCGGCAGGCACGAGGCTTACCTCTGAGGACTATGACTCTATCGGCGGCTATGTGATTGGTCTGTTAGGCGATATCCCTTCACAAAATGAGGTCATTACCGATGAGGCGCACCGCATTACCTTCACAGTAACCGCAATCGATAAAAACCGCATTGAAAAATTGCATATCGTTTTGCATCCCGAAGAAAAAGAAGAAGAAGCGCTTGACAGTGGAGAATAATTATTATATAATATATTTTATCAATAACAGAACACAAAGGGAGGAATCATTATGGATTTGAAAGGCTCAAAAACCGAAGCAAACCTGATGGCCGCTTTTGCCGGTGAGTCACAGGCAAGAAACAAGTATACGTACTACGCATCAAAAGCACGCAAGGAAGGCTTCAACCAAATCGCTGATTTCTTCGAGGAAACGGCCGGCAACGAGAAGGAACACGCCAAAATCTGGTTCAAACTGCTTGACGGCATCGGTTCCACCGAAGAAAACTTGGCCGCCGCCGCCGCGGGCGAGCGTTATGAGTGGACGGACATGTACGCTGAATTTGCCGCCGCTGCCAAGGAAGAAGGCTTCAGCAAAATCGCGTTCCTGTTTGAAGCGGTTGGCAAAATCGAGAAGGAGCATGAGGAGCGCTACATGAAACTCCTGCAAAGCGTGAAGGACGGCAACGTCTTTTCGGCAGACGACAAGCAAGCCTGGGTTTGCATGAATTGCGGGCACATCCATTTCGGTAGCAAAGCGCCCGAGGCCTGCCCGGTTTGTGACCATCCCAAAGCGTATTTCGAGCGTCGCGCAGATAACTACTAAACCATAAAACTGAACGGCAATCAAAAAGGCCATCAAGGGGTTCGCCCTCTTGATGGCCTTCGTATTCGCTAGTGTATATATTCAAACGGATCCACATGCGCCCCGTGCAGCAGCATCTCAAAATGGCAATGGTTGCCGGTGCTGTCACCCGATGAGCCCATATTCGCGATATGCTCACCCTGCGCCACCCGCTGCCCCACTGTAACCAGCACGCGGCTGTTATGCGCGTATGAAGTGACAAAACCGTTGCCATGGTCAATAATAACCTGTTGGCCATAGCCGTCCCCGTCATCCCTCGCTTTTGTTACCACGCCGCCATCGGACGCATACACCCCTGTGCCGTAGGCGTTGGCCACATCGATACCCATGTGCGTACCGCCGCGCGTCCTGAACGAATCGGTTATCCGACCCTGCGCAGGCATAATGAACGAGCCAAGGGCGCGTTGAGGCGCTGCGTCATTGGTGCCGACTTCCTTTATCTCCACCTCCGGCTCCACAATGGTTACACGATCCACAATCTCGCGACGATCCTCAAACCCATTGATCCTCACAATGTTGACTGTAAGCGTTTCCTGACCTTCCCTGCCTTGCCGAAGAATCTTGGTATATGACCTATGCTCGTTTTCATTGTATTGAATCTGCACGGGTTTCTCAATTACGCCGGGCTGCGTCACCTGCTCCCGCGTTTCCACTGACAAAATCGGTTTTGGCACCGTCAGCGTCAGCGTCGCGCCAATGCGCAATATGGAGGCTGCGCTGTAACCGGGGTTCAACCGGATGATTTCGTCCCGCGTCATGCCCACGCCTGCGGCAATCGCGTCAAGCGAGTCGCCCTGGCGGATGGTGTATATTTCCTGCTCGGCAACATTGGCCGTCAAAATTTCGTCGGCACGGTCTTTGGTGATAATCTCTTCTTCCTCGCGGAACATGAGTGTTACCTGCACATCCTCCACAAAATTGCTTGAAATAAACTCCATCCCGTCTTGCAAATAGGCGTCTTTAATTCCGTCCAATATGTCGTTTGCTTCCTGCACCGTCCGAACCAGCGCCATCTCCTGCCCGTTCACGGTGATAGCCGCCGCTTCAACCAAATACGTAAAGCGGTTCAAAATTTCGTTCACCACATAATTCTCTGTTACAAATTCTTTATTGGAGGCGTGTACTGCCTCGACGCTAACTGTTTCGTTCACCTGCACCCGCATTCCTACGGACTGCTCCAGCTTCTTGACCGCCAAGTCCTGCAAATACGCACCCGTGATTTCTTTATCTTTCACAATTTTTATGATGCCGATAGGCGCATCGTTTATCGAAACCGATAGCCCGTTCTTATTCGTCAGCGCCCGGTATATGCCATATCCGCTGCCGCCCAAAACCAGCACACCTGCCAGCCCAACCGCCGCCAGCTTCATCATCCCGGCATCAATGCCTTTGCTTTGCAAGTATTTATAAACCCCGCCAAAAAAGCCCGCAACGGCAACAACTGCCGCCACAAGCAATGCCAACACAATTTCCGTTGGTGTTTTCGCTTTCTTCGTGACCCGCCTGCTTGGCGCACTTTTCCGCCGCACAGGTGCGGTTGCGGCACGCGAACGTGGACGCACCTGCGCAGCTTCCCGGCGTGCCTTGGTGCCTCTGCGCTGCGCGGGCTCAGGTTGCAATCGGCTATTTGGTTTTCGATTTGGCTGCCTATCGGACGGCATTGGTCCCCCCCACTTTCGCTGTTAAAACAAAAGGGTATAAGGGTAAATCTCCCCTTATACCCCCATTCTACATCAAATACAACAAAAAATCAACATATATACGGCAAAAACTCAATATCAAAGGATGGATACCGTTCTGGCACGCGTAGAAGAAGCCGCATCCACAGCGATATGTACACGCATATTGATATCCAGCGCCAACACATTTACCACCCTATCGGTTACCGTGTTTCTGAAAACGGTGGAGCTGTCCATCGTAAACTCCCGGCTTACGCCCGTTACCGCGTCTTTAATCACGATAACCGATGAGTTCACACGCGTGATGATGCCTGTATAGCCCGTGGCCGTTGTACTCTGTAAAACGGTAATGCCTTCAATCTCTTTACTGTCCAAATAAATACGCAGCCGCGAACCTACGCGAACCGTATAAGGGTCAAGCTTGCCCGGCACGATGGGGTACACCGTGCGCGCGCCCGCCGTATTTTCGACGGTCAGTGCACTGCCTTCCTCTGAGATGTGAATCTCGCGTACAATGCCTTCGATGGTGGTATTTTTGCCATACGCATACAGTGTCACGAGGTTGTCGTATTCGGCAACCACATCCACCTCGTCGCCCACGCGAATGTTGTACCATTCGGTTGTGCCCACCCCACGGCGGGTGATAACGGTTTTGTCCGATACTGTCATCTCGCTCAAGTTGCCATCGGCATCCTTTATCGTGATAATCGGAACCACGCCAAAGCTTGTCTGGCTTGTCCGCTTCGCCACAATTTCGCCGATAAACTTGCGATCCTTTTCTTGCAGCTCCAACCGCCTAAGCACACCGTTGTTAATTGTCGCCTTCACAATATCGTCTTTCGCGATGGATGCCGCCGTAGCGGTTTTGTTGCCTCTGGTAATCACGCAATCTGTCGGGATAGCGTAGGTGCGTATCTCTGTATAAATTTCGCCGCGTGGGTTCAGCATCCGCACCTCGATGCCGATGGTTTTGCCATCAGCCGTGCGCACAATTCCTTCAAGAACTGATGACCCGGCCGGGATCTCACCGGCGGGCTGTGTCGCCGCGCCGATGGCGGCCACTTGTACCAGTTCACCGTTTAATACCAAACCCGTAAAGCTCATGCCCTCGCGCAAATCCGCAAATGCCTTTGTTTGACCGTTTATCGAAATGGTCGCCGCACTTGCCGCAGGAAATATTTTGCTGTTGTTAGCATCCGAAGAGGATACCTGTATGGCTCGAAAATCCGCAAAAACTTTGGCGATGGTGCCAGAAACAGACACATAATTTGCGCCGGGGGCAGGTGTTGCCGCCGGGGGCGGTGTCGCAGGCGCGGCCGGGTTCATAATATTCCATGCACGGTTAATCATCGATGCCATGGCCACCTTCACAACCGCACTTTTGGGCGAAAACGCGTTGCCCGTGCCGCCGCTGACGACACCAACGTTGCGCAGGTAGTACACCGAAGGCTTGCAGGCCGCCGTTATGCTTGCGTCATCCGCAAACAAATTGGTGTTGGTGGTTGAAAGCTGGGACGTCCGCCCCATCACGCGCACCAAAAACACGGCCGCCTCCTCGCGGGAGAGGGCGCGCAGGCTTTCGCGGTTGTTTACCATCACAACGAACTGGTTCAAATCATCGTTCACCAAAATGCCTTTTTCCAGCAAAAACGCAATCTCTTTATTGGCATTTGCGTTCCACAAGCTAAATTTATTGGCATACAAATTGATAAAACCGATATGCTTGTTGTAGCAGTTGTTATAGTACTCCGTTTCGGCCGCCGTGGCACCTGTATATTTATAGCCCGCCATCCTGGCAAGTATCTTGGCGGTTTCAAATTTATCTATATAGTCATTTGGCTTAAAGTTGCCCAGCAAATCCCCACTCATAAAACCCAAATCGGTCACGCGGTTTACATCGGCGTACCCCCAATGGCTTGCCGGCACATCCGTGTACACAACGGCGGACACAGGCATTGCCGTGCCAACAGCAAACAATACGGCCAGCGCGGCCGCAACCATTTTCACCGGTTTCAGTATTCTCATTACCTTTCCCTCCCTTTCGCTTGTGCTCCTCTTATCACTACACACCTTTAATTGGCACCCAAACCTCATATCTGCTGCCTTTCGGCGTATCTGTATTCTCTTTTTCGATTGCGGTTATCGGGCTTCCTTCTCCATCGTTTCTAACATATCCCTCCGGCATTGGCGCAGTTTTTGCGTATTGATTACATTGCCCGTTTCCGTTTTCGCCAACCGCCTCGTCACTCGTTTCCATCCAATCCGTAGTGATAACAAGAAAATCACTTGCCGGGAATGTAACCAGTGTATAGCCGCCCGGCACTTCATCCACATCCCCCACAAAAAAGCCTTGCGAATATATCTTTTCATCTGCATCATTGGTGTACCAGATATTTATAGGTTTCCCATCCACCGCAAACGGAAGAATCGGCTCATATCCACCTTTTTCAAAAAACGCTTCCCAAATATGGCCAAAATCACTGAGTTCGGTAAGAACATTCTCATTGCCGAGAAAAGAAAACGCACTTTGATGCACTTGGAATACCTTTATTGCCGGCTTATCGGTCTTCGACATCCGCACACCCTCCATTCATCGCGCGAAGCCTTGCACTGTCACTTTAACTGCACATGGCTTATCCGTTTTATTGTAGCCCAAAACCATAGCCCTGACAAGGCCTTTGCAAATATTTAACCGAACTGTAACACGCGCCCGTCAAAGTATCTCTGTTATGCATACCTCCCGCAAAAACGGCAGTGCCACACGCAAGGCCGCCTCTGCCCGCCTTGCCGCTTGCTTGCCGGCAAACAGCCCGAAAACCGTCGGCCCCGACCCGCTCATCAAGCTTCCCGCCGCACCGTTGGAAAGCATAAGACGCTTAATGTCCGCAATCACAGAGTGCCTCTCTATTGTCACGCTTTCCAGGTCGTTTGCCATGGCTTTGCCTATGCCCGCCAAATCTTTGGCCGCCAGCGCCGCTTGCATGGCCGCCCAATCGGGTGCATCGTTTGACGGGCGATATGCGCCAAACACCTCCGCTGTCGATACCGACACAGGCGGCTTTGCTAACAGCACAAAACACGGCGGCACCGCAGGCAACTCCGTCAAACACTCGCCTATGCCTTCTGCCAGCTTGCTTCCTTTGTGCAGGCAATACGGCACATCCGCCCCGAGGGTGGCCCCGAGGGCCGCCAAGCCATGATCGTCCACCGGCAGCGCCAACAAATCCCGTATGCCGCGAAGGGCGGCGGCGCAATCCGCACTGCCGCCGCCCAACCCTGCCGCCGTGAAAATTCGCTTTTCCAATACGATATGCACCCCAAACGGGCTGTCAAACCGCGCCAAAAGCGCTTGCCCCGCCTGCACAATAAGGTTGCGCCCATCCGTCGGCAAATCCATTGCGTTTGCTTCCATCGAAATTTGCCCCGCGGCATCGGTTTTACATATCGTCAACACATCGTGCCACGTAAGCGACTGCATCACCATGCGCAAGTCGTGATACCCGTCGCCACGCTTGCCAAGCACCTGCAAAAACAGGTTGATTTTGGCGTGCGCCTTGCACACAATCCGCCCCATGCAGACATCCTCCTTACATAATCCGCGTGCCGTTTACCACCAGCCCGAACACCGAGGCCAGCGTATCCGCCGCGCGGCGGCACATCAGCATACGGGCAAGAAAAATCTCAAAATAGTCTATCACTGAACAAATGCTGGTGTCGATCGTTAACGTCAGCAAAATCTCGCGGTTTTCGGCATTGACAGTTAGGGCATTGTCCACAACGGCGTGGTTCACGCGGTCATGTATGTCGAAGGTGGCAAAATCGGTGTTGCGCACGCGGCTCCGCCGCACATCGGTTTTATCGGAAATGATGATGGCCGCAGACATCGGCGATACCGCTGAGCCTGTGCCCTCGTCGTGATTGCCTATAGCCGAAACCACATCCGCAATATCTGCGGGCGGCATACCCATGCGGGTGAGGATATCAAAAGCAAGCAAAGCCCCGGTTTGCGCGTGATCCACGCGGTTTATCATATTGCCGACATCGTGAATATAGCCCGCGATGCGGGCCAACTCTGCCTCCTCCTCGGAATAGCCCAAAGTGGTAAGCAAATGCGCCGCCGTTTGCCCCACCTTCACGGTGTGCGCGGCGGAATGGTCAGTGTAACCAAGCGTGCCAAGAAGGGCGTCGCCCCGCTCGACATACACGCGCAGCTCCTCATTGGCAAGCACCTCGGTGAATGTGATTTTGTTCATGGATTGTCCTCCTGTCGGAAAGGGTCGTCTATAACATCATCCTGCGCTTTTGTCCGAAGAATCACCGCCGCATAGGCGCGCTCGGCCTATTGCTCGCTTTCATTCTTCAACACAAACGCGATTTTGATACAGTCAATCGCAATAACCATCGTATACTCGCCCGATTGATAAACCAGCGGGGCATTGTCTTTCCGCACCACCACAAACTCCGCACGGGTATCTTCAATAAAGAGCGTCAAAAAGCTGATGCCTTCTTCCGTGCGCACCGCCCACTCTGTATTTGTCATGGTGCGCACAAGATACGAGTCCGGGCAGTCAAAGTAGCGGAACAGGTTATTCCGCGCAACAATATACTCAGGGACAGCTTTACGCATCTTTATTCCTCCCGATATTCTTTTCGAAGTCTTTATACAAAAGGCTCGGCTGTATGCCGGCGTTATTCTGGTATTTGCCGGATTTGTATTCCTCATGCTCGCCTTCCAGCGAATGGTAGTAAATCTGGCAAATCTCTACCCCCGAGTAAATCTTGATCGGCTGAACACAGTGAATCTCAAGCGTCCAGAAACCCTTAAAACCCACATCGCCGAAGCCTGCCGTTACATGAATAAAAAGCCCCAGCCGCCCCACAGACGAGCGACCCTCAAGCATCGGCACCAAATTCTCTGTCGCCGTGTATTCCATTGTACGCCCGAGATAGAGCTTGCCCGGCGTCAACAACAGCCCCTCCTCGGGGATGGTGATTAGGTGCGATTGGTTCGGCGTTTTCATGTCCAGTTCATTCGTGTCGTAAACAAGCAACTCATTATGCAACTTCAAATTGTAGCTGTTAGGGTTAAGCTGGCCTTCCTCGTATGGTTCGATTTTGATGTCTCCGCCGATGCGGTTTCGTATTTCCAAGCCCGATAAAATCATTCGGTATCTCTCCATTCTATAGACTTTAACATTCTTATTGTTATAACTATACCCAAATGCCGCGAACTTTTCAACAAGTTTTTACATATACGGCGGAAAAACAGGCAAAAGTATAGAAAAGGGGCCGAAATCGACCCCTTTTCTGCTCGTTGCCATTATTATATCATTCCGCGCCCTGCTTGGCAAGCCGTTCGCCTTCCTCTTCCGCCACCGCCGCATCCAACCGCGCAAACAACACCGAAACCTCAGGCAAAACATATCCGCTGCACACCACGCGCAAACCCCAAGCCGCATCTTGCCCAAGCCCCAGCCAGTCCAGTACTTTTTTCGACGAAAACGGCAGAAACGGTTGCAACACCGATGCCAGATTGGCCGCCAAATTCACGCAGGTATATAGTGTTTGAGCACAGGCGGCAGGGTCGGTTTCCCGCGTTTTCCACGGGGCTTCATCGTCAAAAAGCTTGTTCGCCTCCCGCACCAGCCCAAATGCCGCCGCCAAAGCCGCCTTGCACGCGCCCTTATGAAGCTTCGCCCCCACATCTGCATATGCTTCGTTTATGCGCGCTTGCAGGCCTTCGTCAAGCCGCCCCTGTGGCACAACACCGCCGAAGTACTTGCTTACGAAAACAAGGCTTCGGTTCACAAAATTGCCGTATCCGCCCAACAATTCGCCATTGTGGCACTTCACATATTCCTTCCACGAGAAGTCGCTGTCGCGCCGTTCAGGGCCGTTGGACAGGAGGTAATACCGCAAGGAGTCGGGGTCATAACGCCCGGCAATGTCTTTGCCCCATATGGCCCAGCTTTGGCTGGAGGAAATCTTGCGCCCCTCCAATGTCAGATGCTCACTTGATACAATCACGTCCGGCAAGCGCCAACCGCCGCCATGCGCCAGAAGAAGCGCCGGCAATATAATGGTGTGAAAAGGGATATTGTCCTTGCCGTGTACATAGTAGTGCAGCGCGTCCGCCCCGTGCCACAGCCCGTCAAACGCATTGGCATCCGCAACAGCCTTGCTCATTGACAAATAGCCCAGCACATTTTCTGCCCAAATATAAATTTTCTTATCCTCATAGCCCGCCCGCGGCACATCCACGCCCCAATCCAACGCCCGTGTAACAGCGCGGTCACGCAAGCCCTCATCGATATAGCGTTTGGTGAAAGCAATGGCGTTTGACCGCCATTCCGGGTGTGCATCAAGATATGCCTGCAATTCCGCCGCCAGCTTTGATATGGCAATATAAAGATGCTTGTCGTCGCGGAACACAACAGCCGCCCCGCAGGAAACACAACGCGGCGACACAAGCGCCTCCGATTCCAGCACCGCCCCGCAGGCATCGCATTGGTCGCCTCGCGCTTCAACCCCGCACAAGGGGCATTGCCCCACAACCAAACGATCCGTCAGCCGCGCCGCGCAATGCGCGCAATACGCCTGAGGCGCGGTTTTCTCGTAAATTAAATCCGTATTGGTGTACATCGTTTTATGGAACGCCCGCACAAATCCCGTGTGCTCCTCCGCCGACGTTTTTCCGTACATGTCGTAACTAAAGCCCAGCTTACCGAAAATCTCTATGAACTCCTCATGGTACTTGTCGCTGATGGCCTCAGGCGTTTGCCCCGCCTGTTTGGCACTGATGGCCACAGGCGTGCCGTAACAGTCCGTGCCGGACACAAAGTACACTTCATTACCTATGCCCCTGTGATAGCGGGCAATCACATCCCCCGGAAGCAATGCCGCGATGTGCCCGATGTGCAAGCCGTTGGCATACGGCCACGCGTTTCCTATTAACACCTTCATACATATCATCCTCATTTCCTCTCAGTATGGTTGCTGCGCAAAAAGCCAATAAAAGAACCCTCACCTCCCGGGAATATACATTCCCGGAGGCAAGGGCCTAAGCCTTCGCGTTACCACACCGGTTCACCCAAACCTCGCGGCATTGGGCCTTTGCGGGTACGGGCCGGAAATGATCGGCCGATACCTCTGCGCTATGACGGGCGCTTCCCGTCGCAGCCTAAAACGCAAACAGCGTCCTCGGTGCGCGGCTCCAAGACCATGTTCGGCGGGTTCTGCCTTGCCCCTTCTCAGCGGGCCGTCATTTGCGGCCGTTCGGGGTTCTCTGTAAAAGCGTCCTTCGCGTACTCTTTCTTTTCTATGCCTTTGATTTCTATGCAGTTAGATCCTGATTGTCAAACCATGTCTTGCTTGGCTATTACACAATAAGCGTCTTGATCTCCTCAGGCAAATCATCGGGATTGCAGCTCAAGCTGATAACAAACTGTACGCCGTGCGTTTCTGTCAGGCGGTCCAGCTTCGCGCGAAGCTTCACAAATGCATCGTTGTCAAAATTCTTTATCAGATTGGCAAGCCCGTCAAGGTAAATCTCCACAATATCGTTATCCTGCGAAAGAATGCCGCAGATAAAGCCTACAAGCTCACGATAGTTCGAAAGCGGATAGTCAACCGTTTCCACAAAGCGGATATCATAGTGCAAATCATATATGTGCCGTTTGTCATCGTCAATAAAAACGATATGTCCGTCTGTTGTTTTCACCGCCGCGTTGGCCATCTCAATCAATTTTTTTGTCTTACCTTCACCCTTACCGCCTGCGAGTAAACGTATCATGGTAATCTCCTCCTAGTATGAACGTGATAATTGCTTACGTATTACATATATTATAAACATTATAAACGATACGGCACCGCTAGACAACCCCTTAATTTATTTTGTTTACGCATACACGGCCGCCCTTCGACAAAAAACAGCCCTAAGGCGGTGTCCCGCCTCAAGGCCGATGTGCTCTTCTTACTGCATCCCCGCAGATTCTGTATAGTTTGTCAGTATAATATTCCCATGGGAATCCACATGGTACAAAAGATCCAAAATTTCCTCAAAGAAAGAAATCGGCACATGCGTGCGCCCCAAATACACTTCCGGCGCCGCTTCCAGCCGGCGCTTAGGCGAGCGGCCTCTGAAATAGCTGTTTTCATTTACCTGTATCGCCGTCACAAGCGTGCCGCCCTGCCTCAAATCCACCGAGGTGGTGCCGCTGTTCCATACCACATCATAGCCAAAGGCCTCCGATACCGGCCGAATGGGGATCATCTTTACATTAAACTGCGAAACGGGGCTTACATAATAATCGCTTTTATCCACAATAAAGTTGGTCACGCCATCAAGGGCAATCGGCACGCGCAACACGCCTTCCGACCCGGGGGCAATCGCAAACTGGTCAAACACAAGCACCAGACGGTTATCCTCCATATAAAAGTCATGGTCAACCGAAATCTCCGCAACCGTTGGGTTAAAGCGCCCCGGTGCGGCCTTAACCTGCTCTGCCAGCACACGGTTGGCCAAACGCACGCCATTCGCACCCAGCACGTCGTTTATATTGAGAAGCTTCTCGGTCCGCACGCTGAACACAATGCAGGCATACCGTTCCTGCGTGAAAGCGGCCGAGCTTATGCTTCGGATCAGCACCGACACATAATTGGAGCCCCACACAACGCTGTAATCGATGGTGATGGCATGCGCCTTCTCCCCCGCTTTGGCAAGAAGCGAATTGTACGCTTCCTGCACCTTGAGGTTGAACGACCGCTCCAGCACCTCGTTGGCGAAGCCTTTGGCCTCAGGCAAACCGGCGGTCACAATCGCTTCGTTCCACAAACGTGTGGACTTTATTTCCGATATGCGTTTTATATAGTCCGCCTGTACATCCACACCCGCCGCAATCTGGCGGTTGTAGGGGTTAACCACGCCGGAATACGCACACACAGGCGTGGCCATGCACATCACAAAAACCATTGCAAAGGCCAACAGCCGAATTCCTTTTCTCATGAATGCATCCCTCCTGTTCTTATGTTGATTATTCGTATTATTTTGCAGATTATTGTCACTTTACTCATTCATTATATCATGAACCAAGAGGCAAATCATCGCGTGCCTCTGAGATTCATTATACCATACCCTGCCACGGAAAGAAACCGTGTTTCCATGTCATTTCGATTACAAATATATGACTGTTTAATGAAGCAAAAGCAAGAACCGATTGACAAATGGCGCACTGTATATGATAATGAAGTTGGCACGGCGGTTTTTGCCCTGCTACGTTTTGCGTTTGCTTACATTATTATACGAAAGAAGGAGCCATGATATGCTGAAAAAATTGAGAGTTTTAGCCGCTGCGAGTCTGCTTTTGCTTGTCGCGGCAGGCTGTTCATCATCGCCCTATGCCCAGCTTTCCAAACCGCAATCCGGCGACCCTGTCGCCATTATGGAAACAAATATGGGTACCATCAAAATCCGCCTATTCCCACAATACGCGCCCAAGGCAGTGGAAAATTTCACCACACACGCCAAAAACGGGTACTATGACAACCTCACCTTCCATCGCGTCAAAGACGATTTCATGATCCAAGGCGGCGACCCGGAGGGCACCGGCCGCGGCGGCACAAGCATCTACGGCGCGCCCTTCGAGGATGAGTTTACCCCGCAGCTCCATAACATTCGCGGCGCACTTTCTATGGCCAATTCCGGGCCAGACACAAACGGCAGCCAGTTCTTCATCGTGCAGCAGCCCGGCCAGCCCGCCGAGGCCGTGCAGGATTTGCGCGATTTCGCGGATGAGCAGATTCAATGGTTTGACGGCTCGACCCTTTATGGGCGCGATGTGTTTCAACCCGAATTTATCGACGCGTATATCAAGCGCGGCGGCACACCTTGGCTGGATTTCCGCCACACCGTATTCGGGCAGGTATATGAAGGCATGGACGTGGTGGACGCCATCGCCCGCGTGCAAACCGACGCAAATGACAAGCCGCTTACGGATGTTATTATAGTAAGCATTTCCATCGAAGAATATTGATTATAAAGGCTTTTCTATCCAAACACCGTGCTGTGCAAGGCGGTGTTTTTTCTTTTGTCTATTTTTGTATTGACATTTGGAAAAAAATATGATTTAATATCATTTGTTTAATAATTGTAAACAGAAAGTTTAGTGTTTCAAATCAACCATTATATTGCCCCAAAAGTTTAGTAATATGAAACCGTGATGGAGAGGCGAGGGTATGCAATTCGGAAATAAAATCAAGGAACTTCGCACCAAAATGGCTTTAACGCAGGAGGAACTCGCCAGCCGCTGTGACCTGTCAAAAGGCTTTATCTCGCTTGTCGAGCGCGATCTTACCAGCCCGTCCATCGCCACTTTGATGGATATTCTGGAGTGCCTCGGCACCGACCTAAAGAACTTTTTTAACGAC
>JGI994J12354_10002470_pt1 | contig 17983 bp, 12 predicted proteins | sample IntmicLarv3ML3BL_FD_12354 | JGI IMG/M metagenome (IMG submission 12354)
AATCGGGCGCGTTAATCTCTACACGTTGATTTCACTTTCGCACTTAGAGTACTACAATCGCAGACCGCGTATCCCTAAGAGTGTTTATGAAAAATATAGCGAAGGTCTAATCATCGGTGCAGCATGTGAGTTGGGTGAAGTGTATCAAGCCATATTAGGTGGCGCAGACGATGAAGAGATAGCTCGAATAGTAGAATTTTATGATTATCTAGAAATCCAACCACTAGGTAACAACGAGTTTTTGATTAGAGAAGAACGCAGCGATATTACTGGCGAAGATGACTTGATTGATATTAACAAGAAGATAGTTAGGCTTGGTGAGAAGTTCAACAAACCAGTTGTAGCGACGTGTGATGTTCACTTTATTGACCCACAAGATGAGATATACCGCAGAATCATTATGTCAGGAAAAGGGTTTACCGATGCAGATAAGCAGCCGCCGTTGTACTTTAGAACGACGGAAGAGATGCTCAAAGAATTTTCTTATTTGGGAGCAGAGAAGGCCGAGGAGGTAGTTATCACAAACCCTAATTTAATTGCAGATAGATGTGAGAAGATTTCGCCTATTAGAGAGGGTAAGTTCCCACCAATTATTGATAACTCGGATACATCGTTAAGAGAAATATGCTATGAAAAGGCTCATGAAATATACGGTAAAGAGTTACCTGAAATCGTAGAGAGTCGTTTGGAGAGAGAACTTAATTCGATTATCTCCAACGGATATGCCGTTATGTATATTATCGCACAAAAGCTCGTGTGGAAGTCTGTTGCAGCGGGTTATTTAGTTGGCTCAAGGGGTTCGGTTGGTTCTTCATTTGCTGCGACAATGGCAGGGATAACGGAGGTTAATCCGCTTAGCCCGCACTACTATTGCGACAGTTGTCAATATAGTGACTTTGAATCACCAGAGGTAAAAGCGTATATCGGCAAGGCGGGTTGTGATATGCCTGATAAAACATGTCCTAAGTGTGGCACCGCCCTTAAAAAGGATGGTTTTGATATTCCGTTTGAAACATTTTTAGGATTTAAGGGGAACAAGGAGCCAGATATTGATTTGAATTTTTCGGGAGAATATCAGGCGATAGCGCATAAATACACAGAGGAATTATTTGGTGAGGGTCAGACCTTTAAAGCGGGTACGATTGGAACCTTAGCAGATAAGACGGCNTANGGTTACGTNAAGAATTATTTTGAAGAACATGGCATCTACAAACGCAAATGCGAAGTGGATAGGATTGTTAAAGGNTGTACAGGNGTTAGAAGAACNACGGGGCAACACCCTGGTGGAATTATTGTTTTACCTCACGGCGAGAACATTAATGCTTTTACGCCAATACAACATCCAGCTAATGATATGCATACAGATATTGTTACGACGCATTTTGATTATCACTCAATCGATGAGAACCTACTAAAGCTAGATATATTAGGACATGATGATCCGACGATGGTACATATGCTGGAAGGATTAACAGGTATAGACCCGCAGACGATACCGCTAGATGACAAGAAGGCGATGTCTTTGTTCCAAGATACAACGGCGCTGGGAATTGAGCCTAAGGATATCGAAGGGTGTAAGTTAGGGTGTCTTGGCATCCCTGAGTTTGGAACGGATTTTGTTATCCAGATGCTTGTAGATGCGAAGCCAGAGACAGTTTCAGACATAGTGTGTATCTCTGGTTTGTCTCATGGAACCAATGTGTGGATTGGCAATGCTCAAGAATTGATTAAAAGTGGTCAGGCAACACTTTCGACAGCGATTTGTACGCGTGATGATATCATGACATACCTTATTAAGATGGGTGTCGAAAGCAACATGGCATTTACCATTATGGAAAGTGTTCGTAAAGGCGGTGGGTTGAAACCGCTATGGGAAGAAACAATGCTAGAAAACGATGTCCCCGAATGGTATATACAATCCTGCAAATTGATTAAATACATGTTTCCTAAGGCTCATGCGGCAGCGTATGTTACGATGGCTCTTAGAATCGCTTACTATAAGATTTATTATCCACTAGAGTACTATGCGGCATACTTTAGTATTCGGGCAAAAGCCTTTTCATATGAATTGATGTGTCTAGGACAAGAGCGACTGTTACACTTTATGAGTGACTACAAGAAGCGCAACGATGCTCTTTCTAAGAAAGAACAAGATAGTCTAAAAGATATGAGGTTAGTACAAGAGATGTATGCTCGTGGATTTGAATTCCTACCAGTTGATATATATGTGGCGAAAGCGCATCATTGCCAGATAATCGATGGCAAAATAATGCCACCACTTGATTCGATTGAAGGACTTGGCGACAAGGCAGCGGATATGGTAGTTGAGGCTGTTAAAGATGGGAAATTCTTGTCAAAAGATGATTTTAGACAGCGGACGAAAGTTAGTAAGACAGTAATTGAATTGATGAGTGATTTGAAATTATTTGGTGAACTGCCAGAGGCAAATCAAATCTCGCTATTTGATATGTAATGTATCGGCAAAAAAAGAACCCTTGAAGAAACTCGCTAAAGTTTCTTCAAGGGTTTTGTTTTATTTACTAATCAAATTCAGTTGCATATCGCCAGTTTTAATCCATTTTTTCTTACGCATGAATTCCGAGATAAGCAGTGTTATGACAGCGGGAAGAACAAAATGCATAAAAACTATCTTGGTCAACACGATTGCAGGAGTAGAGGTTTCAATCATAGTTTGATAAGTCATGATTTGTCCGACCAAACCAGCGGAACCCATGCCTGCGCCAGTGGCATTACTTTCCATATTTAGCACCAATGTCGCCAGCGGAGCCAAGAGGGCACTAGATAATATTGGCGGAATCCAAATCAAAGGATTACGAACAATGTTAGGTACTTGCAACATTGAAGTTCCAAGACCTTGTGCCAACAAGCCACCTAATTTGTTTTCGCGATAACTAGCAACAGCGAAACCAACCATATTACAGCAACAGCCAATAGTTGCGGCACCAGCGGCTAAACCAGANAGGTTTAAGATAATGCCAAGNGCAGCAGAGCTGATTGGAGCCGTTAGAACCATTCCCATGACAACAGAAACGACGATTCCCATTAGTAGTGGTTGCTGAGTTGTACTCCAGTTGATGATTCCACCTAAGCTAGTAAGTAACCTAGAGATAGGTGCACCGACCAACAAGCCAGCAATAGTCCCTGCTGAAATGGTAACAAGTGGTGTCAGTATAATATCTAATTTGGTCTTGCCAGCAATTAAGTGACCGACAGAGATACCGACCAAAGCGGCGATAAAAGCACCTAGCGGTTCACCAGGACCAGATAAGACTAAAGCACCATCGACGAAGATAGTCCCGCCTAAGATAGCATTGGCAAAGCCACCAGCCATAGCAGCGGTAGCTGCTGAGAAAACTACCAAAGGACTTTCTTTGAATTTGTAAGCGACCCCGACCCCGATACCGGCACTAGTTAGTGCGGCGGCTATTTTGCCCATTTCGAATATTATGCGTCCAATCTCGCCTCCAATTAGAGTGCCTATTTGTTGAATGATGACACCGATGATTAGAGTGGCAAACAGCCCTAGAGCCATTCCCCCCAGTCCATCAATAAAAATATGGTGCATTATTCCTTTTAGCTTTTTCATAATATATCCCCATTCTATTAAAATATTGACATCGCTAAACGCTATTTGGCATATGTAAGTTGTTCGGGCTTAATGTCATCTAAGACATTATCGAGAAAACGTCTAGCATGGTATTTTGCCATGTCAAGATTCATATCTAGATAATTACCGCAGTCTTTGGGAGAAGCACCAGGTATTTCTCCTTCAAAGTTGGCTACGAAAGTGAATGCTTCTTGCAATAGCGGAACGATGTCTTTTGATTCGTAACAACCAGCGAGTAGAAGATAGAAGCCAGTTCGACAGCCCATTGGACCAAAGTATATGACTTTGCTTTGGTATTCTTGATGATTGCGCAAGAAAGTTGCCATCAAATGTTCGAAAGCATGCATCTCGGCGGTATTCATAACGGGTTCCTCGTTTGGTGAAGTCATTCTAATATCGAAAGTAGAAACGACGCCTTCGCCCACATTATCTTCGCGGGAAATATAAACACCCGGCTGTAGTTTGTTGTGATCAACTGTAAAGCTTGCTATTTTTTCCATGATTGGACCTCCTAAGTCTAACTGTTCGCCTAATTATAACGAAAAAGAAAGCCTTTTACAAGTGTAGAATAGTGGCGAACAAGAAGCCTATTACATTGACTTTGACGATATGTGATGATATAGTAATTTGTGTAATTTTGAAAGCGATAATTGAATATTAAGAAAAAGAAAAAGGACATCAAATAATATGATTAACGATAAGAAAGTGTTGTTTAGCGGAATGCAAGCAACAGGAAATCTGACTTTAGGAAATTACTTAGGTGCACTCAAGAATTGGGTGACGTTAAGTGATGACCATGAATGCTTTTATTGCGTAGTTGATATGCACTCAATTACTACTCGCCAGAATCCGGCAGAGCTTAGGAAAAGAGCAAGAGCGTTATTGACATTATACATCGCAGCGGGGATTGACCCTGAGAAAAATTGTATTTACTATCAATCACACGTCCCAGCGCACGCGGAACTTAACTGGATTTTGAATTGTTATACTTATATGGGTGAACTTAATAGGATGACTCAATTCAAAGATAAGTCAACAAAGAATGCCGATAATATCAACGCTGGACTATTTACATACCCAGTTTTGATGGCGTCAGATATCTTGCTATTTCAGACGGATTTAGTACCGGTTGGCGTAGATCAGAAGCAACATCTGGAGTTGACGAGAGATATCGCTGAGCGGTTTAATGGTATCTATGGAGATGTCTTTACCGTTCCAGAGCCATACATCGGCAAGGTGGGTGCTAAGGTAATGAGTCTGCAAGACCCAACTAAAAAGATGTCAAAGTCAGATGACAATCCAAATGGTAGTATTTTTCTGATGGATGAGCCAGATGTAATCATGAGAAAGTGCAAAAGAGCAGTAACAGATTCGCTCGGAACAGTGGCATACAACGACGAACAGCCAGGTCTTAAAAATTTAATTGATATCTACAGTGCATGTACTGGAAAGAGTGCCGATGAGGTAGTAAAGGAGTTTGACGGCAAGGGGTATGGCGACTTTAAGATGGGAGTTGGCGAAGTGATAACTGATATCTTGAAGCCATTACAAGACGAGGTAGCACGACTAGAAAAGGACAAGGCTTATATAGATTCGGTTATTAAGAATAACGCCGAAAAAGCTAATTACTTTGCGGCTAAGACTTTACGCAAGGTACAAAAGAAAGTCGGTTTTCCCGAAAGAATCAGATAAGTTATTTCAATAAATTCATATCATTAGGCAATGGACAAACAAAGTCCATTGCTTTTTTTGTTATCGGATGACAAAATTTCAATCTATGTGAGTGTAGTGCTTGACGATTAAGTAGACTCGAAGTAGGGTTATACAACGAATCACCGATTAGCGGATGACCGATTGACTTCATATGGATACGGATTTGATGCGTACGACCCGTATCTAAGTGAACTTCCAAAAGAGAGACATCGCCATTAGTTTTAAGAAGTTTGTAATGTGTGATAGCAGATTCGCCATTAGTATTATCAATTATGCGTTCAATGGTTGAACCTTCTAAGCGCCCGATGGGAGCATTGATAGTGCCGTTAGTATCGGTGACGCCATCGACAAGAGCAAGGTAGGTTCGTTCTATTTGGCGGTCTTTCATCATCTGCGAAAGGATAGCAGCACTTAACATATGCTTAGCCAGAATCAAAAGGCCAGTAGTATCACGGTCAAGACGGTTAATGCAACGAAAAACATAAGGTGTCTTTTGCGTGGCATAATAATGTGCTACACCATTTGCCAAGGTATTGTCGTAATTATTTTGCGAAGGATGGACGGGCATGTCAGCAGCTTTGTTCAAAACCATGATATCAGCGTCCTCGTAGACAATGTCAATGGGAAGTGCAACAGCGACAATATTAGGTGAGGAAACGGACTCTTTGATATTGATAGACAGCAAATCGCCCTCTTTAAGGATGTGATTGGTATATGCGCGAAGGCCATTTACGATAATGCCATCTTGAGTCTTTTTAAGATGTACTATGATTGTATGTGAATAACCATTTTCACGAAGAAATTGTCCGACATTTGTGTTGGAGTGTGATGAATGGATGGTGTAGTTTAAGGTTCGGTACATATAAGTCTCCTAGCAATCTGATATTAGTGAGTATCTTTTCTAAATAGATTATACTATGGTGCGTCAAGTTTATTAACAGGACTCTTTATTTATTGCATTTTAATTTCGCGGTTGGTATACTAATGTATAGGAAAATATGAGATGTAATAATTAATGGGAAAGGACATTAGGAGATGGGCAAAGAAAAGTATGTAGCATATGTTGGAACATATACACATGGAGATAGCATTGGGATACATATATATGATGTTGATGTCAAAGAAGGAACATTGTCAGAACGAAAAGTTGTGCCGATGAACAATTCTTCTTATATTACGCGTTCAAGGAGCGGAAAGTATCTATATTCCATCGCTGACGAGGGGGTGGCGGTATTCGAAATTCTCGGCGATGGAGACCTGAAGTATATCAACAAGGTTGGTATTGATGGTATGAGAGGATGTCATCTATCAGTGGATGCCGAAGGGAAATATCTCTTTGTAGCAGGTTCACATGATGGCAAAGTTACAGTAGTTCACACCCACCGAGATGGACGACTAGGAAGTGTTATGGATGGCGTTTTTCATAAAGGAACGGGAAGCGTTGCAGAACGTAACTTTAAGCCTCATGTAACTTGCGTTATGCCAACACCAGAGAACAAATATCTTTGCGCAGTTGACAATGGAATCGACCAAGTCAAGATATACCGTATTAACAAGAAAACTAACAAGCTAGAATTGGTTGATATTATTAGATGTCGGCGAGAGTCAGGACCTAAGGAGATACTCTTTAACGAAAGAGGTAACGCTGCTTACATTATCTATGAACTTAGCAATGAAGTGGGTGTGTACACCTACGAAGATAGTGAAGATGGTCCTAAATTTGAAGAAGTCCAGATGACTAGCACACTAGCAGATGAGTTAGACCCGATGCATGATGCCGCCCAAGCGCTAACGATATCGCCAGACGGCAAGCACCTTGTTGCGTCAACAGCGGGAGACAATTCCATTGCGATGTTTGCGATAGATGATGAGACAGGGATGCTCAAGCGCGAGATGGCATTGCCAATCAGTGGCGAATACCCAAAAGAAATGATGTTTTTCCCAGATGGAAGACATATTGCGGTGGTGAATCATGCTTCAGATAGCATTACTACTTTTGCGGTTGATTATAAGAAGAAGGTTATCTTGTTAAAAGGCATCCCGATGAAAGTGGATGCGCCGAATTGCATTTTGATTGCGGCTATTTAATATTAAGTAAAATAAAACCAGATAAAGTGCCTTGATGGCAGCTTATCTGGTTTTTAATTGGATGAATTTATCTTTACTATTTATAAAACATGTCTAGATATTCCATTCGACTCCCCATGTTGGAAAGAAGAGCATCAACTAAGGTCAAAGCAGTCATCGCTTCAACGACAACAACGGCGCGAGGAACAATGATTGGATCATGGCGACCCTTGATATTTATGTCAATATTCTCGTGTTTGTTATTAATAGTTGACTGCGTGGCAGCGATGGATGGAGTAGGCTTAAAAGCGGCTCGTAAAATCAAATCACTTCCGTCGCTAATCCCCCCTAGAATACCACCGGCGTTATTGGAGCCTTTAGTGATTGTGCCTAAGTCATCGGCACTAAGTGCATCGTTGTGTGAAAGGCCAGTAGCGGTAGCGGCATTCATACCACTGCCTATTTCGAAACCTTTGACAGCACCTATTGAAAAAATAGCTTTAGCCAAGTTAGCATCTAATTTATCAAAGACTGGTTCGCCAAGTCCAGCAGGTAATCCCTTTACGATACATTCGATGATGCCACCAGAAGAGTTTTCTTCACTGATGCATTTATCTAGATATTCGCGAGCAGCTTTGGCAGCACAAGCATCTGGCATACATAAAGGATTGTTGGTTACCTCGTCGATATCAAATGTTACAGACTCGATTGGACCGATTGACTTCGTATAAGTACAGATATCGATACCAAGAGTAGAAAGTATCTTGATTGCGACAGCACCAGCGGCGACACGAGCTACTGTTTCGCGACCGGAAGAACGTCCGCCACCACGATAGTCGCGGAAACCGTATTTGGCATCAAAGGTGATATCGGCGTGCCCAGGGCGGTAACAAGAAGCTATTTGTCCGTAGTCACGGGAGCGTTGGTCTTCATTGTAAACAATCAATGAAATAGGTGTTCCAGTGGTTTTGCCTTCAAAGACACCAGAGAGTATTTGGACAGTATCACTTTCTTTGCGAGAAGTGGTATAGTTACTTTGTCCAGGGCGTCTGCGATTTAAGAAAACTTGAATGTCTCTTTCGCAAAGACTAAGCCCGGCGGGACAACCATCGACGACAACACCGATGCCCTTGCCATGAGATTCCCCCCAAGTTGTTATTTTAAATAAATTACCGTGTGTAGAACCGGCCATATTCAAACCTTCTTTCATAATAAATTTATCGGCACAAGGCCTCTAAAAACCATTATATATGAGCGGTGCGCATTTGTAAACAAATTGACAAAGGAGGGGTAAAAGCGTATAATAAATTGAGTGTTTATGGGCAAAATAGTGGGTTGATAACAAGGAGAGCTAATGGGAATTTTAGATAAAATGGAACGCAAATTCGGGCGCTACGCGATTAAGAATTTGACGTTATATATAATCATAACATATGCAATCGGTTTAATGGTGTCATCACTGGCGCCAAAGATTTCGACTTTTTTATTGCTGGAACCATCCTTGATTATGCAAGGCGAGGTTTGGCGTCTTATAAGTTGGATTTTCTTCTCGCCAAGACAACTCAATGTGTGGACGCTTATCATGCTATTTTGTTACTATACAATCGGACGACAGTTGGAGTTTCAATGGGGCAATTTCCGCTACAATGTTTATGTTTTTGGAGGAGTAATCTTAACCATAATATCAGCATTTGTCCTGTATTTTGTTGCGAGACCTAGTGCGCCATTCTTTATGTTTGGAGAAGCATTTAGTACGTATTATATTTGTGTATCGCTATTTTTCGGGTATGCAATGACAGAGCCAGAGCGAAAAGTTTTATTGTATTTTATTGTGCCAATTAAGTCTAAGTGGATGGCACTTGTTTTTGCGGCTATGATAGCTCTTGATTTGTTTAAAGGAAATTGGACAACAAGAATGTCAATAATCGCCGCCGCATTAAACCTAGTTCTTTATTTTAAGCTTACTAGAGGGTTTAAAGCATTAGGCGCAAGAAGGGTGCAAAGGCCAGTCATGAAAAGGACAGCTACTATTGTGCCGATGAATAACCAAGTAACAGAGGATGCCCCAAGGCATAGATGTGCAATATGCGGCAGGACAGAAAAAGATGGAGAAGACTTAGAATTTCGTTATTGCTCAAAATGTGAAGGGAACTATGAATATTGCCAAGATCATTTATTTACCCATGAGCATGTCAAGAAGGGGGAAGAAGAATGATAAGAAAAAGGACCAAAATTATTTGTACGATGGGACCAGGAACCGAGAAAGAGGAAGTGATTGGGAAGTTAATCGCTGCGGGTATGGACATTGCACGATTTAATTTTTCGCACGGGACTCACGAGTACCATCAAAAATTGATGGATACGCTAAAGAGCGCACGAGCTAAGGAAAAAGCGCCTACAGCTATCCTTTTAGATACCAAGGGGCCAGAGATTAGAACAGGGCTTTTAGAAAATGGTGAAGACGTTGTTCTTAAAGAGGGCAAGCAATTTACCCTAACAACTAAGAACGTAAAAGGCAATGTGAGTATTTGCATGCAAACTTATAAGGAACTTGCAAGTGATGTTAGAAAAGGCGATATTATTCTAATTGATGATGGGCTAATCGAGCTACGAGTAGAGTCGACGACGAAGACAGATGTGGTCTGTACGGTCGAGTCAGGTGGTACGTTAGGTGAGCAAAAAGGGATAAATGTTCCTAATGTTAGCACTAATTTGCCGAATATTACTGATAAGGATATTGAAGATATAATTTTTGGAATCAAACAGGGAATTGATTTTATCGCAGCATCATTCGTTAGAGATGCCGGAGCAATCAAAGAGATTAAACAAATATTGAAAAAGCATGATGCCGAAAATATTAGCGTAATTGCTAAAATAGAGAATATCGAAGGCGTCAATAACATAGACAAGATTATCCAAGCTGCCGATGGGATTATGGTGGCGCGTGGCGATTTGGGAGTTGAGGTGCCAGCATGGCATGTTCCTCATATCCAAAAAGAAATTATTAGGAAGTGCAATGAACACTACAAACCAGTCATCACAGCAACACAGATGCTAGATTCGATGATTCGTAATCCGCGACCAACAAGAGCTGAGGTAACAGACGTTGCCAACGCCATATACGATGGAACAGATGCGATTATGTTATCAGGCGAAACAGCAGTTGGCAAATACCCCGTAGAATCAGTACAGATGATGGTAGATATTGCATTATCGTCAGAACCATATATTGATTATGAGCGTTTTCTAGATTATAAGACTCTAAGAGGAGAGAAAAACGTTTCGGGAACAGTTGGAATTGCGGCAGTGACATCGTCGATACATCTAGAAGCNGATTGTATTGTTACCCCNACAGTGTCAGGGGAGACAGCACGCCTTATCTCTAACTTCCGCCCTAANGTGCCAATTTATGCAGTTACACCAAACGAATGGGCNCAAAGGAAGATGCAGTTAATGTGGGGTGTTATGCCGATAGGTGGATATGCAGAAAGCAACACNGAGGANATTATTTCTCATGCCTTGTATGTTGCCAAGCGTGATAAGCATATCGAAGAAGGAGATTTAGTGGTATTTACGGCGGGTAATCCAGCGACAAACATAGTCAATGGTCAAGGAGCCGTTACTAATATGCTACACATCGTTCAAGCTTAATGTATAGAAGACAGGAGGACAGAAGATGAGTAAAGAACTATTTGTGACAAAGGAAAAACTAGAAGAAATAAAGAGCAAGATACCGACGCCATTTCATTTGTATGATGAAAAGGGGTTAAGAGCAAACGCTAAAGCATTAAGCGAGGCATTCTCGTGGAATAAAGGCTTTAGAGAATATTTTGCAGTAAAAGCCAATGCCAATCCATTTATCATCAATATTCTAAGAGAATACGGTGCGGGATGTGACTGTTCTTCGCTAACAGAACTAATGCTAGCAGAAGCAATGGGATGCAAGGGCGATGATATAATGTTTTCATCAAATGCAACACCAAAAGAAGAATATCAGGTTGCTCACAATCTTGGTGGGATTATTAACCTTGATGATATTACCCATATCGATTATTTGGAAGAAGCAATCGGTAAGATACCAGAAGTGATTAGTTGCCGTTATAACCCTGGCGGACTGTTCAAGATAAGCAACGATATTATGGACAATCCCGGCGATGCCAAATACGGTATGACAACGGAACAACTTTTTGAAGCATTCAAAATACTAAAGCAAAAAGGTGCTAAACAGTTTGGAATTCATGCTTTCTTAGCGAGTAATACAGTGACTAATGAATACTATCCAACCTTGGCAAAAACTTTGTTTGAAGTGGCAGTACAATTAAAAGAAAAGACTGGCGTAGATTTGAAATTTATCAACTTGTCAGGTGGTGTTGGGATTCCATATACACCAGACCAAGAGCCAAACGATATTCGTATTATCGGAGATGAAGTACGCAAAGTATACGAAGAAGTGTTGATACCAGCGGGTATGGACGATGTTGCGATATATACTGAATTGGGACGTTTCATGACAGGTCCATATGGTTGTTTGGTAACAACGGCGATTCATGAAAAGCATACTCACAAGGAATACATAGCACTAGATGCATGTGCCGTTGACTTGATGAGACCAGCGATATATGGTTCATACCATCATATTACCGTGGTAGGCAAAGAAGAGGCACCTCATGACCAAGTTTATGATGTTACTGGTTCGCTTTGTGAAAACAACGACAAATTCGCGATTGACCGTAATCTACCGAAAGTTGACATTGGCGATACTTTAGTAATCCATGACACTGGTGGACATGGATATGCTATGGGTTACAATTATAACGGTAAACTAAAGTCAGCAGAGGTCCTACTTAAAGAAGATGGAAGCTTTGAGATGATTAGAAGAGCAGAGGAGCCAAAAGACTACTTTGCAACATTTGATTGTTTTCCGATTTACAAGGAGATAATCAAAAAGTAAGTTTTGAAATCAGCGAGTTAGACACAAGACAACCCATCAATGGAAAGGATTCATATGAGAGCTGTTTTGCTTGAAAAATTCAAAGAATCATTATTGGCAGTTTTACCAATATCAGCAATCATTTTAATATTGCATTTTACAGTGGCACCGCTAAGTGAGCGAGAGTTGATGTTATTAGCGGTTGGAATGATAATGCTCTTTGTTGGCATGATACTGTTCTCGGTAGGGGTAGAATTAGCGCTTTTACCAATCGGAGAACACGTTGGAAGCGCACTTATATCTTCGCGCAAACCAACATTAATTTTTAGTGTGTTATTTATATTTGGCTTTATCGTTACGGTGGCAGAGCCGGACATTTCTGTATTAGCGAATCAAGTTGCATCTATTCCTAATACGCAACTGATTATCGGAATTAGTGTAGGGGTAGGGGCATTTTTGGTTTTAGCAGTACTTAGAGTATTAAAGCATTGGCCACTAGGGAGAGTTTTGGCAGTTATTTATCCGTTAGCGTTCATCGTAGCGATATTGTTTTCGCAGGATTATCTTGCTTTAGCGATTGATGCAGCAGCGGTAACGACAGGACCTGTTACGGTTCCTTTCCTATTAGCGATTGGTGGTGGTTTCGCAGCAGCGACAGGTGGCAAGGACGCAGAAGAGAACAACTTTGGTATTAGTGCCATCTGTTCAGTAGGACCAATTATTATGGTACTTCTTCTGGGGATGTTCTACGACCCATCATCAACTCAATATTTGACACAGGCGAACACCTCAAATGAGGGAGTCACACGATTATTTTCGTTCTTCGCAGACGGGCTATGGCATTCCTTTATAGAAGTAATTATCATTATTGTACCAATAGTAGCTATTTTCCTATTATTCCAGATTGTTAAATTGAAATTATCACGTAGTGAATTGCGTAAAATATTCGTTGGTGTTATCTACCTAATGATTGGCTTAGCCATCTTCCTAGCAGGAGTAAATAACGGCTTTTTGCCAGCGGCAACAGCACTTGGCGAATCGATTGGTAGCCTGACATTTAACTGGATTGCCATTCCGATAGCTTTTGTTATCGGTGCCTGCGTGCTATTGGCAGAGCCAACGGCATACGTTTTGGTGAAGCGAGTAGAAGAAATCACAGACGGAGCAATTCCGAGATTCATGATGTTATTTGGGATGACATCAGGAGTAGGAATAGCGATGGCACTTGCGATGATTAGATTATTGTTCGGGATTTCGATATGGTGGATTTTGATTCCAGGATATGCACTTTCATTGACATTAACGTTTATTGTTCCGGAGATTTTCGTAGGAATTGGATTTGATGCAGGAGAGGTGGCTACAGGAGCGATGAGCGCTGCATTTGTATTACCATTTGCGGTGGGAGTAGGATCCCAAATACCAGGTGTAAACATCATTGCCGAATCTTTTGGGATAGTTGGTTTATCGACGATGCTACCGCCAATCATTGTACAACTTATGGGATTGATTTATAGCATTAAACTTAAAAAGGCACGTAAGATTGATTTGTCTGTATCAGAACAATCAGCCAAAGAAATAGAGTAACGGGGGAGGAACATTATGCAAGGGAAAATACACAAGAATTTAAGCGTTGAGTTAATAGGGCTTGTTTGTGACCGTTCAAAAACCAAAGGAGTCCAAGAGTTTTTGAGAAATCAGCATACCTTTTTGAATTTAGTCATGTTTGGAAAGGGAACAGCAACTTCTAAGGTACTAAAATATCTTGGTATTGGTGACACCGAAAAAGCAATACTATTTTGCATCGCACCATCCCAAGTGGCGAAGGAATCTTGCCAAAGCTTGAGTGAGAAGTTACAACTTGAGAAACCGGGACATGGGATTTTATTTAGGACAAGGCTTAGAGAAGGGTGTTACCACAAACCAGTTGTTTTCGTAGATGGAGAGGATGAGGAAAAGGCGATGACAGACCAAGGAAGATATAATTTAGTTATGATAATAGCAAACCGAGGATATAGCGATGAGGTTATGGACGCGGCTAGAACGGCAGGAGCGAGTGGCGGAACAGTTCTTCACGTTCGCGGTGGCGGTTCTGTCGGAATGGAGAAATTCTTCGGAATAACTGTTGCACCAGATAAAGAGATGGTGATGATAGTTGCAAAAGAGGAGATTACAGANGGAATTATGGAAGCGGTAGCGAAAGAAAACGGTCCAGAATCAGCGGCAGCGGCAATATCTTTTGCCATTCCAGTTGATTATGTTAATGGACTTGCTGAATGTTCTAAAGAAAGTCAAGGCAAATAGTTTCCTATTGAATAAAAAACACTTGCGGATAAGTAGCGGTTATGATAGAATAAACCTCGGTCATAGAGACTACAAAGCAAAAGCCGATGTGGCGGAATTGGCAGACGCATACGACTCAAAATCGTACGGGAAACCATGTGGGTTCAAGTCCCACCATCGGCAGTTTACGGAAATGAAAAGAATTCCTTGATTTAGAGGAATTCTTTTTTTATTCTATTTAGAATAAATGATGAAAGTGAGAGAGGAGAGAATATGCAGAAAAATAAAGAAGCCAAGACCTTTGACCGTAAAGTCATCAGTTTCACAACGTCAGCACTAATTCTCTCAACGATTATCATTATCTTAGTATCAGTCGCATCAACAGTGACATCAGTTACTAACAAATCAACACAAATGGCGATGCGTGAAGTAGAAGTTATGGCAACAAATACAGAGGACGACTTTCAAAGATACTATGAGTTGATTTGGTCCATTATGCTGGACAGAAATATCCAAAGATATCTTAGGGAATCAGAGAATCAACACGAATATGCTTCAGATGCCAGTCGCGTTTTGGATAATGCTTGTGGGATGCAAGTGAACATCAACTTTATTAGCATCATGCGTGAAGACGGTGATGGCAGTATTGCCAAGGGATATTATATTCCTAACTGGAAGACGAACTATCAGCAAGAACTGCTTAGGGATTATCACAACAGCATGACGATGGGCGACAACAGCATGCGGATGATTTTCTCGGACAAATACGACTCGCAAGGCGAGTGGACGATGAATATATACTACCCACTATTTTCTACGATGAAGGTGGGAGAACGCCTAGGGCTAATCTGCATCAATATAGACGACTCCAACATCAAACCACTGACGACTCAAGCGATACAAAACAAAGAGCTTTCAGTTGAAACGTATTTCGTACATGGTGATGGAACGATTGTTTCATGTGCCGATGTAGAGGAAATAAACACACAATTCCAGGAGAAATTTGCCGATAGAGGGCAAAGTATTCGCGAAAATGGTTCATATGTAGAGATTTATAAGAAACTTTCGGGCTGGGATTTTTCATATATTACACGGATTAGTAGATGGGAATTGCTGCGCGACAGTGTCTGGACGGTCGTGCTACTAGGGATTCTCTTGCTAGGCTTTATTATCGTCTTTATCCAACTAGTAAAGCGAATGGTAACTAAGGCATATGCACCTTGGGGCGGAGTGGTAAGAGCCATGGATGAGGTATCGCAAGGCGAACTTGCGACACGGCTTAAAGCTGCCGAGGTTGATCCCGACATGCAAGTTGTTTCGCGTGGTTTTAACGGAATGATGGAGCAAATTATCAAATTGATGCAAGATGTCAAAGAAGAGCAGTATCAAGTCGACCAGATTCGTTTGGAGGCACTGCACTCACAGATACAGCCACATTTCCTTTATAATACGCTTGACTGTATTCATTGGCAGGCGGTAGTGGACGGCAACAAGGATATTTCAGAACTGGTTAAGGCATTAGCATCGTATTATCGCCTTTGCTTGAGCAAGGGAAGAGATATTATAACGATAGCGGAAGAATTAAAATACACTGAAAATTATCTATATATCCAGCAAATCAGATATGGCGACATACTAGAGTATGAAATCCAAGAAGGAGATGCTAAGTGGGAAGCGATTACGATTCCTAAATTGACTTTGCAACCGCTAGTTGAGAATGCCATTTATCATGGAATCAAGCTCCTTGCTGGTCAAAAAGGTTTTATCAAAATAGTAATATGCGAAGAGGATGATGGCATCAAGATTAAGATTTCAGACAATGGGATTGGGATGTCTGAAAATAGAATTGAAGAGATTAATCAACTCATTCAAAGCTATGATGAAGAATTTGGATACGGCGTACGTAGTGTGAATCGAAGATTACAACTTTATTATGGTTCGGAATACGGGCTTAAATACAAGCGAAACGAACAAGGTGGAATCACCGTAGAGGTCTTGTTACCAAACACGCAAGAAATCAAGGGGAGTGGAACAGTATTATGAGAAAGGCATTAATAGTAGATGACGAGAAGATGGTACGTATCGGGATACGGGCAGCGGTACCCTGGGACGCCATCGGAATTAAAGAAGTCTTCATGGCTGTTTCGGGACAAGAGGCATTAGAAATCATTGAAAAAGAGCAGCCCGATATTATGATTACAGATATTCAGATGGCAGCGATGACAGGTATCGAGTTAATCACGGAGATAAGACGCCTTAAAAGCGATTTACGGATTATCGTGTTGACTGGGTATGATGAATTTGACTATGCTAGAGAATGTCTACGTTTACAGGTACAAGAATTCTTGCTAAAGCCAGTAGATGAGGATGTATTGATTGAGATAATCAAACAACAAATCCAAGAGATAAACCAAGTAGCAATGCAAGAAAAAGAAGAAGAATATATGCGCAGAATCGCAGGGACATCTGAGCAGACGCAACTAGAGACGTGGATGCGAAAGCTGATAAAGCAAGAAGATGTCAAAGCAGTAATGGAAAAAGTCCGTGAAAAGTATCATTTTGCCACTGAATGTAAGATGCGAATAGCGCTTTTATTGCCGTCGGTTTTTAGTTATGAAAAGCAGGGTGAAGAGAAAGAATCATTTGCAAGACTAACCATCAAAAACTTACTTATTGGCTATCTAGATGCACAACACTTAGGCATTACCTTTGAATATGACAAAGAACGAATAGCGGTACTTCTATTTGAAGGGGAGAAAAGTGATGACCTAGAAAAGCACATCGATACTTTTACTCGTCTTATTCAAGAAGAGTGTGACATGAAAATCCGTATCGTTATGGGCAGTGTAGTGACGGGATTTGAACAGATATATATATCATATAATGACGCAGAGTACTTACTGGCAAAGGAAACCGATGAATACAAGATGTTGATTGAACCAAAAGGCGAAAAAGGACAGTTGACGATGTTTCGTGAGGTATATGCAGAAATTAAAGCAAATATGAATGCTAATATAGGAAACACCGAAAGGGTAATACGGATATTTGATGCATTTTGTGCTGCTGCTAATTCATACAACATTACTGATCAATATGTGCGTCGTTGTTGCTTTGAGTTGGCATCATCAGTTTATTTTAGTTACATAGTGGAGTCAGGAGAACAAGTAGAAAGTAAGCTAAATGCTTTGTTGACGACGCTTTTAAGCGTTGGAAGAGAAGAAAACTATGAAATTACGCGTTCCTTCCTAGAAAGCACATTACAAGTAGAAGAAGATGATGCACATGAGTTAGTTGTTAAGATAAAAAGATATATCAACCAACACCTTTCAGAAGATATTACAGTGTCAGGAATCGCCGCGTACTTT
>JGI994J12354_10002471_pt1 | contig 17980 bp, 8 predicted proteins | sample IntmicLarv3ML3BL_FD_12354 | JGI IMG/M metagenome (IMG submission 12354)
ATTAGCTCTTTCGAGCAGTGCGGCTGAAGGGACTCGAACCCCCACGCCGTGAAGCACCAGATCCTAAGTCTGGCGTGGCTACCAATTACACCACAGCCGCTGAATTCGGGTGCAAAGATATGAAAAATATTTGATAAACGCTGTATTCGGAAAAATTATTTTTGCAAAAATGGTTTTGAGAGCATCCGAAGTGTTTTTTGAATCAATGAGGTCATTTTTTTGTTCATTAGCATGCAAAAGTCAGTTGTCTTTTTATTCGTCGCTTTTTATTGAGGGAGTCATACCGAATGTTTTTTCTTTAAGGATTATTATGGCTTCCTCTATTATTGTATCAAAACCATTCAACTGGTCTTCTTCTTTAATATCTATTTTTATGTCGGGATCTATGCCAAATTCTGTGAATTCTTTGTCTGCGTTGAGGATTGGTGATGAAGAGAATCTTACACCCCAGCCGTTCGGCAGCTCCGAATTAAACGGCAATCCGCAACCTCCACCGGTCTTATCGCCAATTATTGTAACTTTGGGAAACATTCGCATTTTACCAACGAAATCGTTTGCTGCGCTGTAACAACTGCGATTAGTAAGTACAGCAACCGGTCGAAGCCATTTTATACGCTTCGAAGGTTCTAATTCTATCGGATAAGGGTCGGAAAAATCATTATGTCCGAGACCTGTTTTGTGCATAATATACCCTACAAGCATTTTCTCTTCCAAAAAACGGGCAGCAATAATTTCGGAATAAGCTAATGATCCTCCGGTATTATTACGAACATCAAATATGATACTATTACAATCTTTGAAATGGAGAAACATCTCATCAAGGTTCAATTCGTTGACGGGAGATGAAAAATCGCCGTAATAAACATACCCGATACTGTCTCGCATAATAAGATATCTTAATCCACCTGCAATATTATAGTTCGAACCTAAATAATTCTTATGAACAATCGAATTAAAATTATCGGGATAACCATCATTCCAACTCCAGTAACGGGACGTATTAAAATTCGACACAAGATTTGTATGTCCGTCCTGCAATTCTGCCAACATTTTACCCAAGACATCAAACAGCTGATATCTATCCAGAGAATTATTTATCTGAGCCTCATATTTATCATGCACAGCATTCCAATCGATATTTTTGTAATCAAAAAAACAGTAACGTTCATCAATAATCTTCCAGAGAGCTTCAAAGTTAGCATGCGGGTCTTCTGTATATTCTTCCCTTTCGAAACACGAAGTGAAATAGATAAATATACAAAGTATCAATAAAATATGCAAGCATCTCTTCATCGCAATCTTTTCCATTAATAATAAGCGCTATTAAACAAATTACGCCTTCTCATTTCCTTACCTCCGAAAGCAATATATTCTTTAACAAATCCCAGCATAAAATTATGTGAAATGATATATCTGTCAATACTATGGACTGTTGTATTATAATAATGCCCGAAATAACCTATGCGTGCAGTAAGTCCGCCGACAGGAAAATCAAGCGTCAGGTAGTTTCGCAAGGCAAACTTATTATTAAATGAATTTAGATTAAATATTTCCGCAGTATTACCAAGACTGAATATCTCGTAATAAGATTGATCATAAACCGGAGAGAAAAGCACCCCCGCAAAAGGAGTTTCTGCCTGATAGCGGATAGCAATTAGATGTTTCTTTATTCGAAATTCATAAATTGCTATAAGTGATATGTTTAAGTCTAAGTCGGCATGCAAAGTCATGGGATTATTTCCGTTGCGGGTACTGTAAACCATACCTAACATTCCGCGTGCGCTGCCTCCTATCAAAACTTTAAAATAAGGGTGTGGCAGTAACCGATAATGATATCCAATAGAATAGTCTGCGAAGGCAGAAAGGAAGTTTGCATTTTCGGCTCCGTTTAAAGTTGACGAAACATCTACATTAACAATATTCTGCCGTGAAACTCTGCTACCTGTCGTCTTCAATAGGCGCATACGTTCGTTCATGAAACGGAAACCAACGCCTCCGTATCTTCCCACATCAGAAAGATACTCGTCCTTCATCCTGTATCCGCCTGCCCCAATGAGCGTTCCTTCGTTTATTGAGCGTATATCTATAAAATCTACATCTTCCTCGTTTTTCAGGATGACCTTACTCCCGGTCTGCTCTACAAGAAGATCATTCCTGTCCACATCAGCTTTTTTTCGGTTTTTCTTAGCCTCTTCAGTTGAATTAATATTCAAGCTAACCGTATCAGTCGAAGTGAAATATGTATCCTTCGCCTCCGTAATGACCACAGTTGTATCGGATATATTAAAATTCTCAATCGGCAAAACAGTATCTTGTATTTCGGAAGAAACAGAAATACCGATTATTGTATCCGAATTAGTATTATTTGTTAGATAAGTGCTTTTTGTTGACGCTGATTCATTTACAAACTCCAAGTTTTTAGACTTACTTTTCGATAACGCGACAAGTAATGAGTCAGCTTTTTCCTTACTCATCTTATATACTGTCGAATCTCCGGATGAATCCTGCGCATTAATAGCAAAAGGTAAAAATAAAGAAATGCATAGAAAGATTATTATTACTTTCAAGTTATTCATATCAATCATTTTTAAAAAGATCCGGCTGAGCATCGTCATCCGGCTCATCGTCTTTATTATTAACACTATTCGGATTGTCTAAATTTTCATTTTCCTGATCGGGAAATCTTAAAGGTTCAAGCTCATTTATGCGGCTCACTTCGAAAGTCGTAATACGTTTCCCTTTCGCTTTAAAACTTTTTATGCCAATAAACTGCTCAACATCAATAACTAACGGGGCACGATATTCATCATTACCTCCGAAAACAACTTCTATACACGGAAAAATTACCGCAGAAAGCAGGTACATAGTGCTAAGAACATTATCACCCAAAAAATTCTGGTGTTTATTACCGGGTTCCAGTTGGAAACGTTTAACATAAGGAAATTTCTGTTCCGCATCAAATAATGCGACTGTCCACACTTTATTGCTATTAAAGCGCTCAATAACAAGAATATTATCTTCGTAATGATTACTCAAATCATAATTTGAAGTATAAAATTCTCCGTTTCGCAGTATAACCAAAATTTGGTCGTCACCATGAAATTCGCCGAGTGAATCACCTCTGCCGTCGTAGTTAAGGCGCAGTATGTCGCGGTCAAACCAAACCTGACGTCCTCCCAATGTAGAAGTACCTTTCTGCTTTAAAATTATCTTGTGTATATCAGCTTTAGTGAGTAAGTTACCCATTGAGTTACGGCCTTTAATCATTATTTCGCTAAAATCTTTTTCAAAAGTCGTCACTTTTTGTCGGAGTTTCGGTTTGAGTACAATCTTCACTGTCTCAGCCTCTCCGTTAGGATTGACGCTAAAATATAACACATTCGAATGTGCAGTACCCTGAGTAACATCATAGTCTTTATCGCGCGTTATACCGGTTACTGCAAAACGTTTTATAAAACTGCGGTTTGTAGCACCGTCGCGATAAACAACATTATATATAGTACGGTTGTCATTACGTTTAAAAATATTTACATAAAGGATATCCTTTCCGACAAATAATTTTTCACTTACTTTAATGATCTTATATGTTCCGTTTTTATAGAAGATTATCACATCGTCTATATCAGAGCAGTTACAAATATATTCGTCTCGTTTCAATCCTGTACCTATAAAACCCTCTTCACGGTTTATATAAAGTTTTTCGTTTGCTTCGACAACCTTTGTCGCTACTATGGTATCAAAATTACGAAGTTCGGTATGGCGCGGATAAGCAGCGCCATATTTTTCTTTTAGTGTAGCGAACCAGTCAACCGTAAAATCCGTTATATTGGCAAGATGTTTATTAATCTTTTCTATCTCAGCTTTTATCTTTGCGATTAAGTCGTCGTTGCTATCTATATTGAATTTCAATATACGCCCCATTTTTATTTCCATCAACCGCATAATATCGTCACGCGTCACATCGCGAATAAAACCCGGTTTAAAGGGTTCAAGCCGCTTATCGATATGTTTCACGGCTATATCTATTGTCTTTGCTTCCTCAAATTCCTTATCTTTATATATACGTTCAACGATAAATATTCGCTCAAGGGAAGCATAAAAAAGTTGTTCTTCCTGCTCGTGCTTATGAATTTCCAACTCTAAACGGAGCAACCCCAGTGTCTGATCGGTAGAATGGCGCAGTACATCACTGACTGTAAGGAATTTTGGTTTATTATCTTCTACGATGCAACAGTTAGGATAAATACTTATCTCACAGTCGGTAAACGCATAGAGAGCATCGATAGTTTTGTCCGACGATACACCGGGAGCAAGATGAACAAGTATTTCCACATCGCTTGCCGTATTGTCGTCAATCTTTTTAATTTTTATCTTTCCTTTGTCGTTTGCTTTGAGAATGGAGTCGATAAGTGAAGACGTGTTACGACCGAACGGTATTTCCGAAATAACAAGGGTTTTATTATCAAACTTATTTATTTTCGCACGTACCTTGACCGAACCGCCACGCTCTCCATCGTTATACTTGGACACATCAATAGAGCCTCCCGTTTGAAAATCGGGGTATAAAACAAACTCTTCGCCTCGAAGAAAAGATATTGAAGCGTCAATAATTTCATTAAAATTATGAGGTAAAATCTTTGACGAAAGTCCTACGGCAATACCCTCCGCACCCTGAGCCAGCAGCATCGGATATTTCACCGGTAACGACACCGGCTCCCTGTTACGTCCGTCATACGATTGCTTCCATATAGTCGTTTTCGGATTAAACAGCACATCGAGTGCAAACTTGGATAGTCGCGCTTCAATATATCGGGGAGCGGCAGCACCGTCGCCCGTAAGTATATTTCCCCAGTTCCCCTGACAGTCGATAAGCAGGTCTTTTTGCCCCATTTGCACAAGAGCGTCGCCAATAGACGCATCACCGTGAGGATGAAACTGCATCGTGTGACCGACAATATTTGCTACTTTATTATAACGTCCGTCATCAAGAATCTTCATCGAATGGAGGATACGGCGTTGAACAGGTTTAAAACCGTCATTAATATGCGGAACAGCACGCTCAAGAATTACATACGATGCATAATCAAGAAACCAATTCCGATACATCCCCGAAATTTGTTTCCTGCCATCACCCATTCCCGGAATCGTATATCCTGAATGAGATAATCCGGGCGACTCGCCAGAAGTTAAAACCTCTTCATCCGAATCCGAAATATTGCGAATTCCGACAGAATCATCTATTTCATCGTCCTGTATATCTATATTCTCTGACATAACTCAAACTCATTAATATAATAAAAAAGCCGACAAATATAATAATTTATCGTCAAAGAACAAAAATGTATTTTTATCGATTAAAAAAAACAGACAGCTATCTTGTCAATCTCACATTATGCAGCAACAATCGTAATGTATTACTAATAACGACCATTTTACGATTTTTTTTTAAAAAGGATATCCTATTGCTATATGAATGCCGACTCTGTCCCAAAAATTTAATGAGGAGGAATTGAAATATTTCTTCTTTTCGGGAGGAGAAGGAGGTGGGGTGTCAGGCGCTATTCGGGCATTTTCGTTCAGGATATCCCGTGTATCGTACGGAAAATGGAGTGCATAACCGATATCAAAGCGGAAAACGAGCATATCCATATCATAACGAAATCCCAAACCTGTTCCGAATGCTATATCGTTGAGTATATGTTTCCATTGGAATGTGCCGCCGGGGCGGGTACGGTCGTAGCGAAGCAGCCATACATTTCCCGCATCGATAAAGACAGCTATATCAAGGTCGCCTACAAGGCGGCCGCGGTATTCGATATTACCTTCTATCTTCCAATCTCCATTTTGGTCAATGAAAGAATAGGTATTGTTCCTGTCGGGTTTGAAGCGGCCGGGGCCAAGTCCTCTGATGGTAAATGCACGTATACTGTTTGCACCTCCGACGTAAAAACGTTCGCTATAGGGTGCTATTTTCGAATTTCCGTAACTGTAAATTATACCTCCGCCCAGACGCATGGCAATTTCCTGATTGCGGTCTATATAGTGGTTATATCGCAATTCTGTCGATATTTTTAAAAATTGCTTGTAGGGGATTCCCAAGATTGAATTTGTTCCGTCGGACTTTTCGCCGAAGAGTGCATAAGTGCCTGATACAAGGTTTCCTGCTTCCATCACGACAAAGCGCCACCTCGTCTTGCTCCTGTATTGACGCAATGGGGTGTTATCCAATGTGTAAGAGTAACCTATTGACGGTATAAACTGGTCTTCCATGCTTTGGAGGAGCGATGGATTATGGTCTGCTATCTCGTCGAAAGCGGGGGTTGTCTTACGAAGTTTGTTGAACTCCAATTTGAAGGGTGTAAAGGTATGCGAACGTATGCGCGTAGGTTTAAATTCATAGTAAATACTTCCTCCGACGCTCATGGTCGAATAGTATCTTGCTCTGTTCAGTATGCTAAAGTCAAGGTTGATATGCGAAGTGGCCGAAAAGTCATAAGCTCTTTTGCCGATACGTGGCAGAAAAAGTCGCGGAAACATAATGTCGCCGCGTGTTCCTATCTCGTAATTGTTGATAAAGCCTGTATTGTTGATTGTTTTTGACCCTGTATTCCACTCGTGCGAACCGTATACCGACATGTTATAGACTTCTCCGCCGCCAAACAAATTATTGCGCGTAAGGTTAAGCGATACCCCCGGACCTGCATAGTCATTGTCGTTGACTGTGCCTTTTACTTCAAAAACGCCGTTTATGGGGTAGTCATATGAGGCCATTATACGCACATTCATAGTATCGTTTGTGGCCAAAGTATCACTCGGCGTATATTGAAACTGCGCAAAACGAAAAATATTAAGTCGGTTTATTGCGTCTTGAGTCTCTGTCTGTTTGCGAGCAGAATACAACTCACCGCTGTGGAATTTCAGTTGGTCGTATAAAACGGAAGGTCGTACACGCAATTTGCCTTCATAGCTTATTTTCAAATCTTTATAAACGATACTGTCGGTAGGTCGTTCGTTATCGTATCCGAGCAGGCGTATGGAGATGTCACCAATCTTCCACGGCTTCAGGATTGAACGCGGAACACCTTGCTTAAGTCCTGCACGGAGGCTTACCTTATGTTGCGACAACGTAGTGTCTGCCTGATAAATAATGTATTCAGGCCTGAAATAATAATAACCGTTGTCTCGCATGATTGTCGATATACGCTCTCTTTCATCAGTAAGCCTTTCGGTATTGAATAAATCGCCTTTACGTATCAGTCTTTCCGATTCGTTGAGCTGGAGCAGAGTATCTCCGCGATTTTGCATTCGCCTCCATTCAATTGAGTCAATCCTGTATGGTTCGTTAAGAGTGATTTCATAACTGACTTTCGCCTTCATGGAGTCTTTTTTGTCAGGTATTATTTCGTATTCGACAACTCCGTTCAAAAAGCCGTTACCGCGCAATATATTCTGTGCTATTCCTGCACGAGTCGCGGGTTTTACGGTAGATGTAAGAACGGGTTTGGAGGCAAGCGATCCCATCATCCATCGGTTAAACACCCCTTTTTTATTTACATTAGCATTATATACCCAAAGCCCAAACGGAACAGGCGTCCTGACCGTTGAACTTCCGAGAAGGGCATTATTCGGCGGATATGACAGGGCTTCTTCGATACTGTTCAGCACGGCATCTCTTACGGGAACACTATCCTTGTCGGTAAAATTGATGCTCCGGATGCCTGTGTACAAAACTTCGCCTGAAGGGATTTGCTTTGTCGTGGAACAGGAAGAGATGACAAGCAAGAAGACAAAAAGTGTTAAAGCATTTAAGCGATGAAGTATGTATGCATATATTCTATTAATCATGCAATTGATTAATCGTTGAAATATACTATTATGTAATCGTCTAACTGTCATCATACCGGCTTTTCTTCTTTTGTTTCACCTTCCTCGTTATTTTCATTCACTTCCTCATTTTCGACGTTCTCGTCGTTTTCGTTCACTTCTTCATTTTCGACTTCTTCGTTGTCTTCCTCATTTTCAGTTTCCTCTTCAGGTTTTATGGCCGCCCCCTCTCCTCTTCTTGTTATAGCTGTTTCTTTTTTCTTGAAAATGAAAAAGTCCTTGAAGCTCCTCACTTTTCGTTGTATTGAAAAGCTTGCGCCTATTTTTGCTATTTCGCCTTCGAACACGTTTTCGTAGTCTTTACTGCGGAAAAGATTCACGGCACGCGAGCCATCCATGTCCAATATATATCCTGCGGAGACGTCGTCCAAGATAAGGCGGTTGCCATAAACAGGGTCATCCGTCGAGTAACGCACACCGAGAGCCGTGTTTATACGGTCGTTATAAAATCCTTTATAAAAGCGTGCGATATAGTCTACGCGCTGTCCTGCATCTCCCTGCATTCCTTCGTAAGAGTTGACATCAATAGAGAATGGTACATCTCCGAAAAGGCTGCCGAGTATGTTCTTCAGTTCGCGCTGAAGCAGGCTGCTCAATGCCAGTCCGACATCCATATCGCCCATACTACCGCTCGCAAGATAAACACCGGTCACGAGCAGGCTTGCAGCCTGTTTACCGCGTTCTTCCTCGCCCATGGTAGTCAACTGGTTCTGAACAACTGCATCCGAAGGCGCTTCAAGCAGGAACTGAACGGAGACATCCTCAAGATTGTCGCGTAACTGTATGCCGGCATTAAAATCTACCATTCGCGACTGCCCATCGAGATTGACCGACGACCGGGCACGGGTATATGCAGCGATATTAAGATACGGATTCATAATATTACCGCTCCAGTCAACATAACTCCCGTTTCTGATGGAGAAATTTGTAAGCGGAATTACGGGAATCGAATAGCGTATTGTTCCATCGGATAAGGTATATCTGCCGTTAAGCGTCATCTCACCGTCCGCATAATAACGAAGCGACAAATCACCTCCTCCTCTTAAATCAATATAATTATTCTGCTGGTCGTCCAACTCCACTCTTATCCTTACGAGAGGGTCTATGCTGATATTCATCATGAAATCCATACCGCTTGCCGTAGCAGTGTTGAGTGAACCTGTTGGCATACCGGACATACCGCGTACACGACGCGGCAGTGTATCGGCGAGGTATGTGAACGTTACAAGGTTATTGAAGCCATCCTGCACTTCAAGCGGCGAATCAAGCATTACGTATGTCATGTTCGAATTGCCGAGAATACGCATGTTTCCACGCATTCGCAATGATTGCAATGTTCCTCTCAGCGTTGAATTCATATTCACATACAACCGCCCGAAAGCTATACTTTCACGAGTCCTCCTCGAATCAATCAACTGCATATTTGTTGCCGTCATCGTCAACTCTACCATTGTGCGGTTTATATCCGTTGCGTCAATAGTGCCGTCTATCATGAAAGGATTGTCTTTTTGCGCGTATATCTTATAGTTATCGAATCTGACAATGTTGTTTGTCATTTTGACCGGCTTATCATCAAAAGTAAGAGCCGTAGATGAAGGAACAATAAACGCCGAACCTTTATCGATATGCATCGAACCGTTTACTAAAGGTTTTTTGTCTGTTCCGCTGATTTTTAAACTACCATTCATAAAACCGTCAAAACGAGCCATCGCTCCGGGAACCATACCATCAATCAGTTTAAGCGGCAACTGCTCTATGGAAATAATACCGTCAATTTTATTTTCATACCTTCCCTCCTTATATAAAACCGACAGCGACGATATCTCGGAAAAATCATGAAAAACGTGCATATCCACCTGATGCGTTCCCTTTTCCATCGGCATATAAGTTGCGTTAAGAAGCAAATCACCGACACGACTGCTCTCATAATAAAAATCCGCAATATTCCCGTCGGCAATCACCATAAACGAATTATCCATCGGTTCATACCTGAACGTTGAATTCAGAACACCTTTCAACGACGGTATATCGGAAAAACCATCCGAAATGGATTGCAGGCTTATCTGACTTAACTCTATAAGAATCTCCTTCATCGGTTCGTCGCTATCTCCCGAGTGAATCCACAGCGACGCATTTGAAGGACCTTCCAACTTTAAGTCTGCCGTCATTTCTTTCAGGCTCTTGAAATGAAAATAATTATCTTTGTTTATGGTGAACGGTATAAATGCAATCACGGGATTCTCCGGGTAAAAATGAAAATCAAACCCATTAGACACACTTTTTACATTCACACCCAGATTAAGACCGCTCTCGCCTTTACTGTTAACGAACGAAAGCATTATATCGGCATCTTCTTTACGGATATAACCGTTAGCATTCGCAACAAACGCTTCCTGGTTTCGAAAACGTTTTTTAATTACGCTTGCATCATACAGTATCCCCAGCGTATCCTGCCACACATCAAAACGAACGGTATCAATCTTAAGTGTATCGTTTACCAAAGCAATAAGCGCCCCGTTTGCACTTAATCCGTTCTCGGGTGAAATATCCGCATCTATATGAAAGCCGTCAAAAAATACATTACTCTCCTGCAGGAAATTATATACCGGATTATCTCGTTCGGCTTTTATTTGAACCGACATATCCGGGAAATAAGGTCTCAAGGCATGAAGGTCAACCATAGTATCGTTTTTCAGTTGCATCATTGTTTCATTCGATAAATACATAAGTTTGTCGACCAATGTTTCAGCATCCGAACCTCCGGAAAGCATAATCGTCAAATCGCCTGCATAGAATGAAACCCTCGTTGTATCGGCATCCGAACGTAGACCTAAAGTAAGCATCTTAGGCTCTATCGTCTGATTCTCGAAGATAAGATTCCAGTTACCTAAAGTTATGTCAAGTGCATGTACTTTATTAAGGTCGGATTCAACTTCCGAAAAAATCTGAAATGATGTCGCGAAAGGCTCTTCAGACATCTTTAGCCCATATAAGTCTAACGAGTCTACATTTACGATAATCATACCTTTAGCCTTCTCATCCGTAATATCGCAGTCAATGGAAATAGTCCCCCTTGCCAAAGGAAATGCACTTACAAGCTCCGACAACAAATGACTGCCTCGCAGATCCACTGACAGTGATAAATCAGAAACAGAAGTGTTTCCATAATGTATCTCACTCACCTTTCCTTCAAGTTCAGTCCAAGTTGTATAGCTGAAAAAATCTGTCCCCTTACCTTTCGCTCGTACAAAAGCATTCAGAAGCATCACTGAATCATCAGGCATAAAATGCACCGGCTCAAGATTATTTACTGTCAGATTTGCATCATAGTTTTTCCCGAAAAAATCATAGTTCCCCGAAAACGCAACCTCGCCCAAGCTTTCCTTCAAAACTGTCTCGGTAGCATAAACTCCCTTATCAACAGTTAAATATCCTGTAAGATTTAGGCTGTCAGGTATTCTGAAACGTTGCTGTAACGCAGAAGGGAGCAGTCCTGCTACAAAATCCATATCCTGCGTCTCCAAAACATAATCCAACCTACCCGAGCGTTTTTTATCGTCTATTATCGACGAAAACGCACCGTCCAAATTTAATTTAAAAGCTCCCGGCAATACAGCATCAATAAAGCAATGCGTATTACTCACTATATCACCTGCTATTTGCGCATTAAATTGAAATACCGATTCAGGATAATATTTCCCGAAAACATCCGATGTATTACCTACAATAAGCAACGCATCTTTTTTATCTATCAGCGCCTCGGCTTCAAGCGAAAATTGTCCTTCCGGCTTCTCGAAGTTAAAGGACGACCATGGCGCATAACCTTGTAAGCGGATATTGGAAAAACCCGTCTGCAACAAAAATGAGGGGATGTTTATCCGAACACTGTCGGCCTCTACACGGCCTGTAAGAGATTTCACGGTAAGACCTGAACGTTCTTTGGCAAAAAACTCCTTTATATTTACAGAGATATTTGTTCCTCCTGCATAAAGTAACTCATCGAGAGTCAAACCTGCATCCGTAAGCTTTATATGTGATATATCAAGTCCCGAAGCAGCTTCGTCAAGGTCTGTTCCGTAAAATAACTCATTAATATTTGCATGAAAACCCGATGCGCTATATATATCCGTTCCCAAATCGACAAATCCGTCCGATAACATGGCATTATCAACATTCAGTTCGAGGAAAACAGAATCGCATGGCATACGGCATTTAAACGCAACATTTGCCAGCTCAATCTTTTTTAAACCAATACACCAGTTAATTGCGGTAGCCGTAGTATCCTTAGCTGTAGTGTCGCACATAAATAAGTCTATATCAGCATCTGAAATAATTATTTCGTTCAGCAATGCCCTTTCGTCCGCCAAACTTATCGAATCAGCGCTAAGACGAATTTTTCCGACATTTCCTTTTATCGAAATACCATCCAACAGCTCTCCTGTGTTTAGTTCAAGAGATTCCAAATGTACTTCTTTCACGAATATATTCCCGTCAAACAATTCTCGGAGACCGACATCGACCTTTAGCCTGTCAAGATAAGCCAAAGTATCGTTTTTCGCTGTTGAAACCAGCGCGTTACGCACCGATAAATTCAAAGGAAAAGACAACCTGACACGTTCGAAGCTAACATCGATGCCTGTTGACTCCGAAACATATTTCATTGCCTGTCCGGCAATATAGTTTTGAATGGGAGGCACATACAAAAGAAGTGATGCCAACAGCAGTAACACTATCGGTATCAAACAGATAACCACTATACGTTTCAACCAAACACGCATAAATAAACAATAAATTTTGCTATAAAGATAGGTGTATTTTTGCAAAAACACATAAAATGAGTATTTTTGCGGAAATTATTAACGATAAAGTTTTGGACAAACACATTATAAAGGAATATTTTAATTCTATTGCACCCAAGCGAAAACGATGGAAAAAGAAAAGGAAATATTATAACAAATCGTTGGAAAAATATTTCTCTTTTATCATTCCTGCCGGTTGCAAAGTTTTGGAAATCGGTTGCGGAACAGGCGAACTATTACATGCCGTTAAACCGTCTTACGGAGTCGGAATAGATTTTTCGGAAGAGATGATAAAAATTGCACAAGATTCTTTTCCGGAATATAAATTTTTTGTCGATGACATTGAAGAGCTTCGGTTAGACGAGAAGTTTGACTACGTAATAATGTCCGACCTCACAATGTCATTATGGGATGTACAACAGGCTTTCAATTGTCTCAATAATGTATGCCACGAGAAAACAAAAATCGTTATCTCCAACTATAATTTCCTCTGGGAACCGACATTAAAACTTGCCGAAAGACTGAAGTTGAAATTAAAACAGCCGAATCAAAACTGGCTATCTACACAAGATGTAAGAAACCTTCTCCATCTTACGGGATTCGAGGTTATTAAAACTGAACGGAAGATACTTATTCCCTTTTATATTCCGCTTATAACGCCACTTTTCAATCGTTTTATAGCAAACCTTCCTTTGTTCGACAAATTGAACTTAGTCAATTTTATTGTGTCAAGACCTGTTACAAGAAGCACTGAACAAGACTATTCCGTTTCGATAATCGTACCTGCACGAAATGAAAAAGGCAATATCGAAAATGCAATAAAGAGGCTTCCTGAATTCGGTTCTTCCCAAGAGTTCGTTTTCGTCGAAGGGCACTCTTCCGACGGCACTTACGACGAAATGCTCCGCGTGAAAAAAACTTATCCCGATAAAAAAATAAAAGTCCTTGTCCAAACAGGTAAAGGTAAAGGTAATGCCGTAAGGGATGGTTTTGAAGCAGCGACCGGCGATATATTGTTCATTTTGGATGCAGACCTGACGACTCCTCCCGAAGACATGCCCAAGTTTTACGAGGCACTAAAAATGAATAAAGGAGAATTTATTAATGGTTGCCGTTTGGTTTATCCGATGGAGAAACAGGCGATGCGGCTTCTCAACCTGATTGCAAACAAAAGTTTTGGATTACTTTTTTCCTATCTGTTGAGCCAACCGCTGAAAGACACACTCTGCGGAACAAAAGTATTATTCAAGAAAGATTATGAGATAATAAAAAATAATCGCAGCTACTTCGGGGATTTTGACCCGTTCGGCGACTTCGATTTATTATTCGGTGCAGCCAAACTAAATATGAGAATGGCTGAAATAATAGTTCGCTACAAAGACCGGGAGTACGGCTCCACACAAATAAGCCGCTTTCGTCATGGATGGCTTCTGATTAAAATGTGCGTTTTCGCTGCAAGAAAAATTAAATTTATATAATATGGCACTCACAGAAAGTATTAATAACATCCTGAATAAAAACGAAAAAACATTCGTTTATTTATCATTATTACTGGCAACTTTATCATGCCTGCTTCTATTTGATGTAAAAGTGAGCCTTAGCGGCGATGATTGCGACTATATCATTACAGCGGAAGAGTTTTGGAAAAACTTTACATATCCCGGACATCACGGTCCGCTTTATCCTATTATCTTATCGCCATTCGTAGGTATTTTTGGAACAAAACTAATATTATTAAAATTTCTTTCAACCATTTTTACGGTAGCATCAATTTGGCTGTTTTACAAAAGTTTTCAGAGTATTGTGCCAAATATGATTCTTCTTCCGGCATTACTTATTGTAAGTATAAATCCATATATAATGTTTTTTGCGAGCTATACGTACAGTGAGCCATTATTTTTATTTATGCAGGCACTGTTTTTCTACTTATTTTCAAAGTATTTCTGGCAAAGTTCCGAAAAACATTCCTTAAAAAATGATTGGAAAAAATACCTTGCAATAACATTAGTTATTATGGGTATGGGACTGACACGAACAATCGGTTTCTGCACTATCGGAGTAATAATTCTTTATTTCTTAATTGAGCGCAGATGGAAAGATTTGATTTTCATGACAGGTACCTTTGCCATCATATTCGGTTTATTCTATATTTCAAAACCTGTTATATGGCCAAATTCCGGCACCGTTCAAAGTTTTGAAACTCTTCTTGCAAAAAATCCTTATAATCTGGAGATGGGAGCTGAAGATGTTTCAGGATTAATAACCCGTATTGCGGATAATTCAAATGTTTATTTGTCGGGGTTTTTATATAAGTATTTAGGATTTCGCGACTCATCCGACTTTCCATTAAAAGAAATACCTATTTTAAGTATTTTTTCATACATTTTGTTTGCTGTTTGCTTGATAGCCGTATTCAGAAAGAATAAACCGATTATGTTTACAGGTTTATATGTCGGCGTTTTACTTTTTATGACCTTCGTCCTTCTACACAAAATGTGGAGCCAGGATAGGATGATAATGGTATTTTATCCTTATACCCTGTTTCTTTTAATAGGAGGAATATATTATATTTTCAACGAAACACGCTTAAAGATAATATCATTCGTATTTCTCATTGCGATTGCTTCGGTATTAATAGGAACAGGTATACACGCAAAAAACAGAATTGGTATAAATATTCCTGTTTTACAACAAAATATATTGGGGGATGACTTATACGGATTAACTCCCGATTGGGTAAATTTTGTAAAAATGAGTCGTTGGGCGAATGACAACCTCGATAAAGACGCAATTATTGCAAGCCGTAAACCTACTATTTCTTATGTATATACAGGTCGAAATTTTTATGGAATATATAATGTTCCTTATGAAAGTATAAGCGATGTATTAAAACTTAAGCAGGAAGAAGGTGCTAATTTTACATACTTAGTAATTGAAATTAATGATAATAAAGACTTAATAAACTTCCTCAATCCTTTCTTGCAATATCAATTTGTAACAAGACAAGGCGGTCCTTTTTTAATTAACGGCAAAGATATCAAATTAGCTTTATCTTACAAAATTGAAAAATCCTTAATTACTGATGAATTAGCAAACAATTTAAATGCAAATGGACTGAATTATACGTTTGACTATGACGGTTTTTTGAAGCAATATACTGAAGAAAACAGCACCATGTATCAAATCATGAATCCGGAAAAGATCTATAACGATATGATAGACAGCAAAATAAACTATTTGATATTAGCCCAAATAAGAAGATATACACCACAAAATACGGGATTATATATTAATACAATACATCAGCATTTAAACGCTATTCAGTTTAAGTATCCGGGTAAATTCCGCTTGGTTCACACCATCGGCAAAGAAGAAATTTGCGAACTGGTAGAATTTATCAGGGAATAAACAGGATGTTGATAATATATTTATAAGTATTCCTGCAAGAAGAATAATCCTCTTGCAGGAATATTTTACTTTTGACCTCTTAATAAAAAAAAATGGCAGCAGAAAAAAACACCTCTAACAGAAAGAAAAGCATTGAAACGATAGTTGTACCTGAAATCGGGAAGATACAGCCGCAGGCACTGGAGATTGAGAAGGTTGTATTAGGTGCTCTTATGCTCGAAAAAGATGCTTATTCGAGTGTAAGCGAGATATTACGACCGGAATGTTTTTACGAAAAAAAGCACGAATTGATTTTTGAATCCATCGTTGATCTGGCGTTAGGCGGACGTCCGATAGACATGCTTACGGTTACGGAACAACTGAAAAAGAACGGAAACCTTGCGACGGCAGGAGGTCTGTTATACATCTCGGAACTGACAAGCAATGTTGCAAGCACCGCTCATCTTGAGTTCCATGCAAAAATCATTGCTCAGAAATTTCTTTCACGCGAATTAATCAGATTTTCGGGACTTATACAGGGAAAAGCTTATGATGACTCCATTGATGTGGAAGATCTGATGCAGGAAGCCGAAGGTAAACTTTTCGAAATATCTCAGCGAAACATCAAAAAAGATGCTGTCCAGATAAATCCTGTAATAAACGAAGCTATAAACGCCATACAAAATGCAGGTCAAAAGAAAGAAGGCCTTAGCGGTATAAGTAGCGGGTTTATCGGACTTGATAAGATAACCTACGGGTGGCAAAAATCAGACCTTATAATAATTGCTGCCCGCCCTGCTATGGGTAAAACTGCGTTTGTGTTATCAATGGCCAAAAATATGGCAGTCAATTTCAAATCTCCGGTAGCGATTTTCTCGCTCGAAATGAGCAATGTACAGCTTGTCAATCGACTTATTACAAATGTATGTGAACTGACAGCCGAGAAGATAAAAAGCGGACGCTTAGAACCGTATGAATGGGAACAACTTGATCATAAAATAACTGAGCTTTATGATGCACCCATTTATGTTGACGACACACCGAGCCTCTCGGTCTTTGAACTGCGAACAAAAGCACGTCGATTAGTCAGGGAGCACAATGTTCAATGTATAATCATTGACTATCTACAGTTGATGAATGCGAGTGGAATGGCCTATGGAAGTCGTGAGCAGGAAGTAAGTATGATCTCTCGATCACTGAAGGGATTGGCAAAAGAACTAAATATCCCTATAATAGCCCTTTCACAGCTGAATCGTGGGGTGGAATCACGAGCAGGGCTTGAAGGCAAGCGCCCTCAATTGGCCGACTTGCGCGAATCCGGAGCAATAGAGCAGGATGCAGACATGGTTTGCTTTATACATCGACCGGAATATTACGGGCTAAGAGAAGACCCTGCGACAGGACGAGACCTGTCAGGGTTAGCCGAAATAATTATAGCCAAGCATCGAAACGGAGCAATAGGAGATGTATGGCTGGCATTCAAAAATATCTTTGTCAGATTTGAAAATATCGATAGCCCGGATATTAACAGGGAGTTCACTTCTAAAATGAATACTTCGGACATCAATTCCGGAAAAGTGAATCCGGTAATAGGCAATAATGAAAATTTCATAGGTCAAAAACAAGGACATGAACTTTTACAACCTTCAGAAGAAATGCCATTTTAGTTTACTGAACACTTTGGATAAATACACGCTGCTATGTAAAAATAAACAATCATTATTGTAAAAAATAGGTTTATATTTATAAAAGGTTTTTTGCAAGGCCTGTATAATTAAAAAAAACGATTATCTTTGTCACAAAATGCGAAGTTAGGCTGCGTTCGGCAATAAAAATAAGCAAGCTCATTTTGTATTGCACTCAACTTGCACTAACTTTGCCGTAAAAAGCGAAGTTAGGCTGCGTTCGGC
>JGI994J12354_10002472_pt1 | contig 17978 bp, 14 predicted proteins | sample IntmicLarv3ML3BL_FD_12354 | JGI IMG/M metagenome (IMG submission 12354)
TGAAGTCAACCAAGGTCAGGTTGTTGCGGTAATTGGTCCTTCAGGTTCGGGAAAATCCACTCTTTTACGTTGTTTGACCCAACTTGAAACGGTAAACGGCGGCGAAATTTCATATATGGGCAAAGTCATGGTTCATACCGATGAAAATGAAAATGCAATTTATGTCCCTAAAAAGGAATTAAATAAATTTAAGCAATACTTTGGACTGGTTTTTCAAAAATTTGAATTGTTTCCGCATTTTTCGGTTTTGCAAAATATCATTTCCGCGCCGGTAAACGTGCAAAAAATACCTAAGGAACAAGCTGTCGAAACAGCAAAAAAATTATTGGAAAAAATGGGTTTGTCCGATAAAATCGACGCATATCCGTTCCAATTATCAGGCGGACAGCAGCAACGTGTCGCCATCGCACGTGCATTGGCATTAAATCCGATGATTTTATTTTTTGACGAACCGACATCAGCTTTGGATCCCGAATTAACGGGAGAAATCTTAAAAGTTATCCGCGAACTCGCCAAAGAACACATGACAATGGTCATTGTAACCCACGAAATGGCATTCGCAAGGGACGTAGCCGACTATATAATTTTCATGGACGGCGGCGTAATAGTGGAATCAGGCAACCCGAATGAAGTGTTGCGAAATCCAAAAAATGAACGAACAAAAGCGTTCCTACAAAGATTTTCAGGGACGAATGGCAATTAACAATGAACAATTAACAGATAACAATTGACAATTGTGGAAATTTGCTCCGCAAATAGTTACGATTAAAGTATGAAAGAGCGACGAAATTTTTTCGTCGCTCTTTCATTCGTAATTCCATTTTGCGTAGCAAAATTTCCTTCAATTTTAATTGTTATCTGTTAACTGTCCTTACATATACCTTCCGCCAGATCCCCAGTGATCCAATTCAATCAGGTTTATGTAAATGTTTCCCATCGGAATTCCGAACAATTCGTTGAAAGCGTCGGATAATTGTTTGATTAATTCGGTTTTTTGATCCATTGGTGCGGCTGTGAAGAAACGAATGTCGCAGAATACGGCTTCAACGGCTTTTCCGCCCATAAAGATATCGCAGCCGGCGTCAATTTTTGTCATGGTGTTACCGATTGTTTTTCCGCTGATGACGGGAATTATTTCGCCGATTTTCAATTGAAGAGTGTTTTTTTGGTCATTTGTTAGATTTTTTGAGATATTAACGTTAATGAATGGCATAATTTTACCTCTTTTTAATATATTTTTTTATTTGCACATTATTTTAATATACAATCAATAAATTCCATCGAGCCTTCTCTGTCATATTGATTGCTGTGATCAGGAACAGATTCAACAAACATTTTTAAACGTATGCCATTATCGCATTTATTTTTCAACGCACTGTATCCTTTGCTTAAATCCAGGATGAATGTTGTTGTTCCGTCTTCATTTTGTACAACCTCTTTAGTGTTAGCAGATAATTTAGACGCTCCCGATAACCATAGTAACTGCGTTTCGGTTTCGCCGTTATTGTCTAAATTAATGCAAAAATCTGTGATTGAATTATCAATGTTTTTGAATGTCAGTTCACATGTTTTTGATGAAAACCCTTCGCCTGTATCTGTTAATTGATCTAAAACAATATATACCTGCGCCCAATCGGCAACAGTTTCCAATCCCAGAATCTGTGTTCTGTCAGCTGTATCGGTTAACGAATATCCTGTCCATGAATCGGCTGATAATGTTTTTATTTTTCTGTCTGCTGTCAACGGACCTGTGAAATTACCGATTCTTTCAACATTTAATTCCAGCGTGCCTTTTGCCGAACCGAAATCTTCGGGCATCGGCTCTGCAGTTAATGCGTTGACTAAACCGTCATAAAAAACTTCTTCGACAGGATTATATATCCCGAATCCTGCACAAAATTCCCAATAACTCCATGTATAGCCGTATTTTTCGGCTGTTTGACGCATAAAAGTTGTCCATAATACGCGGCTGTCCATATCCGCTTTTTCATAAGCGCCGAATTCACCTAATAATACAGGGATTTTAAACGCTTCGGAAATTTCTTTTACTTTTGTAAATAAGTTTTCGATATACGCTTTTTCAGCGTCGGTATTATTCCATGTAGTACCCAAATGCTGTTCCATATTACTTGCCCAGGACGCACCCTGATGCGTGAAATTAAAAGGATCATAAAAATGGAAACTTAAAATCAAATTAGGATCATTCGGAATGACTAAATCCATTAAATCGCTGTATCCGCCCCAGTTTCCGCCCGTGACTACGATTTTTCTGTCAGGATTATATTTACGAATAATATTGATACACTCGGTTTGATATTTATTCCATGTTTTTGTATTCAATTTTTCGTGCGGCTCGTTTAATATTTCAAAAATAACATTTTCGGGATACAATTTAAATGTTTTAGCTATTCTTGCCCAAATCATATAGAATTCTTTGCTGTATAATTCAGGGTCATTGTTCATTCCGTCATAATGGTGAATATTTACAATGATACCTAAACCGTTTTCGACCGCGTGATCAACTGTATCTACTATTCTGACCAGAAAATCCGGATCAATATCTTTGTTGTCAGCCGTTAAATGCCCGGCCCACGAAACCGGCAAGCGAACAAAATCAAAACCTTTTTCTTTGATTAATTTGAAAAAGTTGAAGTCCATCATGCTGCCCCATTCGCCTTCGTTTGGAGCTTCAAAAATGTTGCCCATATTTACGCCTCTGCGAAAACCTTCCAACAAAGTCATATTGTCTTCACTTGCAATATTTTTCAACGTTATCACCTCTCCGTCGTCGTCATCAATTTCATTTTCTTCTTCAGTAGTATCTGTTACCAATTCTTCTTCAATATCATCTTCATCATCAGCGATAGTTTCATCGCCTGTTTTTTCGCATGCCGCCATGAAAATTAAGAACATGGATAATATCAAAAGAAGAGCAAGAAATTTTTTCATATGATTAATCCTTCCTTTACGATATAATATTTATTCCATTATACACATTATATCACATAAAATCAAGTTAATTTTAAATAAAAAATATGACGATATTCAATAACGTCATATTTTATAGATAAATTATATTAAATTATATATTTAATCACTTTTATATTTTTTACAGACAGCTTTTTATCATTTCTGATGTTGCATTTCAAGTGGGTTATATGGAATAATCACGATATTTAAACTATTAAAATCTTTGTATTTTTTTACATATAATGTCATTTGCCGTAAACAGTCCTGCGATTAAATAAATATTTTTGTCGATTCTTAGAATATTTATAATTTCATTTTTCAATTCAATTGAAACGTTTAATAAAGGGATTTCATTAATATGATTATTGTTACTAAAAATATCATTATAATATTGACTATAATCAAAGCCAACTGACGAATAATTTAAAGGATTTAATGAAATCGAAGATTTTAGCCAAACGCAATCACCCACCGAAAATCCATATTTTTTTGCGTAATTTTCATTAAGTAAAATGATTTTTCCGAAAAAGTTTTCATCTTTAATGTTATCTAAACAACTTTCGGATATCATAAAATTTTTAAGATATAGTTGAAATTGTTCGATATTGGAAAAAGTATAAAACAATGTATTTTTCATGAAAAACGAAATATTTGCATTAATTGATTCATATATACCGCTGTCAAGAAATTTTTTACGTATGTTATATGGTAAAATGTCATAAAATTGTGTTTTTACGACAATCTGATCGGTAATTTCTTCACATGATTCTGTATGTCTTAATGTATATTATTGATTATAGCAGTATTTTCAATTTTTAGCAAGTTAATATTTTTATCTCACCCAACTACTCCGTCTTCAATATGCAGAATCCGATCCGCTCTTTCAGCGATTGATGAATCATGAGTGATTAACATGATTGTTTGGTTATAAGTTTTCATAGATAAAACTAATAAATCCAAAAGTTCTGTCGCTCTTTTTTTATCTAAATTTCCTGTCGGTTCGTCTGCCAAAATTATCGCAGGTTTGTTGATTAACGCTCTTGCGATGGCGACACGTTGCTGTTCGCCGCCTGACAGTTGTCCCGGAAAATGAGCTAATCTGGGCGTAATGTTTAATAAATTTGCCAGTTCCGATAAATATTCATTGTCGTAGTCATTTTTGTCAGCGAGTGACGGCAAAATAATATTTTCTTCGGCAGTCATGAAAGGTAAAAGATTATATTGCTGAAAAATGAAACCGATTTTTTTGCGTTTCAATTCTGCCATTCTACTATTTGATAAATTCGAGATATCCTTATCTTCTATAAAAATTTCACCGCTTGTCGGGGACAACATACCGCCGCATAGCTGTAAAAGAGTAGTTTTGCCTGAACCTGATGTGCCTACTATTGCCACGAATTCACCTTTTTTTATTTCAATATTGCAATCGTTCAAAGCGATGACATCAGTCATCCCTTGTTTATAAATTTTTGTTAAATTTTTTGTTCGTAACATTATCTTTTCTCCTTCTTTGTTAAAATTAATCTATTTAACGACCATGTAATGGAACCAATATTTAACGTAATATTTGATAAAATAATAAAAATGAATATCCATGACGGAATGGAGAAAGTGTATAGAAACGGATTCAAATCAAAAGAAGAATATATAATATAACATACGAATATGCCGCCGATTATTGAAATTATTAACGAAATAATACTATTAACAAATCCTTCAAGAATAAAAATTTTATATAATTTATTTTTCGATAAACCCAAATGTCCTAAAATTTTAATTTCATCTTCTCGTTTAGACAAATTATATTTATTATATAACGAAATCACAATAAAAATTGAAATAATAATTATAAACAGCAAAATATATATCAATTTAGAAAAAGATTGTTTTAAGTTGTAAGAATATATTGAAAGTTCAATATTGTTAACTATATTAAAATTTTCGATATTTGTCAATTTTTTTAATTCGTTCGCAACATTTTTCCATTTAGGAATATCACATGAAATATAAATGATAATTGAAGGATTATGATTCGTTAATTTCATAAAATCTTCTTCACCGATAAATATCGGAAACCCGCTTGAATTCTTATGTTTTAATAATTCTTCACTTTTTATGACAGCACCAATGGTCAATTCATATGTTTCGTTGTTTATGGCTTCATATTTTTTTGATTTATTTTGCGTCATTTTTTCAAAAGTCAACACATCTCCCACATGAAAAGCATTTGGATTATCTTTTTCCCAAAACATGTCAATAATCGCAATCATGCCGCTTTCATTGAATAAACAATCAAGACTTCCTTCCACGACATACTTATGATAAAAATGATAACCCTCAATATCATTATAAATCAATTCAGCTCGCATTACTTCCGATGAAGTTTCTTTTTTAAATTCATTAAAAACGGTTTTATCATTTAATTTCAACATTATAAATTCATTCGTTTCATGATCATCTTCAATATGAGCAAAATCTTCATTCATAAAAATGTCATAATAATTAGCGAAACGAACGGTTTTTTCGACCCCATCTATGTTCAAAATCCCTTGATAAACTTCATCGTTAAATGTTATGTCTTCTTCACCTAAATACATCCTGTTTAATGAATAATCTATATTAATTCCAATTATGCTGGGAGCTTCTAAATTTATTGTATAACTAAAATACATTAAAATAATTATTGTCAAAAAGCAAATACCTGTCGAAATAGCAATAAGTAAAATTTTTGATTTTTCTGTAAATATTGATTTTATAGAATACCAAAAATTAAAAAAGATTTTACGCGGAACTTCGAAATAAGTATATTTACTGTTAATCGATGACATTATATCTTTTTTCTTCAAGCGTTGAATGGGAATGTATAATGAAATAGCAATCATAATTATAGATAAAACAACGATTTGAATTATACTGAAAATATCAAAAGTTAAAATAAATAATTCAGGATAATTACTGAAAAATATTTTTAAAAAGGTTAATGAAAATATAATTGCAATCGGAATACTGATTATTGTCAAAATAATTGTATTTACAATAGTTATTTGGCTAAAAACCTTACTATCTGTACCGAAAGTGTTCAAAATTGCAAAATATTTTACTTGATTTCTCAATGAAATATTGAGTGTTGAAATAATAAAAGCACATCCTGCTATAATAATTAGTATATTTATTAACATAAAAGGAAAAAGTAGAACCCTGCTGTCTAAAGCCATATACAACGCATTATTAATAGATTGTCCGACATTTATCTTTTCATTATAATACTTATTGCTGTACTTATCATTAAAACTATTTACAGATCCCATGTTTTTTAACTTGATTAATGCTGTATATAAAATTTCACTGCTTTCTTCATTTACAATTAATACGGAGTCATTTTCATTTATTATAACTTGAATTTGTTCAAACATATATACAAAAAGAGGATTTTCATAAAAACCCGACACAATAAAAGATTTTTCTACATTTTTATTGTTGTGTAAAGTAATATTAATAGTTATTTTATCACCGATTTTTAAATCGTCACTAAAAAAATATTTATCATTTTCGTGTAACAAAATTTCGCCCGGTTCAGGAAGTTTTCCCGATGTTATGTATTCATTTATAAAGTCAATTTCAGTTGAGCTTGTATCGCTGATTAATCTATGAGAAAAAGTTCTGCCTATTGACGGAATGATTTGGGTATTCAATATTTCTATATCACCAAGTAGTTGGTTCATTTGTTGTTTTGTTACTAATGAAAAAGTAATATGATGATCACCGGCTGCTCGTATTGCTCCTTCAATATCCGCAGTTTTTTTACTTTCAGATACAATAGCAGAAATACATATTAAGCTGACCGATAAAACTATTATAATAAATAAACTCAACGTTTGCTTGAAATTATTCAAAAGGCTTCGCTTAACGTATAAAAAACATAATTTCATTTTCCCTCCTGTACTTTTTTGGGAGGTAATGGGTATATAAAATATACCCATTACAGATTAGTTATTATAATTTATTAATACCAAACACCACAATATTGATACGCCGAATAACCATGATTCCAATCACAATTCCCATTATTATGCTCGACATCAAGTGTATGATCAACAGAAGTGTACGAATTATTACAACCTTCACATTTTGCATTTGTTTTATGATGAACTCTATCGTAATAACAAGCTTGTAAAAATCCGAAGATATGGAGTATGTGAGTTTCTCTACTTAGATAACCGCCGCATTGCATTCTTACATTTCTTTTACAAGGTGAACACCAATCTGCGAAAGATACTAATGACATTGACAAAACTAATACAAAAATAAGTGCTATACAAACTAATTTTTTCATAGAAAAATCCTTTCTCACAATTTCATTCATCTATGCATCGAAAAATAAAATTGTTAATTCCGAAGATTCAAAAATAAATATTTATCCTTACACACATATAGGGACAAAAAAAATTGCATATTCCGCACAGTTCGCCAAAAGTTCACAAAAAGTTCACAATTTCAATTGATAATTTATATTTTTATTATGTTATAATAAATAATAAAAAATAATTGGAGATAGTTTTGAATATTAATAAAGCAGAAGAATTAATTTACGATACATTTTTAAAAATTCAATTAAAAATTAAAAACTATTGTTTATATAAACTTCATGATAAACAAAATATTGATGATTGTCTCCAACAAATTATTATTAATGCTATTACTAAAGCTGATCAACTTTGTGAAAAAGAAAACATAGAATATTGGCTACTAAAACATAGCAATTCTGTAGTAAAAAATTTCAATCGTAAATATCTCAACGATAAAAATAATTTAATGATAATCGAAGATGAGCAAGAATTTGTTGACATACATAATGAAATTGAAGGTAATATAATTGCAAAAGAAATATACAATTATATTTATAAAAATCTTGATGAAATTGAACAAATGATGTTTCGATATCATATTGAACAAGAATTGACAATAAAAGAGATTTCGGAAAAATTAAATTTAAAATATAAAACCATATCCAGTAGAATAAACAGATTGACAAAAAAAATTGCAATAATTTATGATGAATATAATAAAAACAAATAAAACAAAATCAATTGTGAATTTTCTGTGAACTTTTCAATGAAAGTGAGGAATTTACAATTATTTTTGTCCCTATATAGATGTGAGGATAAAATTAACATGAAAAACAAAAAAAACAAACTAATCGAAGAAGATATCGAATTTTTAATTGCAGTAGCAGACTACGAAATTGAAAACCAAGATATTTACGATTCTTCAAAAAATGAAATCCTTGAACTTTGTTTTAATGCTTTAGAATTAAATTCAAAGAATTCAAAATTATTAAAAAGAGGTGATTTAGAAAAAATTGTTAAAAAACAAGATAAAGCAAGGAGTGATAAAAAATCTTTTTATTTTAAGAATAAATTAATTTTATATGTTTGCATAATTATTTTCATTTTATTATCGTCCGCAGGTGCTGCATTTGGCTCGGGAATAATTGATATATCAACATTAGAAAAAATGTTTAACAAAGAAACACTTGATACGCATGGCGAAAAGACAAAAGACATAATACAAGATGATGTTGAATTAAATCTTTCCATTGATCGAAAAGAATATAACACAGTCGATGAAGCTTTAAGTGCAGTTGGAATAGACAAAAATCGTATTAGTTGGATTCCTGAAGGATATAAATTCGAAAATGCAATTCATACTAAATATACTGATTATGATTCAATTCAAATATCATATAAAAATACTAATAATTATATTTTATATTTAATAACAATAAAAAATCATTCACCAAATGATTATCTGAACTATACGGAATGTATTCAAATAAATGATAATGATTACTATATATATAAATTTGATATTGATGAAAATATTCATAATATTGTATGGAATATAGAAAAAATATCTTTTAGTATTATATTACCAATTAATATAACGGAAGATCAAATTTATAAGATTATAAAAAATATCAACTAAGGAGTATTTCATGAAAAAATTATTTCTTTTTATTTTAGTAAGTATATGTTTCTTGTTTCCAAGTGAAGCAATTTTAGCAAATATAAGCAAAGATAGATTATATATCGATAATATAAAGATATACGATGAAATAAGCCAAGAAAAAGAAAAGCTTATTATAAATAATATTTTAGGTTTAAATAAAATAAAGGAATCAGAAAAGGGTTTAGCTTGCATTTTCGGGCATTCAATTAGAACCGGAAATGGTGAAAGAACAGAGCATAATTATTATTCGCAATCACCAAAATGCAGACTTATTTATTTTAGTTATAAAATTTGTACTCGCAGTGATTGTAGTTATTATGATGAATCAATAACAACAACAGTAAAACTTAAAAATTGCCATTAGTTAAAACGCAGGAACGAAAAATTCCTGCGTTTTTTATGTTGATAACTATAATTTCCAGAATGTTCCTATCATTGTAGCAAGCAATGTAATAGGCTTGCTTATTACAGAAAGCTTGTTGGGAAAATTTTCCTAAACCCTCTTAACTCCGCAACAAAAGTTGTCGAGTTTTTAAGCCGGCTTTGCCGTCTGCTACGCTTCCTTCGGAAGCTATTTTTATGAAAATTTATTTATTGTATTACGGTAACTTAAAAAGCTGTTCTATACAAATATGTTTTAATGTGTTATAATTTAAAATGTTAAAATATAATATTCCAAATAATAAATTTTTTAATATAAAAAAAGGGTAACTTTTATGAAGATAGTAATGATTTCAGATTTACATATAACCGAAACATTTAAAGCGGATGATTATATAAATTTAGTTAATCGAATGATAAAATTAATTACTAATCATGCCGATTTGAATGAACAAATTATGTTATTGACAAGTGGTGATATAATCGAAAAAGGTCAACCTGAACTCTTCGTGCATGCAAAAGGTTTTTTTGATTATCTTAAAAAGGAACTTCTTCTACATTTTAAACATGTAATTTTTAGATTTGTTCCCGGAAATCATGATTTGTGCAAAGCAAGTTTAAATGAATTTGATAAATTTATAAAACAATATACTGAAAACGAATCATTTAAATTTAATATAAAAGATACGTATACAGAACAATTCTGTGGTATGAATTTTATTTATGCAAGTTCTGTAATGCACAAAAATTATAAATATGGAAAACTTAATTGGGATGAAATTCAAAATAATCTTAATAATAATCTTAATAATATTATTATGGCACATCATAGTCTAATTAGTGAAAATGATAATGGAATAAAAGAAACGGTTGTGCGACAATCATCAAAATTTTTTGAGGCTTCTTTCGCAAACAAATCAATGTGTTATTATCTACATGGAGATACACATAAAGAGCTATTGTATCCAATAGGAAATTTAAAAATAGTCATTGGTGTTAGTAAATTTTTTTCAGATATACCTGATAAGTCAGGCAAATTTGACAAATCTTATATACCAGATATAAGTAAACAATTTCTTCTAATCGATATCAAAGATGGTGAAATTAAAAAAGTTGACAAATGTTTTTATGAAGGTGATCATGATGAATATCTTCTTTATCCACTTTTTCCTTTACAAAAACCAATTTTACAAAATAAAAAAGTTAAATATGAATACCCTCAAAATTACATTATAAGAAAAGTCGCTCCATATGACAAAGCAAATTCGGAAAGATCTGATTATTTTTATTCGGATAAATATCATGAAGATTTATTCGATGTTTGTTCAGAAAAGAAAAAAGTTGTCTTATTAGGTGAAGCAGGATGCGGGAAAAGCATAGTTTTACAACAAATAGCAGCGCAAATTTACGAATCGGATGAAATAAATTATTACCCATTACTAATAAAATTGAATTCATATACTAATGAAAAAATTGAAGAATTAATTTCATGCGAATATCCAAATATTGAAACAGAACAATTGTTTATTATTTTTGATGGGTTTGATGAAATCGAAAGTAAAAATATTTTTGATTTCACAAAAAGGTTGAATAATTTTTCAACACAATATCCGGAAACACCCATATTAATTTCCGCAAGAAATAATTTTTATAAATTTTCTGATGACAATCACGAAAATGGAACATTTCAAAATTTTTTCGAATATGGATTATGTAAAATAAGTACAGAAGATAAAAATCAATATATAACCGAACAAGGTATAATAAATCATAATAAGTTTTGGAATCAAATAGCTGAAAAAGATTTATACAGTATAGTATATAATCCTTTTTATTTTGTAGAATTTGTAAAGATATTTAAAAGCCAAAATAATCTTCCTTTGAAATCTGAATTAATGGATTTCATAATAAAAAATAGATTTCAAAATGACACAAATAAATATAGTACAACGATAAACTTAACTGAAAACAAACTTAAATTAATGCGAAATCTTGAAAAATTATCTATAACATTACAATTAATGCAAAAAACATATTTAACCGAAGATGATTATCAAGAATTATTTCCCAGTATTGATGAAAGAAATTTATTAAACTATTCAGGAATATGGTTTAAACAAAAAGATCAATGGGAATTTGATCATAATAATTTCCGTGAATATTTAGCGGCTAAATTTTTATCAACTCAATCAATCGAAACAATAAAATCAATAATTACATATTCAAATGATAATGATGAAATTAAAGAATCATGGATCAATGTTTTATCTTTCCTTGTTTTAATTTATAAAGATTCAAGTTTATTAGATTGGCTATTAGAAACCAATCCATCCATGGTTGTAATGTTTGAAACTTCAAGAATTGATCCGGATATACGAAAAAATATATTTAATAAAATTGTCTGCGAACACAAAGAAAAAAATATGTGGATTACCAGAGGAATTAATGATCCACGGAAATTATCTTTATTTGGGCAGCATATTGATTCATTAAACTATCTTTTAAATGAAATTGAAAACCCATCACATTTTCGTGCTCAACACAATGCCATTATTTTATTAAGAGAATTTACGGAACTTTTTGGACAAGAAACAAGAATTAAAGATACTCTTTTAAAATGTTGTATGGGAAGTAATTTTAGGAATAACGAAAAAGAACTGGCAATTATCGCATTAGCCGAATTGAAATTGAACGATGAAGAAACAACCGCCACTCTTTTCCAGATTTTTGATAATACTCAAGATAACGAGATTTTATATGGATTGTATAGTTATTTATTACAATCAAATTTATGCAATGATTATGTTGACTTTTTCTTGGATGGGATTTTATTTGAACATGAAAACTCAAACAAAGATTTCAGTAGCTCTTATCTTATATATAATGGATTATTATCAATTGAATCTTATACGGCAATAAAGCAATGTTTAAAGTTTTTTATGCAATTACAAAACTCAATTCATATTTATAAAATTGAAGATATATTTGAAAATATTTGTAAAAAAGCTGAAAATGCTTATTTAAATGGACATATTGATATATTAAATGACATGTGCAATTTGTTAAATTCCAAATTTGTAAAATATCATCATGCTTATGAAAATTATATTAAATTGTTTTTCATTGGAACAAAAACTGAATTTCTTGCATTTGATATTCTACTTAATTTAAAGACAGAGTATGAGTTTTTAAAACAACGCTATTTACAAGAAATCGTGGGAGAAAAATACGGAGAAATACTTTATGATCGCTATATCAATAACACCCTCATTAATAATTCAATATTTATTTCTTTTGTACAAAATATGAATATTGAATTACCTGAGTTTATAATTTATAAAAAAGCGATATTGGAAAAAGATAATGTTACAATAAATAAATCACAAAAAATTGATTATGTAAAAATCAGAAAAAATGGTGAGCAAAAATATTTCAATTCATTGTTTGATAAAAATAAATATTTAGAGTTGTTAAATGAATTAATTGAAATTTTCGAAAATCCTGATATTTTATGTGAAGAAGTTAAAGAAGTATATATAAAATTTGATCCATCAGACTATCGACAAGATTTATTTTATGTTGTTTGGGATATTGATATATGTAAATTCGAAAAATATCCTGCTAAAAAATTTTTAAATAAAATTAATTGGGAAGTATTTTCAATAAATGCTATTTATCGGTTTTTAACAAAAAAAATTGATGGAATAGAAATAAATGCTTATCAAAAAAGTTTTATATATGAATATTGTAAAAAAACGATTAGCGAAACAAAACTTTCTGATTTAATTACATATAAAGAAAATGGATTATATGAATATTATTATTCCGGACGACATACCCTCTATTTTTCCAGTTATTTCGATTTCAATTATAATAAAGAAACATTTATAGATATGCTTCTTTGGCTTCCTGCTTTTTTTCACAGAAGCGATGAAGAAAAATATATAATGTCGATACCAATTTATATATTGAATCATTTATCAACAGAAGAAATTTCAAAACAAATTCAATTAAATATTCAAAACAAAAATTTATGTTTAAATGATGATAAAATAAATGAATATATAAGATTTTGTAATGAAAATAATTTAACATATATGGTTGAAATTGCTAAAAAAATATGTAAAAATTCTGAAAATAAAGATTGGGATAAAAGAATTGCATTCGAATATTTAGAAAATATAAAAGGCGAACAATATATTTACGACAATTTGCTCCCTACTTCAGAGAATATTTTATTAGAAATGATTTCAGAAAAATTTGCACAAAATAAAAATCTTGTTTTAGAAAAATGTTTAATAGAATACAATCAAAACTCAGAAAATCAAGAAGTTTTTCTCATATATTTGATTATAATGAGTAGCGAATACGGAATAAATAAATATTATGATTTAACAAAAGAAAAAAACGCCACAATTGATGGAGGGGAGCATAGGATTGATTCATTAACAGAAGCTATAGGACTTGTGAAAAATATAATTTTTTTACCTCAAATGATTAATTTACTACATTTGCGATTTTCTCCAAAATTTAAAGATTCTGAATATTCCGGACTTTATAATGCGTTATATAAAGCACTGGGAAATATGGCAATTGAAAACTATGATATTATTTATGTCGAATTATCTGAAGTTCAAAAGGTATATCCAAAAAATCATGAAATTCAATCTTTTTGCAATAACCTTTTAAGCGAAATTAAACATCAATATTATAAAAATAAAGATATACCTTGGACAATACAAGGTGCAAAGAATTTTATAAAATAATTTTACATAAACTACTTTAATTAAAAATAAGAAAGAAGTAGATTATATGGAGCATTGTAGGTATAGAGTTTATAGTTGATCCACAGCGGCTTTTACCGCTTTACAAGCTCCGCTTGTAATTGAAAACCGTGAGCAGTTTTCAATTGGTTTGACTTTAGTCAAAACCTTCTCTATATTTCTTTTTATTTTTCATAAATTCGAGGCTGCAGCAACAGATTTTTACGTTTTTGTTTTGCTACAGCCTCTTGCGGGTTATTTATTTTTAATTAAGATTTGGCATTAGTTAACCGGAATCGTAACATTTACTCTGTATCTGGTTAAATCTGTTGACAATGGTCCTCCGAGATAAACATATGCTGCAAGTCCTTCATCATTACCGGCTTTAACTCTGAAATCATAACTTCCTTTTTTCGTTATTTCTAATGTTTCAAGTGAAATTGTGATTTTTGTAATACCGCCTTCTACTATTGTATCTGCCGCGTTTATTACAAATGGATCGGTTATCCAAGATGTTCCTGTACCTGTTCTGTAGAATTCATAATATGTTATTTTCGATTTGTTCGGATTCGGATTAACCCATGTAAATGTGATTGTTCCTTCATTTATCGTACCTGAAACGATTTTTTCTGTTGCTTCAAATGATTGCAATTGTTCCGGTTTTATCGTTGGGGGAATGATAGTTGTTACAATAATTCTTGTTGAAGTTCCTACAAAATCATAAACGTTATTCTGTACAGAACGAGCGAATATATAGTATATATTTTCTGCAGGTGTTGACACGAATATAACAGAATAACTGTTTCCGTTGAGTGTACCTGCTACCCAGCTTGATGTCGGAATATTGTCGTTTATGCTGTAAGCGAATTCAACTGCCTGACCGTTAGCCGGAGCAATTGCTGTTGCTGTTTTTGACGATATGTCAAATGCAAGAATTGTTGGCTGCGACGAAGACGGAATACCAAGTGAACTCGTTTGGAAATAGGCGTTTCTAATGAACTTGTCTTGACCCGCTGCGGAATTATCCCATTGCATGCTTGATGCGAGTCTGTTTACGTCGTTTTTCCATGGCATATTAAATCCATTTTGGTTTTGAATCTGAATATAAAGAGTAACCCATGTACCCGCTGCTGAATTTGCACCACTGGTATGGTTTAGGTTTAAACGTGAGTTATTGTTAAAATTGTTATTACCTGGGACTACAATAAGCCAGTTGTTACTTGATGTAGAAGGTCTAAAACCGGTGACAGGTACATACATTTCAAAAGCGAAATATCCGCCTGCATACGCTGATAACTCACCGTTTGACGGTAGACTCGGCGTAAAAAGACTGTCATCGGAACCAATAGTATCTCCAATAAACGCAAATGAATTCAACTCTACAGACAGAACAGCAATCATTTGTACCAAAATATAATAGTCAATGCAAAACTAAGTACTTTTTTTGCATTAATCGAAATTGTACTTTTCATTTGTTTACTCCTTGATCGATTTTTCGTACTGTTAATTTAAATGAAACCCGAGACACTGAATCTTTTTTGTGGTATAATGTTTCTGCTGCGAAAACTAAAAAAACACTGTATAAATGTTCGTCATCAAATATTTTTGTCATTTTTTTATTGCTTATAATTATATCACATATATCAATTTGTGTCAACATAGTCCACAGTATATTTGCAATATATTAAATATTTTTGACACTATTGACTAAATTCGTTTAATGAATAATCTTTATGACCACAACTCATTATTCCAACCCTACATAACTAAATCCCAAATAATCCATCATTGAAAACAACATTTTTAATTCATTTTCAGGGGTATCAATAACCATTATTTCTCTATATGGTACATTATAATATTTTTTTGCAAATTTTATCATTTCTGCTTCTTTTGAATTACTTGCACCCCCGGCATGGCAATTTAAAAATATTGAATGAATGCCATATAAAGCAGCTATTTTACTTGTATCAAAACCTTTTATATTATTTTTTAACTCTTTTACATATCCCATTTTTTTATATATAAAATTATCACTTATCCAAATTTCCAATAATTTTATACTAAAATTATAAAAAAAGCCACTAGAATCAGTATAATGAATATAATTAGGTCCAAAATATTCTAATTTATTTACATAATCATTTATTAATTGTGATTTAAAATCTATTAATTTAACAAATTTTATTATTTTAATAAAATCCTGAACTATAATTCTCAACAACGATTTATAAAAAGGTTTTAAATTAAGTTCTTTCATTACAAATTTCTCGAGTTCATTTATGGGAATGACTTCATTTATTTTCATTCGTTCCAAAAGTTTTAACTCAATTTCATTCAATTCTCGTAATTTTATTTTACATGGATTTTTTTGTGCTATGAATTCATTCCAAATTCCTTCATCATCGTCAACTTTTAATAATTTAAATAATGGTTTTAATTCATAGAACATATCTATAATTTTATAAAATTCGTCAAGGTCTTCACCGTTCCATTTGCAAAATCCATTTATTTTATTCTTTTTTGAAAACTCAAAAACTAAAGGTTCGTTCAAACCTTTTTTGAAATATATAGCAATGATATTATTTGTTTTTTCTAACGTTGCATTCATATATTTAAGATGTTTTAAAACGATTTCAGCAACATCGTTTTGGGTATTATCTTCTTTTAATGTTCCTTTGTAATATATTGTACAGCTCATTTTAATACCTCTTAATATTTTTAAATTAATTTTATATAATGTATTTATCAACTCACCTTTGATTAAACTAAGGTGAGTTGATGGGCAGATTAAGAACATATTTTGTTAAACATATTATCGTATGCCATAAAAGTTTCAAAAGATGAAAATGGATTTCCATCGTATCCATATACAGCTAAACCTAATATCGCTACCATTGCCATGGCATGTTCTTCGTCAAATATGTAAACATTCCAATATTGGTCTTACGAAGTAAATCGCTTCAACTTAGGATTATAATATCTTGCACGCAGGTAATATGTTTCGATTTCATCGTCTCAGTATTGATTTATTAGAATTAGATAGAATTTTTTACATCAAATTAATCCTCAATATGGTTTATCTATATCGATTTTCTTCGGTAACCGGTATCGAAGTACCTGAATGGACAAGAACACCATTTTTTACTACATAAGTATATTCAGCATATGACCCGATTTGTAAACCATTTAAATGAAGTAATGGAGAAAATCCTTCTAATGTGCGTTCAACAGGATTCAACCCAATGATTAAATGCTTAAGATTTGTTAAAGATGCTAATGAACTTAAATCACGAACTCTATTATTATAAAGTTCCAAAACCTCAAGATTTTTCAAGTTAGATAAGGGGGTCAAATCTTTTATTTTATTAGGGGCTTGACTAGAACAGAAACCATGATAGACTGTAAACGAGGTCAAGCCAATGAAAAACAAGTATATCAATCGTTCAAAAATTTCGGAAGCGAAATTTCGGCAAATAGTGAAGCTGTATGCGTTGGATTTAACCGCTACGCAAATTGCTGAATTAACGGGGTTGAACCGCAACACCATAAACAAATTATACTCCGAAATGAGGCGGCGAATTTACGACTACAGTTGCCAATTATCACCGATAAAAGGTGAAGTTGAAGTCGACGAAAGCTACTTCGGCTCACGTCGGGTGCGAGGTAAACGCGGCCGCGGCGCAAGCGGAAAAACCATCGTTTTCGGCCTCTTTAAACGCGGCGGGAAAGTGTATACTGAAATCATTCCAAACGCTAAAAGTGCCACATTGCAGGAGATTGTGCGAAGTCGCGTTGATGTGGAATCAGTAATTCACACCGATGCGTGGCGAGGATATGACGGTTTAGTCGACC